>Ga0172381_10008174_pt1 | contig 10262 bp, 14 predicted proteins | sample Leawel6488metaG_FD_119754 | JGI IMG/M metagenome (GOLD analysis project Ga0172381, IMG submission 119754) | Leachate microbial communities from a municipal landfill in Southern Ontario, Canada - Leachate well 64-88 metaG | ecosystem: Engineered > Solid waste > Landfill > Unclassified | place... | reverse complement strand
CAACCGCGGGCACTGATATCGCGTCGCAAAAAAATTTCTACGATTTATTGTTGAAGCTTAACCGAGATTTGGGTTTAACACTGGTTTTGGTTTCACACGATATCGAAAGGGTTCTGAAAGATGCTATGCACATTGCTTGCATTGATAAATCATTGGTTTGCCACGCCACGCCGCAGGAATATCTAAAAGAAAGCCGATTGCAAAAATTTTTCGGGCGAGACGTGAAAATCATAACTCATCACCACAATGATCGCTGACATATTTCAATACGGATTTATCGTGCGGGGAATCGAGGCCGGAATCATCGTGGGAATGATCGCGCCGCTGATCGGCATATTTTTGGTTTTGAAAAGATATTCCTTGATTGCCGACACGCTGTCGCATGTTTCCCTGGCTGGAATCGCGATCGGACTTTTCGCGGGCGTCAATCCGGCAATTACGGCGCTGATTGTTTCCGTGGCCGCGGCGTTTGGCATCGAACGCCTGCGTTTCACTAAAAAAATTTACGGCGAGTCGGCGCTGGCGCTTTTTCTTTCCGGCAGTTTGGCGCTGGCGGTGGTGATTTTAAGCCTAGCGCGCGGCCTGAATGCCAACCTGATGAGCTACTTGTTCGGGAGCATCGTTACCGTCACCCAAAACGATATCGGACTGATGCTGGCCTTGGGATTGCTCGTATTTTTTACCGTGGCCGCTTTTTTCAAGGAATTGGTCTACTCGTCTTTTGACGAGGATTCGGCGCGCGTCAGCGGCGTTCCGGTGCGGCGGATCAACACGATCCTGATTGTTCTCGCGGCATTGGCGGTATCCCTGGCGATTCCGATTGTGGGAGTTCTGCTGATCTCGGCATTGATCGTCATTCCCGTGATCGCCGCGCTTCAATTTCGCCGGAGCTTTATCCGCACAATCGTTACGCCGAAGCGATTTCCGTGTTCTCGGTAATATCAGGCATATTCGCGTCCTACTATTTCAATCTCTCCACCGGCGGCACAATCGTCCTGATAATGATCGCAATCTTTACGATCGTTTTTTCTTCAAAAAGAGATAGAATACTAAATCGTTAACCCGGAGAAACAACATTGGAATAGTTAAAGGCAAAAGTATCTATAAATCGCAATTTGGCATTTGATCTATTGCGAAGGCTACCTTGAGAAACTCGACCATGGGCCGGGAGAAATTTTTAAAGAGCGGTGCGGGCAGAAAATTTGTCAAAAAACAATTGACGAATTATTTAAAATAAAAAACCGCTGTTTTAAATCATAAAGATAAACACAGAGGCAAGACCCCTGTGCCGCTTTTTTATCATACATGACCATATCTTGCCAGAAGGGTGGTCACAAGCCATTGAATCATTAAAAATGCTTGACAACTGAAATTCTTATGATTAACTATCATTAGCTCATAATACCATGGAGTGATCTAAATGTGTGGCGTATTGTTGGCGTCTGCAATGGCATTAAAAAAAGCTGACGAGGATGAACCGATAATTCCTTATGCGGAATTTTGGGAACAGCAACTGAGGCAATTTCGGAATGGTAGAAACCATAATGGTATTGATATTAATCGGCAGATAAGGAGGTACCAAAAGACTGAAGGGCGAGAATTGGGCGTATACGGTGCTTCCGTATCAATAACGAGGCTTAGTGTCGAACCTGGTAAAGTTGGTATTTTCTCTGGGGTAGGCGATTCGTTGGATAAAATTCAACGCACCATAATCTCGGGGCACGCGAACCAATCCTTTACAGTTACTCCCGTACCGTATCAAAGGGAAAGAATAAAAGGATTTGGGGATGAAAACGAAATTGATGGATTAGTGATAAGCAAGGAGGTCTTATCATCTGCAAGCGAGAATAGTTTGGTGCTAGTCCGCGACACAGGATGGTTCACTGATCTGGCGCGCATTGAGGACGTCTTTAATTTTGAGGATAAGGAATATTATCCTAATCAGAGATATTTCTTTGACGAGCCTGGCAAGCCGATGCCCGTTCTTGATCCAAGCGATATAATCCAAAGCATTGCGCTGCCTTGCTACATAGTTGCCGAAGAAGCAATTATTTATAATCAAAATGGGATACTGAAAAAAGGCAACTATGTGAGAGATAACCACGTATCGGTGGACAATTTGATTGCCAAGATCAATTGCGTGCAACAGGTTAGACTAATGAATCTAAGCCCCCAATATCCTCAATATTTGCTAGGCGCTGATTTCATGGGGCTAACTACATAATAAATCCGCTAAGTTTTCAAAATATCGCAGCTATATTATCGGCTGCCGAGAAGTAGCTGCTTCTCGTTCTTTTATTTTATGAACCCGCTAATGAAGTTCTAACTTCGTTTCAGATGGCTGACTGTTGATTTTTTATCAAATTTGTATTATAAAATTGTTAGTTCGTTAGGTAAATTGGCATTAGGAGGTTGTTTATGATTCATTTGTTAGGCGAACCGCTGACAAGCGTTGATTTTAAGGAAGGAACTTTTCATTTTCCGATAGGTCAGATTCGTGCTTATGAAAGGACTTTAAAAGAATCGACAAGCCAGGCTTTGGTTGAAAACGAGCTCCGTTTGGAGTATCGCGCAATTATTGCCGCCTTGAATGAGATGGGTATCGATTTCAGAATTCCTTTGCTGGATCCTGGGCCGCCTGATAGAAGTTTTCTCATTGAATGTCAAAGAGAATTCGGCTGTCGGACAACACCGTTTGGGAGTTTTCCACCTGGTATTATGGCGTATCCAAGGAACTTTTGTACGGTGGTTGAGAGGGCAAAATTAATTTTGCTGAATAATCGCGTTGTCGAAAGAGTCAATCCAAAAATGAACGGATGGAATTTTGCGGTTTCTCCGTATGGCGATAGCGGCTATGTGTACGTGAAAGGATCAACGATGATTATTGGTGACATATCATTTAATGTTTCCAATAAAGAAGTTGCTCTTATCGAAAGAACGGGAATGAATGTTGGAATATTTCCGCCGGCCGTAACCGCTATATATTCGCGGTTTCAGAATGATACTGCCGACCGCATTATGGTTAACGGGCATATTGACCGCGTATCTTGTTTGCTGGCCGACAGCAACGGAAAGCTGCATTTAATAGTGGATCCCAAAATTGAAACCGCAGATTTGGATGCTCATAATCAGTGGTTTGTGCGGGATAATGTTGAATCGTTAAGTCTCATAAAGAATAAATTTCAGACAATGGACATCAATGTCTGCTGTCCGTCTGAAATAACGGTGCCATGTGCGCTCAACATGCACCAATTCGGCGATGGGCGGGTCTTAATGACAGCAGGCGATGAAGAAGTAAGGAGTTTGGTTGAGAGTATTGTGGGTGTGTCTAATGTTGTTGAAACGGCACGCCCAATCGAATTTTTGCCGTTATGGAAACGTGCCGGAATCGGTTGCATGCTCAACAAAATTCCCGCATCTTTCATAAATGGTTAAAGTTTTCCTTAAGGTTTTGGTGGTAACGCCAAAATCATTTTTTTTTAAAAATACAGCTCTAGAATAAAATGGTCGGCACAGAGGCAAGACCCTTGTTCCGCAATTATTAACTCCGCTTCAATATCGTTCCAGGCGGCAAGTCTGCATCATAAACTGCAAACAAGGTTCGTTACTGAGCAAGTTATGCTATATAATAAAAGTTAAGATAAAATAGTATTTATTAATTTAGAAAAGCTGGAAATTGAAAATTATTAAGAAGCATCAAAACAGACCGAATAGATTGTGTAAAATATTAATCCTATGAGTAATGTCCCAATTTCAATTAAAGATCACATAGCGAATGCTCGTTATTATCTTAAAGCTGCCGATAAATTCCCATCTCCTGTGCAGGATGGTGTTTGTATTTTGTTGTTACTTATTGCCCAAGAGAATATCCAGCTAGCAAGAGAAGAATTAAGCAATTGGGCGAAACAAACCACACCCAATAAAAAATTATACAAAAGCCATGCTTATAAATTTAGAAAAGCTAGACCAATCACACAAATTTATGTAGGGCGAGGAGATGATTTGTATACAAAAACTATTACGTACAAGAATGGTGTCGATTTTGAAAAACTATTTTCGATTTGTCGTTATGGGCCGAAGACTGGACGAAAGGAATTAGCCTCAATTTTTAATAGCGGATGGCATCTAGATTCTTTCAGAAACTCGTTAATCAATAATATCGAATGGGGGGAATTAATGGTTCGCATACACGAGAATTTATTAAACCGCCCTAAATAAAATGAGTGCTCGAAACGAGATATAGTATTGGTACTTCCATCAATTCCGTTTCAACGTTTTTCTTGACGGACAGCCGATAGAAAAATCCCAGAATTTGCGATTTTTTGGTAAAATGATGGAAATTATGAAAAAGATTTTCAAAAATGATGAGTATAGAATCGCGAGGGGCGGATATTCCCGCCTGCTGGCTGTTTCTTGCCGGAAGTGCGGCGGGTGTGTTTGTTTATACCAAAAAGACGGGCCGGGGAATTTGAGGAGAATGTATAATGCTTAAAAAAAAGCCAAGAGGATTGAAATGATCAATAAAACTCTTGGTTATCCGAATCTTTGATAATGTTTTAGTTTACCAGCGAATAGCCAGTATATCTGTCACGTTAAACGGCTTATTGATGCGAATCGCGACTGTTGAGCTCCCAAACCACCGTGCTTCAACAAAGTCATTAATAATCAACTCGCTGGTGGTATTTCTAAGAGGTGCCTTACTGGACCCAACAAGCGTGGCGTTTGTCGAGAATACAACCACATTATTCGCGACATTCCAATGATAAATTGGACTGTCGGAAGTGATGTTTAGGCCATCCTCATCCGAGCTGATTTTAATTTTCGCATCGCCGACTCCAAGCAACAATATTGCCAATATAACTAGAGACAACAAATATTTCAATTTCATCATCAAGGAAACCTCCTTCATAACACATGCAATACGTTGTGCTTTATTATTATTTACTTTTTCGCGTATTTGTCAATCAATATGCTTGGCTATTATGTTTATAATTAAGATTGTCGGAACAATTATCCAGGCGGGGAAGCTCAATTGAAAACTTTTGTTTTTGAATAAAGTATATACATATGTATATACTTGTGTATATACATTAATGCCGAGGATTTAAAATATTTTTATCTGTCGGGCAGGCCAATGTTTGTTCATTTGTTTTGATGTGATAAATTGGAATATGAAATTATATTTTGCGCGGCATGGGGAGACGGAGAGCAACTTACTAAAAAGAGTCGGGAGTTTTGGCGACCGGCTGACGGATAATGGCCGGGTGCAGGCGCGGCAGCTGGCCGCGCGGGTCGCGGGAGAAGCGATTGATTTAATCATTGCCAGCCCGTACGAAAGGACAAAGGAAACGGCCGCGATCGTTGCCGGGATTATCGGCAAAGATGTCTTGGAAACCGCGCTTTTGGGGGAAAAGAAATGGCCGGGCGAAATCACGGGCAAGTTGTTGAACGATCCGGAAGTTGAAAAAATTTTTGAACTGATGAAAGAAAAAAACAACTCGGATCCGGGTTGGCATTACGGCGACGAAGAAAATTTCCTCGACATCAAAAAACGGGCGGAGCTTTTTATCGAATATGTTTCGGGGCTTGGTGAAAAAAATATCCTGGCCGTTTCCCATGAATATTTCATAAAAACAGTCATTGCCGTGATGATCTTCGGCGATAAACTAACTTTCGATATTTTCAGAAGCTTTTTTCATTCGACATGCTTAGCTAATACCTCATTAACGTTGTGCGAAAAAGAACAAGACGCCTGGAAATTGGTGACATTAAACGATTTGCCGAAATAATCATGACAATTGATGATCTGAAAGCGCTTGTGCGGGAAATTGTTGCCGAGGCGCGGCGGGCGGTTACGGCGCGTACTGCCGAGGCGGACGCGCCGGTTAATTACGCGTGCGTTTTTGCGCAGAGCGCGGCGGAATATGACGAGCTGGCTGGTTTGGCGCGCCGGCTTGGTCCGATCGTGCAGGAAACGGCGATGGGGCCGGTGTTCCATATCGCGCCGCTCGCGACCGAGGCCGGCGATCTGGAGTTGTTGAAAATCCGGAAGCCGGATCAAAAGCGGCGCGAGAAAGGCGACGCGGATTTTACCGTGGCGGATTACGCTAGCTTCAAAAAGACATATCTCGGCCAGCCGGGATTCAGCCTCATCAAACGCCCCGAAATGGAAATGATCGAACTGATCGATCCGGTCTGCAACGCCCTCGCCTATTTTTCCCATCCCACTCTCGCTGAAGTTTTGAAAATTAATTTGGCTAACTGATATCCAATAGATATTGACAAACAAGAGATTGGGATGTATGGTCTATTCAAGTAAAGGAGGGATTTTAACGGAGGAAAAGGTTATTAGATTTTTTTTGTTCGCGATTGCCCTGTTGGCAATTTGCGAAGTGGTGCATTCGGATGACTCTGAAGAAATCGAGTTTGATTTTTTCAAGGATGGAGATATTGCCATCCACGATAACAATACTACGGTTATTGTGACCATGTGTGATGGTCTTTGGGTTTATCACAACCAGACCGGGAATACAGTATTTTGTCCCGAAATTGATGTCCCTGGATTTTCCATTGACGTCATAGGCATGAAGCCTTTCTGGTGCAATGGACGCCTGGTCACCCAAGCGGTGGTCAACAATGAACTTGGTTATTTAGAAGGAATTTCTGCCTATAGCAGTGGATTATGTCTAGTCTATGCCACTGAAGTGATTGTGGTAGAAGCTCGCTCTGACCGCATGTATGTTTACATGCTGGATGGTGGTCGGATTAATGCCACTTTCACGACGATTTACGGGAACCAAGAATCGGCGAAAGTGGAGGAGCTTGCGCCGAGAAACATATAGCACTCATTTTTGCGATTAGCGGTCATGATGGTTGGTTTCAACTATCAAGCTGATTTGCCAAAATGGGTTTTTATTATACAATGGCCAAACGGAGGCGATGCGCTTGAAAAGAGATTCTAAAGTTATTGTAATAATATGTTTTGCATTGTTGGCCACCTTTTCGATAGTTATTGCATATGATTTTAGCTATCAAGAAAAGGATATCACTGTAACGGTGGAGAAGAAATGGTTTGAAGGTGACCGCATTTATTTTAATACTACCGACGGCCGGACCTGCGCACTTAGCAATAGTTACTGGCTGGGGTTGTATGATCGCGATGGTCGCTTTAACCTCATTCAGAAAGGGCATAGTTATATGGTTGATACATTGGGCGGTAGGCTGAATTATTCCGTATTCAGGCCGAACGCCTACAACTTTAGGGAAGTCATTGGTTTGGATCCGTCCAGACCACTATTTTTGTTTGAATCCTGAATTTAAAAAGGGTAGTATTGATTAAGGGTGTTATGTTTAGAGCATGACGCGGCAAAGTTAAGGTTTATATTAAGCAAAAATCATGATAAAGCCGGATTGGAAAAAACAAATAATCAAATACGTTGTATGATTTGTAATCAAGACAACATTTACCGGCGTTTATAAATTATATGTTTGAGAAATTAAATCCTGAAAATTACTATGATGATTATCGAGGTCGTGATCTTAGCCTTTTGTATGGGCGGATGAAGGGTATGGATTTACCCCGTGAATTGCTTGATTCGATAAGGGAAAAGGAGGCGGCACGATTTTTAATATTGGGTTCGGCGGTAACCGATAATTTAAATCAGGTTGCTTTGATTGACCAGTATCTTAGGCCTGGGAAGGTGGAAAATGACGAAGTTGTTGTTATTGATAGAAACGAATATCCTGTTTCGAGGCACAAAAAAGAATCGGATTGGATCGAGGGGGCGGACAGTTGGACCAATACGCCAAAATCGACGCTTGAATTTTCTTATCCTAAATTTCATATTGCCCAGGCCGATATGAGACATTTACCATTCGCCGAAAACGGTTTCGATGCAGTTATCTCGGACTATACTTTTAATTATTTAGATAATATCGAAGACGTTGAAAAAACTTTTTTGGAGATTTCGCAAGCGTTGCCGGATAACGGATTGTTGGTGATTTCAGTAATGGGAAATGAAAAATTCCCGTATTCGGGCGAGGCTGATAGTGAGTCTTTCGGGGCGGAGTTGCAGAATAAAGACCAGGGAGGAGTGGAGGTTTATTTTTTTCCGCTTCAGGCTTATATTAATCTGGCGCGCAAACACGGATTATATTTGGCTAAGTACGATCTGATTGGAAACGATATGTGTGCGGTTTTGGTTAAGAAATAGAATTATTGATATCGTATGGAAATATTGTTTGAGGATAACCATATCATTGCCGTTAACAAGCGGGTTTCGGATATTGTCCAGGGGGACAAGACCGGGGACGAGCCGCTATCGGACAAGGTCAAAGCTTATATCAAAGAAAAATACAACAAACCGGGCGCGGTTTTTTTGGGCGTGGTGCATCGTATCGACCGGCCGGTGAGCGGCGCGGTTTTGTTCGCCCGCACCAGCAAAGCGCTGTCGCGGTTGAACGAAATGATCGCCAAAAAACAGATCAAAAAGACTTATTGGGCGATCGTGGAAAACAAACCGCCGGCGGATTCGGGAACACTGGAACATTATCTGGTGCGCAATACGGTGCAGAATAAATCCGCGGCGTACGACCGGGAAATTACCGGATCGCAAAAAGCAGTCCTTTCCTACGCGGTGGCCGCGACCGGCAACGGTTATTATTACCTGGTGATCGATCTGCAAACCGGAAGGCACCACCAGATCCGGTCCCAGCTGGCCGCGATGGGCTGTCCGATAAAAGGCGATGTGAAATACGGGTTTGGCTCCGCCAACGCCGACGGCGGCATCAACCTCCATGCCCGGAAAATCGAATTCATCCATCCGGTCTCGAAAGCGCCGGTGGTTATCATAGCACCCGCGCCAAAAGACGCGCTTTGGGACGAATTCGTCGCAAAAGTTGAAAAATAAGTTACAATTAAAATTGTGAAATATATAGATTGGGATAATTATTTTTAAACAATGCGGATATTTTTCTGCTGAAAAATTCCTCGTGTTCGCGCCGCCGCGCTCGCAGGATTGTTTAAAAATAATTATCCCAATCTATAAATATATATGAAAATACAAATAGTCAAAAACGAATATCTTAACACGTTGTTCCTTTTGATGCTGTTTTCCGCCTCGGTCCATATGCTGATTTTGATTTATTTCGCGGCCGCATCGGGCGATCCCTATGTGCTGAATTATTTCAATATCCTCGATATTGATGCTTTTGTCCCCGGTTTTCTAAACAGCGCCGCCGGCAATATTTTTTCTTTGTTCTTCGCCGCTGGCCTTTATCTGTTAATTCTCATCAAGAACAAGAGATAGTAATTTTGTTTTTTTTGATCAGTAAAAATATGGAAGAATGCGTATTTTGCGATCCGAAATTGAAGGAGGCCGACGTGCTTTTCGAGACGCCGAATTTTTTCATTAAGCTCGGGATCGGGGTTGCCGCCCCCGGCCACGTGATGCTGGTTTCCAAAGGCCATTATACGTGCTTCGCGGATATGCCTCCGGGTTTGCGCGAAGAATATGCCGGATTGAAAAATCTGGTTTTCGATAAGATCAAAGCCGCGTTTTCCGAGCCGTTTTTGGTGGAATATGGAATTTTGGAACAAAGCGTTCCGCACGCGCATTTGCATTTCATTCCCAAAGAGCGCCGCGAAACAAAATATTATCCGGGATATAAAATCAAAGATTTATTCAAGGAGATCGGAGTTCCCGCCGTTCTTTTGCGGGAAACCGCAACCTGGGAAAAAGCCAAAGAGTTGAGGAAGAATTTTGGCGGTTATATATTCATGAAAGACCGCAAGGCTCGTCTTTTCGCCGCGCTGCCGGAAAATTTTTCATCGAAAAATTTATCCTACCGGAGATTTTTTTGCAATAAATTCAATATCGCCGACATCCCTTTGGGCTGGAAAAACATCGCCGATGGCATTAAAAGGATCGACGGAATCAAAAAAGAAACCACCAAAATGTTCTTGAAATTTTAACCATTTGATTTTTGAGCGATGACGCGAGCGAATAAAGTTTCTATCGCATGGATTTAACGGAAAGATTTAAAAAAATGATTGCTAAAAAAATAACGCCCCTTGATAGGATAGATTATTCCGGGGATATTGGTTTGGTCGTGGAGCATCTTGCCAAAGCATACGGGGTGGGCAAGCCAGCTGGTTTTTACGTGATAGAAGTCGGTTATGAAGATTGCAATGTGGCGGTTGAAACCGATCGCGGAAAATATGTGGCAAAAATTTTTTCTAAAACTCGCAACCGGGAAGATAT
>Ga0172381_10008173_pt1 | contig 10262 bp, 18 predicted proteins | sample Leawel6488metaG_FD_119754 | JGI IMG/M metagenome (GOLD analysis project Ga0172381, IMG submission 119754) | Leachate microbial communities from a municipal landfill in Southern Ontario, Canada - Leachate well 64-88 metaG | ecosystem: Engineered > Solid waste > Landfill > Unclassified | place... | reverse complement strand
TCTTGATAAGAAATGTTTGCCTACTTTTATATAATCATTTAAAGGTAAAACAACATCCCACTTACAATTAGTTGTTCCAAATGGCATATCTGCAATAATCGCATCTATACTCTTATCTGGGATAATTGGAAATATGTTAAAACAATCATCACAATATAAAATTTGTTTGCTTATTTCTATTTTATTCATTTCCATTAACATTTGAAAGTTTATCTATTTTTTATTTTCATCAGTCCATTCATTGTCATATATTAATTCTAATTTGGCTCTTGTGATGGCAACGTATATTAAATTATTTTCTTGGGCTAATTGCCATCCATGGGCATTTTTCATGGGTAATAAATCAGGTCTTATAATAAAAACCCTATCAGATTCAAGTCCTTTGACTTTATGTATTGTGCTTAACACTATCCCGCTAATTTCATCAGTAAATATATAGTTAATCTTGTTCTTTAAATCCGGGATATTATCTGATATTTTAGCCAAAAACAATAATGTGGTTACTTTATCATCAAGTGCAATATATCCACTATGTTCAAGGGGATTTAATATACCCTCATTTTTTAATTGACTGGAATATGAAATTAATTCATTTTGCCAATATGATATTAATCTATCTATTGTTTTAATATTGCCAACGGATTCTATTAAATGCACACCAATATCAGATCCTTTAATGATTGCTTTATCTCCTTTTAAAAGGAATTCAAAGAATAATTTAACTAATGGTGCTGTAGTTCTGCATAAAACAAAATCACCACTCTTTGCTTCTGTCAAAACATTTCCTTCTCTTACAATACCATCGGGTGCAGATTCCATTGCATTAATATCTGGGACATATTCTTGTGCTTTATTTATAACGTTTTTTGAACATCTGAATGATGTTGTTAAAGGTAAAGTAATAGTATTGGGATAATTATTAAACCATTTGATAACATTTTCATCTGATGAATTAAAACCATATATTTGTTGTAAATCGTCGCCAAAGAAGAAAAACCTACCTGTAACTTTTTTTGTAACCCGATCTCTTTTAATAATTTTTTCTAAAATTTTAATTTGACATTGGTTAAAATCCTGGCACTCATCTACATACACATAATCGTATTGAAACATCCATATGCCATTATCTATAGCTGGCAAGAATATCATATCAGTATAATCAAAAGAATCCCTATTTTTTGTTGCTTCATCTAAAACTTTTAAAACTCTTTTAATATCATTCGATTTTTTTAAATTAATTTCATGCCTATCTGCCACATATGGGATATATTCTGGCTTTAATGTCAAACTTAATCTACACAAATTAACCAATTTTTTTATTGAATATAAATAATCAGATATTTTTTCTGAATCTTTAAATTCTTCTCCTAAATTCCAAAGTTTAGATTTCTTCTGGATTATTTTATCGATTTTAAATTCATCGAATTTAATTTTATCTCCATATTTTCTTTTAATTGCCGACATACCCAAACCATAGGTAGTATAGCACTTAATTTGTTCAGGTAATTTTGTTTTTAATTCCTCTTGAATATGTTTATTAAACGCCAAAAATATTATTGATTTATCTTTGGGTAATAATTTTGTACATTCAAGAGCTGTATGTGTTTTCCCGCTACCTGCCCTTGCCTTTATTAATAGATTTTCTGGCCTTTTGATTGTGCAATCAAAAATTTTTACCTGCTCATTTGTTGGTTTATGCTCCATTATAATCTTTTTATTTGTAGTATTTATGTTAAAATGATTTTGCAAATATAATGAATTATGGCATTAATAACAACAGAAAATAAAAATAAATTATATTTAAAAGTTAAACATGAATTGGGTTATCCTTTAAGACCCTTTCCATTAAAAGATGAAATGCTTGATTCTTATTTTGAAATGGTTATTGAGGATTATTCATCATTGCTTAATAGTTGGCTAATACAACAACAATGGATTGGTTTGGAGGGGTTGAGTTCTGAAAATAGTGATTTTTTGAGTGCTTTCACTACCAAACCAAACACATATATGGAATCATTTACATATGCCTATTCAAAGCAAGTAGGACTTGGAACTAATGCCCCCGCTGCCGAAGGGTGGGAATTAAAACGTGATTATATTACGATAACTGCTGGTACTCAACATTATATAATCCCTGCTCATAGGGAAGTTAATGAAGTCCTTTGGGAAACACCCCCTGAAGTTGATTCGGGATTAGTAGATCCTTTTTCAATGAATGCTTGGTCTGCTGGAATGCTTGGTTGGAGCATAAATGGTCGGCCTAGCCAATATGTCCAGCCGGTATATTCTACACTATTGGCAGCCCAAGATAGAAGTATGAAACAAAGAATGATTCAGTCAACATTAAGTTATAGGATTACAGGATTAGCTTCTGGTGAAAAAATGTTGCATTTATATCCCATTCCTGGTGAAAGATATGAAATAGGTACAATGCATGGAAAACATTATTCTGGAAGCCGTGTATATTATTGGTATTATGATACATCTAAAACTGGTAGAAATAAATGTATTGAAGAAAATTCTGATATTGTTAAATTACCTTCAGATCCTCCAACAACTGTTCTAAGTTGGGATAAGATGAATGATGTTGCTCATCAACAGATACGTAATTTGTTGATTGCTAAAGTTAAAATAGCTATGGGTGGAGTGTTGGGGTTTTATTCGGGGGAAATATCTTTAACGGAAAAACAATTAACCCTTGATTATCGTCATCTTTTGGATGAAGGGCAAAAACTAAAAGAAGAAACCGAAAAATTAATTATGGATCAATTGGAGAATTTAACACAAGTTAATTTAACTGAGGCTCGTGCTAAAATAGGTCAAAACATAAATGATTTTCTTACACATCAGCCCCCTCGTACACCGATTATTTTAATTTAAGTATTTATAGAAAAATATATTGCGAGGTGGTGTAAAGGTTAGCATTTAAGCCTCATAAGCTTGAGATCCAGGTTCGACTCCCGGCTTCGCTACTAAGATAAAATAAATTATGACAAATAAAAATAACAAACAAAGGCTTTTTGAAATAATGAAAAAAGTTGATCCTTCATTTACGTTAAAATTAAATGAAAACATGACGGTTGATAATTTTTATTTGTCAGATGATGTACTAAATAAAATATTAAAAGGGTATTTAGAGGCTGCATTGTGGACTGAAGAAGAGAATTTAAAGGATAGTGTGGAATTGTATAATGATGTAACCACAAATGATTATAACGATGAAGATGATGAAAGTCAAGAAGAAATAAGATTTATGGAAATTATGAGAAATAAACTTAATACAAATCCTATAATTTCATTCACAAGCGAAAATATTGATCCTAATTCATTAATTCAAGCATATTTAGATATTAAAAATTTCATAAATAATGCTGGTGGTGCTGCAATAATTGAAGCATTAAATAATAACGATGAATTTCAATTAGGAATGGATATATGGTTATCCAGGAATAGACATGGTAGTGGATTTTTTGACCGTAGTTATGAAAACGAAGACAGCTTAATGAATGCTGCTCATAATTTAAAAGAGGTCGATTTCTATGTTGGCGATGATAATAAATTATATTTTAGTAATGCTCATTAATTATGACAAATAAAAAGCAATTTTTAGATTTAGAGGATGAAAGGTTTGGATTATTTATGTCAAACAATTCTTTTGATTTAGATATTGCATTAGGAAGAAATTTTCTTGAAACCGATAATCCCCAAGAAGTGTTGATATATAGGGTTAATTTATTAGAAACCAAAACTCATAGCTTATATAATCAAGCTAAACCTAAAGACAAAAAATATATGTCTCCTGTAAGGATTAAATGTGTGGTTAATGTAGAAAGCAGTAAACAAGAATATTATGCTAATAATCCTGGTGGTGTAACCCGTGACGATACTGGCCCTATAACTATCAATGTATATCTTAAAGAATTAGAAGAAAAAAATATTGATATTAATCGTGGGGATATTATTGAATATAATTTAAGCGGTGAAAAAAATAGATATTACGAAGTTGATAATGCCAATATTGTTCCAGATACAAGCGATAAAACCATAGGGGGTTTCAAAAACTTTTATAGAAAAATTAGTGGTGTCCCGGTAAAATCAGATGTTATCAGTCTGATTCAAAATTAGCATTTTTAAACATTTCATTATAAATATCAATAAATGTTAATCCAATGTAATCTGATTTTTCTTTACTATTAGTGAATAATCTTATATCAAAATAAGATAAAGCAATACCATTTCCTGAAAATTTAAACTCATTTTTCAATAATTCATCATTCCATATATGATATGGGCAATACCTGCCATAATTATCGCCCCCATATTTTGCAAACCAACCATCATTTATTGCCGCAAAAATAATAATTAATTTTTTATGAGCTAAAACATTAATATTAGTACCGCCATAAGATTCATTACTATATATACCAATATCTAAATTTTCATAATTTTCATAATTTTCATTAAAATCATTAACATTAATATTTAACCTTTTACATGCATCTTCAAAGGTTTTAATTTCTTTATAGTCAAATTCTTCTTTATTCATAATTTAATCACTTTCTATTAAATTTTTCAAACATAATAAATATTTTGTGGGATTTCCATAATATAAACTTTTAATTCCTTCATAGAATTCAACAATAGATTCGTGATTTTTAAATACTACTTTAGGTAAATGAAAAGTGTATTCTTGATTATAGTCAAAATCTATTTTATTGCCTGTTTTGTAAAAATCAATTAAATTTCTTATGATCGTTCTTGTTTTATCGGCACAACATGCAGAACCTTCAACTTTTTCAATCCAACATCTGAAATTGTTTTCAAGAAAATTAGAATGTTTTAAAATAAAGCCAACATCTCTATTGGGGGATATTTCGCTCTTAATTAATCCATTAATGAATTGCTCATGTGGATATATTAAGCCATGATAAAACTCTTGAAAATCATCAATGTTTTCATAACATCTTTCATCGATTAGTTTTTCATATAATTCAATTTCTTTTTGTTCAATTGAATCACACATCAACTCTAAAACTTCTTTTATTTTCTCTTTTTTCATAAACATTATTTTTCATACGGTATGAAAAATTTTTTCTCCAACTCTTCAATTTCCTTTAATTTATTATTATAAATAGCCTGAGCACGTTCATCACTCATTACGTTACCCCCATAAAAAGAAGCCATGTCTACATCTAACTGATGAAAATACCAAAAATTTTTAACAAAAGATTTTAATAAAGATAATTCCTTTTTTAATTTTCTTCGTTCAATTCCATAAACCTTAAATTGAGGGCTATTGTTCATTATTTTCTGATTCATCTTGCTCAGTTAAAAAATCTAAATATAGCTCAAGTTTATAAACATCAATAATATATCCATTCATCAATGAAAACAATTCTTCCGTTTGATCGTTAATCCATCTAATTGGTTCATCTTTCCAATCATCAGGAATAATATCTTTAGGATTTGATGATGCAAACATTTTAATTTGATTCTTATATGAATCAATATCATCATTAAGCTCATCAATTTTATCCTGAACTTCTCGTTTTGTTTTATATTCTTGTTTTGACAAGTATATATTAGTTTTGAATTCTATTTCCCAACCCATATGAATAATTATTAATTTTCATTTAACTTATCTTCATCATCATTTACAGGCCAACCACGAAAAATTATTGCAATATATTTCATAAAAATATAGTAAATTCTAACTAAAAAATTTATAATATAAAATAAAAATGTTACTGATAATAAATAGACACCAATAAAAGTCCAAAATCCAGTACAAGCAAATTGAAATAATTGTAAAATAGTTTCCATAATTTAATTATTTAGAAAATCATCATAAATATCAATAAATTGTTTTCCAATGTAATCTGATTTCTCCCTTGTATTTGTAGAGAGGAGAGAGCCGACACAAGAACCAGAATGGCCGGAATTCGAATAGTCGAAAGAAAAGCCCGAAGACTCATCCCATTGAAACCAAGGATTATATTTTGCTTCGTTGGGGTTTGAAAAATCTGCTTTCCAGCCATCGTTTATGGCTTCAAATATAATGGTTAGTTTTTCAAAAGCCAAAACATGCTTTTTATAATTGGAATGTTCGTTATTAAAATTAATAACATTAATTCCTAATTTCTTGCAAGCATCTTCGAAAGTTTTAATATCGCGATAATCAAACTTCTTACTATTTTCAAAATCAAACTTTACTTCTGTTGAAGATGGATTATTAAATTCTTTGGCATCAAAAGTCAATGACTTTTGAGTACTGTGATCTAAAATTGTTATTTTCATTTTTTTATAATTTTGAGTTTAAATGTTTTTATTTTTCATTATTTTTTTCCTAAACTTTTTCAATCTTTTTTTAGCATTCCATTCATCTTTTGAAACTAATTTCACTTGCTCTGGAAAAACTTCATAACTTTCATCTATCTTATATTCTCCACCAATATTTCTTATGACACAAAGAATAATACTACCACAATATTGAGTTTGACGTAGAAATGCTGGTTCTCCTTGCAAGAATCCTCCATGTGTAAATGATTGTAATGACCAAACCAATACTCTGTCACCCTTAGATAGATAAGTTTTATTTTCCATCATAATTTATTTTTTATTTTTTCAAGTTCTTTAACCAATATTTCGTGTTGTTCTTTTGATTCAACAACATCATCATTAAAATATTGTTGATATATATCTATTGCAAATCCAATAAATTCTTTTTCTTTATCTGACAAATATACTATTTTTTTTAATATAAAATACAAACCAAGCGAAAGAAATAAAATAATTATCGTTAAAAATAGTATTATTATATAGAGAATAAACATTCAACATTTATTATTTTTTCTTATCTAAATACCAAACCCAATTAGATAATTTCATATTAATATCGTGTAAATCAGAAGCATCTATAATACCTTTACATTCGTCACATTTAGAAATATCAATGCTTTGAAGTAATCTACACGCTTCAGTTACTTTATTTTTTATTCCATCAAAATCATCCACTTTATCATCATCAATAAAACAAACTAAATAACTTTCAAATAATCTTGCATGGTTTTTATCGACAGTACCCTCAAGACCATCAAGAAGCCCAGAATCTTTCCATTTTTTTATGATTTTATCTTTTTCTTCTCGAAGTTCATTAAAACCCATATTTTTATTCATTTTAATTTAGTTTATAAAGAAACTGATTATGTATTTTATGTAAATAATTGTAACAAAACAGATTAAGTAACTCTACCTCATAATCAATATTTAATAAATGTTTTTTTGAAATTGGCACATATAAGGAGCAAAATGTTTCTAATTCACTCCTAATGTCATCAACATCTACAGTAGTTAAAATAGTTTCATGTATATATGCTAAATATGATATTTTTTTGTCCAGATTATTTTTATCTATTGTATATATCGCATCAAGAAGTTTTTTTGTAATTTCTCTAACTACAACTCCAATATACACATTAATAACACTATGTTCAATACCGTTAAAATTAATAAAGTTTAACTTTTCTTTAATAATTTCATAATATTGCGAATTTTCTAAATCTGATAACAAACCTGTATTGTTTCAATTAAAATTATTTTTATTGTTTTTCATTTTAATTATTTTTAAATTCCAGTACTTCCATACCCACCCCTATTTTTGGATTTTAATTTATTCACTTCGATAAAAGTTACTTTACTATCAAATAACCATTTTAGTTTAACATACCAAGGGGCAAACATTGTTGGTTTAACTTCAAATTGACAGATTCTATCACCTTCATAAATAAAGGCATCACCGTTTAAAGCAATTGCATTAAATTTCCAAATATCATCATTTCCTGAATATCCTTCTGATTGTTTGTCTGGACCATCAATAACCCCATAATGGTTAGCTTGGATTAAACCGAATTTATTAAATAGCCCGCTTCTGGGAACTACATTCGCCTGATAATATTTAGGCAATTTCATAGAAATCCCCAATGAAATTAATTTATTTTTGTTGTGTTGAATAACAACATTTTCAGCTGATTTTAAATCAATCCAATTACCGTGGATTTCTAATTTACATTTTGGATTGTGGTATTTAATATATATTTTCATATTTTTTTATTTTCGTTATTTATTAACGCCATGATTGTACCAATATTGTCAGAACTGTCTTTTTCCGTTTCGGATAATGTTTTTAGCATTTCATCATCCATTTTTTCATTAATTTCTTTAACAATTCCTATTTGCTCCAATGCAAATCTGGCATTATGCCCCTTATCAATATTAATCATAGAATCTGTGTTTATTGTACTGGCATAATTATCTTCATTGGCATAAAACATTAATGCCAATTTAAGGAATTCAACCAGATTAGGATAATCGTTAATCATTTAATTCCTCCTTATCTTCTTTCAACACTGCCTCAATAACGACTTGTTTTAAATCTTTGACTTCAGTGGGATATAAAGTAAATTCTTTTCTACAGGGAAATTGTGTTTTATTTAAAATATTAGCCCTAAAATATTTACCTTGGGATTCACTTTTTTCAAATTCATCATAAATCGTGAGGGTTATATTTCCATATGAATAAGTACCACCCCTGTTAAAGGCAATGTAAAGCTTATTCATGGTTGGAAAATAAGTAGTCTTTAGTACATTATCCGATTTGAATATCGATTCAATATAATCTACTTGAGATCCTTCGTTTTTATGTTCTTTTCTCTCTACAAGCATAGCTAATTAAATTTTATTGGGCAAATATAAACATAAAAAATTTATTATCAAATAGTATTTATAATAAATTTTCAATTTAATGTCGATTCCTAAAAAAAGTAAATTAACTTTAGATATAAATCCTCCTAAAATCGGTACTGAATACCTTAAATATGGGTTTGATAGGATTGAAGAATTAATGAATTTAACTGATTCTAAAACCAAATATTTGCCAAGGACTATTTTAATGGAAGATTTAGACCAAGGATTATTTGATTATGTTACAAATAAATTGAAAGTTGTTATTGATGGAAAACTGGTGAATGTTTTTTATTTAGATAATGATAGATACGGCGAATATCAGAAAACCTGGACATTGGCCGATGATGATAAAAATGTTGCAACACCATATATAACTGTTAGACGAACAGATAAACAACCCGGAACTAGACTTGGCACTAAATTTAGAGTCCCACAACCAAGAAGTTTTAGATATATGGACGTTCCTATTTTAGATAATGGTGAAATTATTAATCTAAGGTTTAAAATGCCAGAACCTATAAATATCGATTTAAGTTATGAGGTTGCGTTGGTAACTAAATATAGGGTGGATGTTAATGAATACGATCAATTATTTTTTAAAAATTTTTCTTCAAAACAAGATTATATTGCAATTAAAGGCAATCCTGTTCCAATCACGTTTGAAAGCCTTTCCGAAGCAAACACTATTGAAAATGTTGATGGCGATAGATTCTTTTTATCTAAATATACCATTAAAATGATGGGTTTTATTCAAGATGAAAATGATTTTGAAATTGTTAAAACCACCAGAAGGCCAAAAATTTCAACATCAATTTAATTTTTAAATTATTCTTCTGTAGAATAACCACCATCTTGGAACGTATTACCAACTGGATAATTTTGTATTCTATTTTCAACCTTACTTACAGCATCACTTATTTTATTAGTATATGATGGGGCTGTTTTTAATTCCATGATATTAAGTACAGAAGTATCGTTGCTATCAATAACCCAAGTTTTATTATATAAATTTAATGTTGCATTAAAAAATAATTTTTGTGACGATATCAAACTTTCGTTTTCATAATTATAAAATTGAACAATATTCCCAGTCCTACCACAATAAAAACTAAATTTAACGTAGCAAGATAATGTTTCTCCTGTTTCGGAATCAAAAAAATAATTAGGAACATACCAATCTGAAAATTGATTTTTATTTGTAGAATTTATAGTATATTCCGATTTTCCTGCAACATCACTTTTATTAATCTTGGTCAAATATGTTGTACATATTTTGTTTTGGTTGTTTTGGTCATAACTATTATATAAATCCAAAATAAAAAAACTACTTAATAGAGTGGTCTTTGATTTATTAATATCATCATCAGTTAACCCACTATTGTTTAAATTTGTCAAATATGTTCCACTATTGTCATCATAAAACTTAAATTTAAATATCAAATTGCTTAAATCAGAAGCAAATACAAACCTCGTTATATCTCCATCAATAATGGGATTAATTAAATCATCACCAGTTGATG
>Ga0172381_10008171_pt1 | contig 10263 bp, 9 predicted proteins | sample Leawel6488metaG_FD_119754 | JGI IMG/M metagenome (GOLD analysis project Ga0172381, IMG submission 119754) | Leachate microbial communities from a municipal landfill in Southern Ontario, Canada - Leachate well 64-88 metaG | ecosystem: Engineered > Solid waste > Landfill > Unclassified | place... | reverse complement strand
GACAGTATCATGAGAATAATGATTACAAGAGATATATACCTTATGATTGATTTCTTACAAAACATGCACCACCGTTTCTTTCTGTAAAACTTATCATATATGTTACCTGATATATAATTCTATCATATCACACACCAGCAAGCACAGGAAAAAGATCGTTTGAATGATTGACAGGTAAAATTAGTTGTACTATCATCTAATTAGCGTATCAGGAGGTAAGCATGGATGATACAAAACGTCAGATCACAAAAATAGCGCGTGAATGCTCACGTTTTACAGTAAAAGTACTTAAGGACACCGGCCTTGGCTTGTCCGAATATGAATTCATCCACTGCATCAGGCACTCCCCGGGTATAAGCCAGGAAGGTCTGCGTGAAAAGCTTGGGCTTGACAAGGCAGCAGTAGCAAGAAGAGCTGCTAACCTGGAGAAAAAGGGATATATCATACGAAAACAGGATCCCATCGACGGCCGTAAAAAGCAGTTGTTTACAACGGAAAAAAGTGACAGCGTCAAGAATTCCAAAGTGTCTGTGGAGGAATTCTTTTACGAATGGCTGATGGAGAATGTTACCGGTAAGGATAGGGATACCTTCCTTGCCGTCTTGGACAAGGTATATTGGAGATCCAAGAATGAACGCCGTGAGGATTTCAGAAATCTGATAGGATTGGAGACTAAAGAGCATGGCAAAGATCAGGATAAGTCCCGTTGATCAGCCGGACCATATCAGCAGTTACTGGAAGCGCGAGTGGATAATTATAGCTTTAGTGACTTTTTCTGGTCTCTTATTCAACGGTGCCATGTCAGTCGGCCCTATCCTGCAGGGTAAGCTTATCGATACCGTAGCTTCTTCGGGCACACTCAGTGACATAATGTTACAGGCAGTGATATTCGTTGCCGTTATCCTTCTGATACAGATCATACGTTTTTTTAAACGGTATTATGTAAGGTTATTTGCAAACCGGACCGGTGCGGCCATGCGTATGATGCTATATAACAGCATCATGCACAGAAGCATAACTGAATTAACGGAAGACCGCATGGGCGACCTTATGACTAAAGCTGTATCGGATGTGGACATATGTGTGGAAGGCATGCGTAAGGGGACTACGGAGGTCTTTGATACCGGTGTTCTGATGATATCATATCTTATTTCCCTCTTTATATACGACTGGAAGATAACTGCCGGAGCATGTATTTTCATACCCGTTGCCATGTGGCTGGCAGAACATTTTAAAAAAGTCATCGTTAGAAACTCGAGATCCGCGCGTGCACAGTACAGTCATGTGGCAGATATGACATATGAAAACATCAGGAATACTGTCCTTTTGCGTGTGAATGGGCTTCTTGGTAAAAACCGCAGGCAATACTTTAAAGAACTTGATGATCTGGAAACCAGATCAATAAAAGCAGGCATCCTGGAAAATTCCATGCAGCCGTTATATAACGCGATCGCATTGTTTGGTATCGTAGCTGTCCTGTTTTTTGGAGGGAGCAATGCAATAAACGGTACATGGACTGTCGGTACATTCTCTGCATATATAGCTATTTTCACTGCACTGGCCGTAAAAACCGGAAAAGCCGCAAAACTGTTCAATTCCTTTCAGAAAGCAAAAGTTTCCTGGCAGAGGATCAAACCATATCTTAAAGGATACAGATATAAAGATATGACTGACCGCAAAAAAAGCGGTGAAGGCAGATTGATCGTTTTGGACCTTGGGTTCCATTACCCGGACAGTGAGGAACCGGTTGTGAGAAATATAAGCTTTGAAGCAGGACCGGGAGACCTGATCGGGGTCACCGGCCCGATTGCATGCGGGAAAACCTCTCTGGGTATTGCATTACAGGGACTGTATCCGTATGTCGGAAGCATTATCCTGGACGGTGTTGAGCTTGAAGAATTCAGTGAGTACGAACTGGGCTGCCGCATATCCTACCTTGGCCATCAGCCTCAGTTGCTTTCCGACAGCATATATAAAAACATAACAATGGGCGAGGACGGTGATATTTCCGCTGTCATACATGATGTATGCTTTGAAGAGGATCTGAAAGAAATGCCTGAAAGTATAAATACTGTTGTGGGAAGCAGCGGGGTGAGGTTATCGGGAGGACAGCAGGCACGTATAGCTCTAGCCCGCGCGTTATACAGACGAAGCCTTCTGACGATACTGGATGATCCTTTTTCCGCAGTTGACATGAAGACCGAGGAAGCTATAATCCGGAATCTGAGGACCCGTCATCCGGATCGCATCATCATACTGATCTCCCACCGCCTGTCCGTATTTCCAAAAACCGACAGTATTATTTACCTTCATGGAGACGGAAGATCGGAATACGGCACACATGCGTCACTTATGGTTTCATCAGTATCGTATGCTTCCATATATAATCTGCAGACAGGAAGCGTGTCAAATGAAACATAACCTCACAGTAAGAATGCTGCACAAGATGATCAAAAACAATAAAGGCATGTTCACAGTTATGACTGCTGTTATAATAGCTGTCGTATTTCTGAGCCTGGTCCCTCCGCAGATCATAAAAACCATAATAGACAGTAACATAGTCCCAAAGAATGCAGATGGTCTGCTGGAACTGGCACTGATCTATCTGGGCGTCATCGTCGCGATCGGTATCCTTGATTTTTTCAAAGGCAGCGTACTGACCATATTAGGGCAAAAAATTGTAAAGTATCTTAGAATGGAGATGACAGGGAAACTTGAGAAATTAAGCGTTTCATATTTTACTGAAAACACCGCCGCTGAGATCACCTCAAGGTTCACGAACGATGTCGACAATATCAACTCGCTGTTCGCTGACGGCTTGATCAGTATGATAATAGACTGTTTCAAAATCGTAGGCATCATTGCCTCGATCTGGATTTTTTCAGCAGAACTGGGAGTAGTGACGCTTTGTCTTATTCCCCTGATCTATGCTGTCTCACGTGCTTTTCAAAAACATATGCTTTCCTCACAGGTCAGAAATCTTGAACAGATCAGCAAGGTCACAGGACATATTTCAGAAAGCGTTAAAAACATCAGAATGATAAAATCATTCAATAAGGAAGCATATTTGGAGGAACTGTATAAAAAGAGATTGGAAGACAACTTCAGTACCGTTGAGCGCGTCAATTTTTATGATTCATGCTACCCGCCTGTCATTCAGGTCGCACGTGCATTGGTGATCGCTATTGTTGTCCTGCTTTCCGGAAGCCGGACAGATACGCTTGGGATATCTCTGGGAATGGTCGCAGCTTCCATAGATCTGGTATCTAATCTTTTCAGCCCCATAGAAGCATTAGGTACGGAATTACAGAACATTCAGAAAGGGATCTCCGGCATAAAACGCATAAACAGGTTCGGCCTTGAACCCGAAGAACCCAGGAAAAACGATGACCTGTACGCTAATGACATACAAAAAGATATTGCCGGTGCAGGACTCTCCTTCTCAAATGTATCATTCTCTTATGAAACAGGACAGCCGGTACTGGAAAATCTGGAATTGAAGATAAAAAGCGGAACAAGCATTACCTTTACCGGACGCACCGGAGTAGGTAAAACTACCCTGTTCCGTCTCATAATGGGCCTTCTCAAACCAACAGAAGGCAGGATCCTTCTTGGATATGCGGATGTATATGAAATACCTGACCAGGAGAAAAGGAAACTGTTCGGATATGTTGAGCAGCAATTCACATGCATATGCGGCACAGTGGCACAGCAGATAAGCCTTAAAGATGAAGATATATCCATGGAGCAGATCGTAAATGCCATGAGATTTGTCGGCCTGCATGATCATATCATGAACATGGAACACGGATATGATACTGAAGTTGATCCGGATGCGGACTTCTCACAGGGCCAGAAGCAACTGCTCTCAATCGGAAGAGCCATAGTGTACGATCCTCCTGTTTTATTACTTGATGAAGTCACAGCGGATCTTGATTCTGTAACTGAAGCGCGTATCGTGACTGTCCTGCAAAAGGCAGGCAGAGGCAAAACGGTACTGTCGATCTCGCACCGGATCACATCCATGTTGAATTGCGATACAATCGTTATGCTGGAAAACGGACGGATAACCGCCGCGGGCGCGCCTAAAGACATCCTGGAATCGCAGAAATGGTTCAGAAGACAGCTTCAGTTAGAACAGAACAAGTGGAAAGGCTGATATCATATGATGAGTCTGAAGGATACAGCGCAAAAACTTAAAACAGATATTCCTGCCGTTTATATTGCTTTAAGAAAAAAGGAGACCCCTCTTATAGCCAAGATATGCGCCTGTATCACAGTAGGGTACGCATTGTCTCCTATAGATCTGATACCGGATTTCATACCCGTGCTGGGTTATCTTGACGATCTGATCATACTTCCGGCACTCGTAGCGCTGACGGTTAAACTGATACCTGAGGATATATTCGCAAAGTGCCGTGAAGAAGCAGGCGGTCTTTGGAAAAACGGCAAACCTGTGAAATGGTATTACGCTATACCTATCGTAGCATTCTGGCTTATCATAATGTATCTTATAGTAAAAGCCATATGCCTAAAATGACCTGTTTGGCACTGCGACTTGAAATAATTTAATATAAGTATTGTAAAATTATTCAGTGACTGTATAATAGTAGATAGTAGCACTCGCTACTTTTGAAAAAAGCAAAAAAATAGAATAGGAGGAAACAAAAGTGCCAATAACTATTAATGAAAGGCAAAAACTGCTTGATACAGCACGTGATCTGCGTCTAAGCATCATTGATGTAATGGAATGGTCCGGAGGATCCCATGTCGGCGGTTCTTTAAGCTGTGCGGATATTCTTACGATCCTTTACTTCAAGTATCTCAATGTTGACCCTAAGGATCCCAAGTGGGAGGACAGGGACAGGTTTGTACTCTCGAAAGGCCATGCCGCAGCCGGTTACATACCTGTATTAGCCAAAAAGGGATTTTTCCCTGAGGAACAGCTTAAAACATTCAACCATTTCGGGAGTGCTTTTGCGATGCATCCTGATTCGAACAAGGTCGTTGGCTGTGATGTTTCTTCCGGTTCTCTGGGCCATGGGCTTTCCATTGCCGCGGGGCTGGGACTTGGCGCACGTTATCAGGGAAAGACATACAAGACGGTCTGTCTTCTCGGAGACGGTGAATGCTGTGAAGGAAGCGTATGGGAAGCCGCAATGTCCATTGCCCATTTCAAGCTTGGCAATGTGATCACTGTAGTTGACAGAAACAGACTGATGATCGACGGATTTACCGAAGACATCATAACGCTCGAACCATTTGCAGATAAATGGCGCGCGTTCGGTTTCGAAGTCGTTGAGATCAACGGTCATGATTTTGACCAGTTGGCTGATGCATTTGATAAAGCATGGGCTGCAACAGACAAACCCGTACTGATCCTTGCCAATACCGTTAAGGGCAAAGGCGTGGATTTCATGGAAAACAATGTAGTTTATCACTATGCCGCTGGTGACTCCTCTTTATGTGAAAGAGCCAAGGCATCTATTATGAAAGGATAGGAGGAAAATGATATGGCTGTCATAACCGGAACAAATTGGACTGCCTATGATGCAGCGACAATGACTGCCCGTGAGATATACGGGCGTACTTTAGCTGAAATGGGAAAACACAACAGTAAAATAGTGGGGATCACTGCCGATCTTGCCAAGACGACTGCTATCGTGCATTTTGCAAAAGCCTTTCCTGACAGATTTTATAACGTAGGGATCGCGGAACAGAATATGATGGGTATCGCTGCAGGACTTGCAAAGTCAGGACTTATACCTTTTGCCTCTACCATGGCTATATTCGCATGCTTAAGGGCAGGAGAACAGGTGCGTACGGATATCGCCTATCAGAACCTGCCTGTCAAGATCATCGCAACACACGCAGGGATATCGTTTGGCCATGCCGGAACTACACACCACTGCACAGAGGATCTTGCGGTCATGCGCTCCATAGCAAATATGACCGTTATCTGTCCTGCTGACGGGATCGAGACATCAAAAGCGGTACAGGCGTGTATCGATATACCGGGACCGGTATATATCCGTATAGGAAGAGGTTTTGAACCTCCAACATATGAGAATGCTGATTATGATTATGAGATAGGCAAAGCTATCACGATGCGTGACGGAACGGACCTGACTATAATCGCATGCGGCATCGCGGTCCTGCAATCGATCCAGGCCGCAAAAACACTGGCTGAACAGGACGGTCTCTCTGTGCGGGTCATCAACATGCACACTATCAAACCGATCGACAGGGACATTATCCTTAAAGCTGTAAAAGATACGAGACGTATCCTTACCATAGAGGAACATAATGTGATAGGCGGGCTCGGAGATGCCGTAGGATCAGTTATAGCGGAAAGCGGTAAGGGATGTGTCTTCAAAAAACACGGTATTTATGACGAATATGCAACGATAGGTTACGCCGAGGATCTCTATGCCCATTACGGACTTGATGCGAACGGCATTATCGACCAGGTACGCGGTATGATGGGTAAGGAATTCGAAGCTGACGAAAACTGGGAAGATGATTAAGGGGGTGCTTAAATGACCGCAACAACTCAGGAAATAATGACGGCAAAGCTGTTCTTTAACGCAGCTTTCCCTGTCATGCAGGTACTTCTTGACGATGACCCCAAACTTAAGGAACAGTTTAAGGACGTCGTTGGGACAGTCCAGTTCGGAGCGATGAATGAAAAGGATCTTCTGGCATGCCATCTTGTTTTTGACCGCGGAAAAGTCAGTATCATACAGGGACCGGCGGAAAAACCCGATCTTTCCTTAACATTCCCGACTGTGACAAAAATGAACACCCTTCTTCAGGGCGGACTTGCTCTGCCTTCGATAAAGGGAGCAAAACATGTCGGGCTTCTTATAAAGACACTGTCCATACTGATGGGACTGATGAAGATGTCCCCTAAGAATCACCCGAAAGATTTTACAGGAAAAGCTCTGAAGATAAAGATGAGCCTGTATATGATCACACGCGCTCTTTCACAATACAATAAACTTGGCGATCCGAGCATGATGGAATTCTGCCAGCGTCAGCCTGACCGTATCTATCAGTTCACTGTGGAAAACGGCGATGATAAGGAATTCATAGCATGTTACCTGAGGATCAAAGCCGGGAAATCCAAGTCTGGCCATGGCATATACACGCGCCGCAGCCCATTCGTACACTTCTTATTCAGGAGTGTCGATGGTGCTTTGGCAGTTTTAGGTAAGGAAGTGGAATTCGTAGAGGGTGTTGAAAAAGGTTATGTAGAAACGATCGGGAGTCCGGAATATGCATGCGCTCTGAATGACTACATGGCTGTTTTACAGGGAATGCTTACTTAACAGGAGGTATGATACTTGAAAACTATTTATTTTGAAAAGGATATACCGCGTATCCTTGTAACGAAATTCGCGGCTAAATACTGGAAAAAGCTTTTATACACAGGTCTGAATGCAGTCAAATACAATAAAACATTACCCGATCCCCCGCTACCCGCAGACAACTGGGTGCGTGTAAAAAACATAGCCTGCGGATTATGCGGGACCGATATGAGTTTCTTCAAGGCAACAACAGGGACCGATTCAGCATTGGAACCGATACCGACATCAAAGAGGACTTACCTGGGACATGAGAACGTCGGACGTGTCATTGAGGCCGGACCTGCGGTAACGAAATTCAAGGTAGGCGACCGCGTGACGATACGTGAGTATATGTCAGGCTGCGGGAACAAGGATATCACACCGCCATGCAAATACTGTGCGCAGGGTGACTATAATTTCTGTCTCAATTACGGTGAACCGAGCCCCTATAAACTTCCTGATGTGGGAGCCGGCTGGGGAGATACGTTTATTGCCCCTGAACAGGAGCTCGCAAAAGTTTATGACGAGCTCACAGATGAACAGGCAGTAATGATCGAACCAACCTGTGTCTCAGTACATTCAGTGCTTATGGCTCCTCCGTTAAAAGGTGAAAAGATTCTTGTTATGGGCTGCGGGACCATAGGTCTGGGCATAGTACAGGCGATCAAGATCATTGAACGCGACTGTGAGGTATGGGTACTGGAACGTGTGAAGACAAAACAAGCTTTCGCCATGAAACTCGGTGCGGATCATGTGCTTTCCGGCGAACCCTATCAGGCTGCATCGGATGCTACCGGCGGCAGCAAGGTTTACACAGGCATGAATAAAAACAAAATGTTCTTTGGCGGTTTTGACCGTATTTACGACTGCATCGGAGGCAACTGGTCAAACACTACAGCGCTTCGTATGTTAAGACCGCGGGCAACAATGGTCAAGATAGGACATCATATGAGAGCCATCACGTTCGACGAAACACCGATATGGTGGCATGAACTCAAACTCATCGGTATAGATGCGCACGGGATGGAAAACTGGCAGGGAAGAAAACTCTATACATTTGACCTGGTGCAGGAATGGATACGCGACGGAATATACAGCACGGATGGATTTGTGACGAACCATTTCAAGCTTGATGACTACAAAGAAGCTATGAAACTCGCTCTTGCGAACCCTCCTGATGTAATTAAGATCGTATTGGACTGTTAGCTGGTATTTATGAAAAAAGAATCGATCCAGGGTCTTATTAAAATAGGCGGTATTTCAAAGGCTACGGGAACAAGCGTAACCACTTTAAAGTTCTATATTAAAGAAGGGCTGATACATGCCACATGCAAAACCGGTCCTAACATGGCATATTACGATCCTGACTGTATAGCAAAGGTGAAGCTCATAAAATCGATGCAAAAAGAGCACTACTATCCCCTTTCCGTCATCAGGAACATGATGGGATCATCCGAAACGGATCATCTGGAACTGGAACTGATGGATGCCATCCACAAGGTGGATTACAGGAACAGCATCAAGACATATTCTTTGACGGATGTGATGAAGATGACAGGTCTGGTAAAATCCCAGATCGATATGCTTAAACAGCACGATATCATAAACCCCGATGTAAGCGGTATGAAGCAGATATACACCGACAGTGATCTTCAGATACTGTTTCTTATCAAACGAAGACTGGAAGCAGGTATTCCTTTTGACCAATCCATTGAGTCTTTTATGATATACATGGAAAGCATACGAAAAGCAGCAAATGCCGATATCGATTCATTCATCACTCAGGCATTACTGCCCTGTTCTCCGACTACTCTGGATGCAACGCACATGATAGGCGTATCAGATGAAACACTGGATAAGTTCATAAGCATAAAACGTAATGAATTGAATCGAAAGATCGGTTCAGAACGTGTCGAGCAGCTCAACTGCTATTCGATGCGTCTGCTGCAGTTTCTCGACCGTATCAGTACGATACTTAAAGAAGAGGGTCATACAGGATATGCGGTTCTTCTGCATGATGCAATACTTACATTTCCTACCGGAGAAGGCAGGCTGACCGTAGCGCTGCAAAATTATAACCTATTGATCGAAAGTTCAAAAAAGAGCCTTGCCAGAAGTATAACGGTGGTCCAAAAAGCACATGCATACTTCATATCACCGGATAATGAACGCGATATGGATATGGATTCATTCATACTATACACTCTTCGTTTAGGGTGGCTGTTTCTGACCCCGCCTCTTCTTCGTTATGATAAAGAGGCAGATAAGGTGATGAAAGACTATAGGTCTTATGCAGACAGATGCGTGGGAAAAAGGATCAAAGAGATCACAGATAAAGTATTGTATTTTCTTCATGACTTAAAAGCATCGGTATAGACGATTATTTATTTCGGACTATCATTAAATCATTTATTAACACAAGCCCCGCTTTTATAATAGCGGGTCTTCTTTTTATTCAAACCAAAACCTTTTCATATATACGATATGTGATTATTTTATTCATACCAAGTTTTTCAAGTGCGTTTTTGATCCTAAGATTGTCTTCAAGAATATAGTTTGCTTCCATACGTATCTTTTTTGAAGCCAGATTGTTATACAGATTTATATACATAAGCGCATCCAACGCCTTACCCTGCCATTCAGGAGCAACAGCCAGCCCGAACAGCCTGTAGTCACGCAGTTTTCTTACGCCGGAAATAAGCCTTGCCCAACCAAACGGGAAAAGCCTGCCTTTGATCTGTTTCAGTATCCTGTTTATATCAGGAAATCCAAGGCAGAATCCGACCGCCTTACCGTTGTACTGCGCTATCCAGACGGCATTCGGATCTACGATGATCTTAAGTTTCCTAAGCATATCTTCCATGACAGGAAGATCGACCGGAACATATCCCCAGTTGTCTGCCAGGGCTATGTT
>Ga0172381_10008170_pt1 | contig 10263 bp, 9 predicted proteins | sample Leawel6488metaG_FD_119754 | JGI IMG/M metagenome (GOLD analysis project Ga0172381, IMG submission 119754) | Leachate microbial communities from a municipal landfill in Southern Ontario, Canada - Leachate well 64-88 metaG | ecosystem: Engineered > Solid waste > Landfill > Unclassified | place... | reverse complement strand
TGGTCCCATCGTTAAAGCTGTTTCACCAAAATGGGCAAGGTGAGGCATCGCCCCGTCAGCTAATGTCCAAATGGCGGGATCGAGAGCAAAGTCCGTACTGGTAGAACTTGAAAAATCACCAAAGTCACTAAATACTTCAACACCCTCGCTACCAATCATGCCCCATTCATGACTACCCGAAGCATCAAAGGTTTTGGCAATCGAAGCAGGTACATTAGTATAAACGTTGTACATACTAGCAAACGCATCACTTCCATTGTTATAACCATAAGGAATGGTACCAATCATTTGATCATCGCCAGTTTTTATACTTACAATATTACGTACTAAACCTTTGAAAACACCAGCAATGACTCCGTTCCGTTGCCAAGTCCAATCGGCACAAACAGAGATATTTTCCGCTTCAAATAAAGAATCTTCCACGACAGATAAATTACCAACTTCACCCGCTAGTAAACCGCTCCAGCCGACACTAGCATCAACTTGGCCGACTAAATGAATGTTGCGAACAAGACCGCGGGCCATGATCCGGAATAAACCGGCATTGACATTGGTTGCTGCACTATGAACTTTAAAATTGCTAACTGTATAGCCCATACCATCAATTAGACCATTAAAGGTAACATTAGCGGCAACACCATCGTGGGCATAGCCACCTAAATCAAGATTTGCTCCTAATTCATATCGATTAGTATTATTAGCAACTGACAACATATCGATAAATTCGCTTGGCTCATCAATCAATTGATATAAGCTGGCATTCTTTGTGATTTCCATACTCTTTTCAGCAACTACGCTTTCGCTTCCACAAGTCACTTCGACTTTGAAGTCATGCATACCGGCATAGTTAACTACATACTGTTTGGTATTTACTCCCCAAGGAGCTTCACCTTCAAAAGCAGCAAAAGCATTGTTATTTGGCCAATCGAAAACGCAATCATCAATTGTCATACCCGTTGGTAAATCAGTGACTTCAACCGTTAAACGATAAGCACCAGTTCCCTCAACAATTGTATTTTTGACAATTAAAGGATCATTGAAATCTGAAATAATAATTTCCGCTTGCATTCCAACTGGTTCTTCCGAAGAAGATACTGGTTCGCTTGAGGTTTCACTTGAAACTTCACTTGAAGTCTCACTTGACTCCGGCTCAATGGATGATTCATCCTCTGAATCAATTTCACTGGAATCATCTGGCAAAGATTCAGAAATACTATCTGATGGATCGATACTTTCTGAACTCGTTGCACTTGATGTGCCACCACACGAACCGAGACTTAAACCAAGAAGCAAAAATAACGCATAAGTCAATCTTTTCTTCATAAACTTTCTTTCTCCTTTTTTTGATTATTAATTGAGATATGTAATCTCTAATTACCCTTTTAAACCACCAACCGAAGTGTTTTCCATTATTGTTTTACTAAAAACAGAAAACAAAGTAATTATTGGAATAATGACAAACACAATCGTCGCGAAAAGCATCGTAAATCTTTGATTAGCACCACCAATAAGACTATCAGTCAAATATTTTAAACCGACCGCAATCGTTGGCTTACGCGGTAGGTAGATTGATGGTGTAAGATAATCATTCCATAAACCAATAAGTTGAATAATTGAAATAGCAATGATTGGTCCTTTTGCCATCGGAATGATGATTTTAAAGAAAATACGAAAATCACTCGCCCCATCAATTCTTGCCGCTTCAACATAAGTCCAACTTAAATTTTTAAAGTAACTATATAGCAATAAAAAATTCATGCCAAAACCACCGCTATATAGGAATATACAACCGATAATTGTGTCAGTTAAACCTAAGGCGCGCATTAGTTGTATCTGACTTGGTAAAGCTCCAACAATTGGAATAATCAGCGAGAAAACAACAACACTAAAAATCAAATTTCGACCTGGAAAACGGTATTTAGCAACAACATAGGCCGCACTACTACTGGTAAAGACTGTCACAATCGTGCCCCCACCAGCAACGATAAGACTCATTCCTAGCATCTGAAAAATTGTAAAATTCCTTGTTGCAGGATTGCGGTATGTAAAAGCATCTAGATAATTTTGCAATGTCCATTGCTCAGGCAAACCCATGAAATCTGTAGCAAATTGGCTATGTGGCTTAAATGAATTCATTAATACCCAGGCAAATGGAAACAAAAAAGATATAGTAAATAATGTAAAAATGATAAACATGATGATAAATAATGACTTTGTCCAACCACTACGACGATAGAGAATATCGTGTTTTAAAACATAACGATCTTCATCACGTTTAGCGCGTTTTTGTGCGATTTTTTGTTGAAACCATTTCTTTATATGTAATTGCATATTAAAACTCCACATCCCCATATGCTTTGTTTAAAAGATGGCGAACAAGCAAAATAATCGGTGCTCCAATGATCGAACAAAAAAGACCTAGTGTTGCTGGTTCATTAAGTCCTGCACCACCACTTGCTTGATAAATATGTAAACCAATTGTCATCGTGTCATATTGACCTTGGGTGATAAACATTGGTTGCATAAAAACATTAAAAACAGACATCATTCCTAAAATGAATAAAGTTGTAATCGTTGGCCAAGTTAAGGGAATAATAACCTTAAAAAATTCGCGCATTGGTTTCACACCATCCATTTTGCACGACTCTAAAATTTCCCGCGGTACCCGACTCATACCTGCTGTAAGCAAGATGACGTTATAACCAATGCCTGCCCATATACAAAATAGCCAAACCATCCAGCGGGCCCCTTGATCTATAAACAAGCTAGCAACATTGATATTTAAGGCATTGAGCATTGGCGAAAGAATTCCTTGGTTCGAAAAAATGCCATAACGATAGACAATCGTTAAAATAATCAATGGAAGAATGCTCGGAATAAAAAATATGATTTTAAAGAAACCATTCCCACGTATTTTTTTGAAAATAAAATATGAGAAAAATAAAGAAATTGGTAATGTCACAAGACAAGAAATGACAAAGTAGGCAAGACTTGCTAGAAACATTGATTGGGTTGATTCCATTTTAAACGAGAGAAATAGTGTTTCATAATTGAAAAACAATTCATTCAACGCGAGAAATTCAAGTTTTCCACGAACTGGCCATTGAAATGTTAATAAGATGGAATTGATATTCACACCAAACCACATCAAAAGAAAATGACCAACTGGATAAAAGAGCATCACGAAAATAAAAATTGTTGTTCCAGTTAGGAATTTCTTTTTCGAATTTGGTTTTGCTGTGAGAGTTCCCTCCATAACTTCCCCTTAATTCAAGTTTATCTAAGACCGGCGTTTCTTAACCAAACTGGCCAACCCACTTCTGCACGATTATACATATCAGCACCAATAATCGAAGCTGTATTATTTGTTGGTTGCGCACAAGCGCTTGCATAAAAATATGTGTTTTCTAACCACGGCATGACACTATTGACATTCCAGTAAGTAATTGGGTTAGCGCTTGATAGATGGAAATTATTTCCTTCAGTTAATTTTTCACGAATTGATTTGATATAAGTATCACTTTCTTCAAGCGCACTCAAATCGACATCGTTATAATCAAATGCTAAGAAGGCGCCTTCGGCTTTTTCAACAAAGGTTACACAAGCTTCTTCTGTTGCCATATAAGCAAGGAAATCCATTGCGACATCTTTATTAGGTGTGTTTTCTGGGATAATCATTGAATCTCCGAAACCAACCATGTAATTAACTTCGATGCTCGAAGCAGTGGCTTTTGGTGTCTTCATCATTGCAATGTCAAAATCTAATTCGCGCCCAATTGCATTTTCAATTTCGTATTTTGCCCAATGTCCATAAGGAATCATCGCGGCTTGACCATTTGCAAATTGTGCTTGTGCGGTTGCTAGTTGATTACCATAAGAATCCGCGGTTGAATAATTTGAATGCAGGGCGATAAGGTCATACCACATATCATAAGCATCCATAAATTCCTTGTAATAGGTAGTCGGGTTATACATCTCAAAACCATCGGAATATCCACCAGTTGGACCTTTGTATTCGATAACTTGATTAACTTTTTCAAGGCCAGCGAGTTGGGCCCACCATTCAAAAACTAAGTAATCCCAATAATATTGTCGATCCGATCCACTCCAGGCAAATGGAACTACATAATCGCGTGTTCCAGGAATTTCAATTTGCGCTGATACTATTGTTTGGGCAAGCGCTAATAATTCGGCATATGTTGTGGGAATGCTCCACCCATTTTCTACAAACATATCAATGTTATAAACAAGACCACCGGCTCCTTGCGTATATGGGACTTTATAATAATGTTCGTCACCATTTTCACCTTCGCCAATTGAGAGTTCAGCGCCCCCAGTCACGACATGTTCTGCAAATGTTGCGTCAGTTCCTTCAACATCGCGTGCATATAAATCATCCAAATCAGCTAATAAACCCCGGGCCGCAAAATTCCGCCAATTAATGTCATGCGACATATAAATGTCGTAATCCGATTGATTTTCCAATTGGTCTTCTAAACGATCAAGAATCGATTGGTCAGCCTCGGCATAAACTTTTACACCAGTTTTTTCCTCATACTGAGCAGCTAGTGTATTAATCCACTCGGTACCATAACCGCCGTCATAAACACAAATGTATAATTCCTGTTGCGGCGTATCCCCGGAAGTAGATGTTCCACTAATTGGGTTACTATCGCTTAAATTTTCACCACAACCCGCTAATAAAAGCGCACAAAAAGACGCAACTGTGGCGCAAAGCGTAAATGAAGATGCTTTTTTCACACTATTTCTCCTTATTATAATTTGGAAATGATTTTTACGAAATCGTTTTCCTAACTTCTGGCTTTATTATAAAATGTTAACGAAAACATGTCAATCACAACTTTATTGTTGCAAGCGATTAATCTTATTAAATCTTGAATATTTATTTCAAAAATGGTATTTTAATGATATAGGAAACCGATTTCTAAGTAAACGAGGAAATGAACATGCAAAAGCAAAAACCGTGGTTATTATTGTTGATTATGACTTTAGTTTCTAGTTGTGGCACAAGTTCTAGTGGTACGACACTCGATAACTCAGTATCGGATAATACCGAATCATCTTCTATTTTATCAAGTGAACCAAACGTTGATGAATACTACGGAACAATTGAAGATCGTGTGCTTTTTTCTAATCACCAAGGTCTTGATTTCATTGAGCGATTTGATGATGGATTAAGCGATGATATATGGTATACACTTGATGGGGCTTGGCACACAACTGTTGTTGGCGCACCTCATAATGGGGTAAATAAACGCAATATTTTTTACACTAGTGATGGAGAAACTGACTATTTAGCAATTAAAGGTCGCGGATTTTATAATCGTGAAGATCCATTAATTATTGGTAAGCCCGAAGGTGGCGTTATTATTACCAAAAACCATTTAACCCCTGGTCGTTATGAAATATTAATGGCGGCATTGCCCCGTGAAGGAGCAGTTACCGCAATGTGGACATACTGTACGACAACTGGTAATGAAGTGACAAGTCAAAATGAAATCGATATTGAAATCGGTGGCACAACCGGCCCTAGTCAATTTGAATCATTCTGGGCAACTTCCTGGACAAAAAGAGAAACAAAGCAAACGGAAACAGTTGATGTATCTGATTTGTTTTTTCTCAACGATGGTCAAATTCATAAATATACATTTGATTGGTACACTGACTATCAAGGCAGTGGAGTCCGCCGTGTAGATTGGTTTGTTGACGAAAAATATGTTGTATCTGTTGATGGAAATGTTGTCCCTGAATATGATATGCCACTTTGGATTGGAGTATGGTTCCCACCGCTATGGCCTGGAAATCCAAGTTTTGAAGAGGACTATGTTTTAATTGAAGAAATATCATTCCGTGCATTTGAAAATTCACAATATCATGAGACTTGCCGCTCCCAGCCGGGTTACACAAAAACACTTCCTTCTGAATCAAATATTCAAACAATATCATATGAAGACATCCGCAATTTAAATAAATTAAGTAATGCTGATTTTGAAACATTACAGACAGCTGAACGTGATAATAGTTATTTTGGATGGAAGGTTGATAACGCCTCAAAAGGAACCGTTTCACTTACTGCTGATGCAAAGACAGGAACAAATGCATTTATGCTAACTGCTGGGCCTGAGACTGAAGCAACTTATGATGGCCAGTACATAAAACAAACTATTTCTAATGTTTTTGTTGGTTATCGTTATCAATTTTCAATCGACGCTAAATTACTTGATGCCGCTTCCAGTGGCAATATCGAAATTTATTATCGCGATATAACCGGACGATCAATTAATCGAATCAATCTCCCAGTAGAAAGTCAAAATTATACAACTTATGAGTATGATATTGTAATGCCGGAAAATAGCTATAGTCTAGAAATTGATATTACAAGTGAAAAAGGAAGCGTTATTTATGATAACGCCTCTCTTGTTTTTCTTGGACTTGCTAATTAAATTTTAACCGGCCCAGTTGTTTCACCTAATATTAATTGACCTTTGATTTCCACGAGTTCGAAGGTCATTTTTTTCTTTTGCATATATGAAATTAAACGAATTGCTAAAACCTCACCAATTTTAACTGTATCTTGTTTAACAGTTGTAAGGCGCGGAACAATCATTTGGCCAACATTAATACCATCAAACCCCGTAACTGAAATGTCTTCAGGCACTCGATATCCTTTTTCTCTTAACAACCGCATGCCTTCAATCGCGCTATAATCGTCAGGGAACATAATCGCCGTTGGTTCTTTTGCCCGCGATAAAACGCTGTCGAGCGCGCGGCTAATCGAATCAAAATCCACATAACGAGAAGCCACAATCATTGAAGGCTGATAATCAATATTATGTTTTGCAAGCGCATCTTTGAAACCGGTAATTCGCCGTTGTGTCAATGGACTATCTTCACCAGTAATATAAACAATATTTTTGTGTCCAAAATAAATAATATGTTCAGTTAATTCGAACATTTTTTGTTCATTATCTGATGTGACGCCACTCATTACGCGACCTAAGTAATCGAAACCAATCCGTGGAATGTTACTCTCCACTACTTCTTTCATTTCGCCAAACTCCATATCACCAAATAAAAGCACGCCATCAACGTTGCGTGAAACACAGTTTTTATAGAAACTTTCTTCAATGCCATTAACCGTACGGCCAATAAAAAGCAAGTCATACCCTTTTGAGTTCATTGTTTGTTGAAAAGAATCAAGAATATCGGTAAAGAGCATATGTTTAAATGGTGAAATATGCGTACCAAAATACGCAAGTACACCAACATTATTCAATGAGCCCTTGGAAAGAAATTTTGCGCTACTATTTGGAATATAATCCATTTCTTTCATTACTTGGCGAACTTTTTCTTTTGTCGACTCGGGAATGTTTGAATAATTATTAATTACTTTTGAAACTGTTGAAGGTGAAACGTTGCACCTTTTTGCGACATCATAGATGGTAATCATGTATTTTTTGCTCTCTATTGGGTTATATATATCGATGTAATTGAATCGCTCTCAATATAGCACATCATATTTTGATTAGCAAAATCAATAACTATCTTTTCTTGGTTGCCATTGTTAATAACTACTAACACAAGTGAATTATCGGGGTTTTGATAAGCACATAGCTCAAGATTCGGACTGCTAGTGGATACGCTAATTCTCTGCGCATTTACTTGAATAAAATGTGCAAAATGTTTAAGCGCAAAATAACTAGGATTATAAATTAATATTTGCTTATCAGTATCGTACATTAATGGGGCTTCACAGAAATTACCAACATGATTTGGTCCACCGGAACTATCAAGTAGAATATTCCAATCAATAAAGCCTTGACTACCTGCTAAAATATCCTTTAAATAATTGCGCGCATATCTTAATGCGTGAGAATAAAGACCAACAGCGTTTTTTGGGTGTTGATAGTGGAGCAATTCAACACATCCTTCAGTAAAAAGAACTACCTTATTAGGATAATTTTGTTTAACTTTTGCAATTGCCTGATGAATTCCTTGGTCATACCAATGATAGGCAATGCCAGCAAAAATCTCGTCTTCTTTAAATAATACTCGTGCCCGCGTAACCATCTTGTCGCGATTATGATCCCAACCAAACAATGAAATATGCTTAAGTTGAGCCTTATCCAGGCAATTACGCAAAATTTTCGCTAAGCGCAATTCCTCAGGACCAGTGAAAATGCACGATTCCCAGACTTGCGTAGCTAATGGTTCGTTTTGAATAGTAAGCATTGTAACTCGGATATTTTCTTTAATTAAATCAGATAGAAAACGAGTTAAATATTCAGCATATGCTTGATAATACTTTCTAAGCAATTTACCGCCATGAGTGCGAAGATGATTTGATTTATAAATTGCCGGTGGCGACCAGCTCGATGCCATCAATGTAATTTTTTTATAATTCAATACTGAATGGACCAATGGCAATAAATATTGTTTAATTGGTTGTAACGAAAAATCACTTTGATCAACGCTACTTATAAAATCATAACTTTCTAAAGAGAAATCGCATGAAGCAATCGGAATCCGCCCGAGACTATAGTTTAGACCGTTTTGCCCGTATAAAGCATCTAAAACCTCTTGTTTAAGTGCTCGTGGTAGCTGCGCGTAGACATAGGCCGCACTATCGGTCAAAGCTCCGCCAAAACCTATGTGAAATTGATGTTTTTTACTAAAATCAATAGAGACATTGGGTCGTTCCATCGTTAAAAGGGGAACCATTTCTTGAAAAAATGTTTTAGGGCTTGTCGAAAAAATTTGTATTTTCATTTTTGAGTCCCCTCCGATAAATATTTCTAAATTGTTTTTGATTAATGAACTTATCGTACAAATCATAACTATATGCTGTAAAAACAATCGGCGAAAACGAGAAATAAAATAATCCGGCTACCCCGAGTGAAGACCATTGAATGATAGAAATAGGAACAAATTCGTAAATAATAAACGGAAGAAAACATATAAGAATAATAACTAGGTTTAATCCGAGTTTTCCGAAAGAGAAGCGTATGCTATTCATGATCAATGATTTAATCGCCGATTGATAAATTATTATATGCGTTTGCATATAGCCAAATATAATCATAAAAACAAAGAAAATGAACCAATTTAGCGCTAGTAACACTCCATCAATTTCGCTAGAAAATAGTGGGTTAGTCAATATCCAAAACTGATTTAGTTCGCACAGAAAATATAGGATGCCAATGAAAAAATATATAATCAAAAATTGCCGATAATATTTACGAATTCCACTAATCAAATCATTCCCGGGTGATGCTCCATGAACATGGATTAAACGATGTGCAAAATAAAAAGCTCCAGCCATACCAAGTCCTAATATCATTATTCCTGGAATAAATGGGCCGTAAATAAATACAAAAATTGCTAAATTGTTGATGGCTTTTTCTGCAAAGTTTACATAGACAATCCAGACCAATATCGGAATTGAGAAACAAAATATGAAAATGCTTAAAGTAATTACATCAAAATATCTTTCACGAACAATTTCAATTACTTGTTGAAAGCGATTTTTTGGTAACTCACGTTCATGCTTATTTTGATTCATAACTGATACCTTTGAAAGAAAAATTGTGCGGCATCGATTGCCAAACTGCTGAGTGAAGCGCTGTTGTATTGTCCGAAGTTGACGCTATTTGAATTAAATAATAAATAATAATCACTTATTGCATCTTCTTCTTTGGCAAATTGACAAAAGTTTTCAATGCCGATTGTTTGATTATAAATATCGTCAGTTTGATCATAAATTTTAATACCGTAGTTTTCTTCTCCATAAGTATAGAATTTCGGACTAATATCTAAGTTATCCAAAATGTTATCGATTAAACCATTAGAAATCTTTATAAAAGAATATGTAATTGCTTCAGCCATATCAACTAAGTCAATATCGCGCAATATAAGAAAATCGGCTTCAGTACCAAAACGCTCATATTGATTTGCCATATCTGAGTTATATATGCTCATCGTGTACACACGAACTTCTAATAGTCCTTTATTTTTTAAATGAATCCGCAAATCGTTTTCAAAATTTTCATCAATCAATGCTTCTGCTTCAACAAAAAACGATATTTTTTCATTTTTAGCAGGTGCCGTAATTGCATAAATCATCCAATACCATGTCGCAAAAAGCGCAATAACAGAAACTAAAATAAGCATTCCATAATAATGCATAAAGTTGCTAATCCGCTTGATAGATAAGATATTATGCATCTTGTGCCTCTACATTTT
>Ga0172381_10008169_pt1 | contig 10263 bp, 10 predicted proteins | sample Leawel6488metaG_FD_119754 | JGI IMG/M metagenome (GOLD analysis project Ga0172381, IMG submission 119754) | Leachate microbial communities from a municipal landfill in Southern Ontario, Canada - Leachate well 64-88 metaG | ecosystem: Engineered > Solid waste > Landfill > Unclassified | place... | reverse complement strand
TTCTATTTCAGCCCCCTCACTCTTTAGCAGATTAGCCCAGGCTAAAGAAGCTAAAAACTCCGTGCCGGAATTTCCGGCAGCGGCGGCGTTTAAAAAATCGGTTAATTTTTTTTCATCAGTTAAAATTTGTAATCTCATATTTTTATTATACTGGGTTTTAGGCCAAAAGAAAATCCCGCTCTAGGAAAAACTAGAACGGGATTTCGGATAACGAAATTATGATTATTGGATACCCCCCGGAGTGGCACTACGGGGACCAGCACCAACACCGCCGGTCGCACTACCCAAACAATAATTGATATGATAGGAACGGTTCGAATCATCTACACCATAACTGTAATTAGTAATACTAGTACAAGATGAACCATCGGACGGAAGCGGAGCGGCTGGCACTTTAGCCATATAAGTATTAGATCCGGTACCAATACCAGTACTACCATTAAAAACAACTGATGCTGTTGGCGGGTAAGAGCCATTATCATTATAATAAAGTTCCAACGCCGTTTGAATTTGTTTGACATCAGCGACCCGACGCGCATCACGAGCTCGCGCTCTAGCGTTATTTAAGGCCACGATTGATAGAGTTGACAGCAAACCAATAATGGCCACCACAACCAATAATTCAATCAAGGTAAAACCTTGTTTTTTATCATTCATATTTTTGAAAATGCTTTTTTAAGCAATTTATAACTACCAAAAAATTATTGGATACCGGCCGGAGTAGCGGTATGCTTAACACCTCCACTAATACCACCGGTTGCACTCCCAACACAATAAGTCAAAGTGTAAGTTGAAGCGGAACCGTTATAAGTGTAGGTGTTATCAGCGGAACAATCGGCTGGTAACGGAGCGGTTGGCACTTGAGCCATATAAATAACAGGAGGAGTAGTACTGCTAACGATTGAAGATCCTAAACTTGAACCTGTTGGATAGGAACTATTATCATTGTAATAAAGTTCCAAAGCAGTTTGGATTTGTTTGATATCAGCCACCCGACGCGCATCACGAGCTCGCGCTCGAGCGTTATTTAAGGCCACGATTGACAAAGTTGACAGTAAACCGATAATGGCCACCACGACCAACAATTCAATCAAGGTAAAACCTTGTTTATTTTTGTTCATAATGTTTCTTTTTTGAAAAATATTTTTTTTAATTTTATTATATGAAGTTATAATTTTTGATAATTAGATTATAGCATAAAATAAATAGACCCAGCAAGTAACGTCTAGAACTGACTGGCCATATTATACATCGGCATAATAACTGCCGCCACCATAATGCCGACGCCGACACCCATGACAACCATAATGATCGGCTCCATTAGAGAACTTAAGTTAGCCAGCATCTTATCAACTTCGCGGCCATAAAATTCCGTCACCTTATCAAGGACAACATCAATTTTTCCGGTCCGTTCACCGACCGAAAGCATCTGCGGCACCATCTTGGGAATCGTCGGTTCATTTTCCATCACGGTCGAGAGCGGATTACCATCATTAACCGATTCGAGAGTCGCTAAAATAATTTCCTTATAAATAGTATTGTTAACCACTTCCGAAACAATTTCTAAACTCTTGGTAATCGTGACACCACCTTTAAGCAAAGTGGACAGTGACCGAGTAAAACGCATCAAATAAATATATTTAAATAAACTGCCAAAGACTGGAATATGTAATTTTAAATAATCGACATTACGGCGCCCTTGATAAGTCTTTAGATATAATTTTAGTAAAAATACTAAACCAATAACGGCGATAATTATTAGGACTGCATATTTAATTAAAAAATCAGAAACCGCCACTACAATTCTGGTCGATAGCGGCAACTGCGCGCCCGATTCTGATAGCATCGAAGTTAAATTAGGAATGACATAAACTAGCAAAACGATAGCGACACCGAGCAAACCGACCAAAATAAAAATCGGGTAAATCATCGCTCCCTTGATCTTCGAAGTCATATCATAATTTTTTTCCATTTCATCCGCCAGATAATTTAAGACTTCGTCTAATTTGCCGGAAGTTTCCCCACTTCTGATAATGTTAACAAAAAAATTAGAAAAAACTTTCGGCCGCTTGGCAAAAGCATCAGATAACAGCGAACCGGCATCAACCTCAAAAGCAATGTCAGCAATCATTTTCTTCAGAGAAAAATTATCAGTCTGCTCCACCAAAATCATCAAACATTCCACCACCGGCACATTAGCGGAAATCATCACCGAGAATTGACGGGAAAAAATTACCAAGTCTTTTGTATTAGACCGCTCAACAAATAATTTAATTTTAGTTTCGAGATCATCATCGGCGGGCACCAGTGAAATCATTTCCATTTCATGGCGAGAATAACGAGCAATCATCTCCGACTCATTAAGTCCAATATCAATACCGGACTTAATCTTTCCTTTTTTGTTACGCGCTTTAAAGCGAAATATTGGCATACAAAAATAAATTAACTTTCAATAACTCTTAATATTTCTTCAATCGTCGTAATCCCTCGAGCGGCTTTTAGAAAACCATCTTGCCTGATAGAAATAAAATCTTGACTCTTTTTAATGGCCTCCAAATTTAAATCTTTACTCCCATCGTTAATAATATTTTTTAATTCATCATTAATTTCAATAGCTTCCGAAACCGAAGTTCGACTCAAATAACCGGTATTTTCACAACGGGGACAACCGACCGCTTTATAAAAAGTCATTTTTTGCAAAAAATCTTCCATCGTCGTAAAACCGGGCACTTCCGCTTTCATAATACCATCGGGAATATTTTTAAGCTCACCTTCTACTTCTTTTAACTCGTCATCGGATAATTTAATCGGTTGTTTGCAACTGTCACATAATTTGCGAGCCAGTCTCTGAGCGACCACCGTCTTTAAAGTTGAAGACAGTAAAAATGATTCCACTTTCATATCAAGTAACCGAAAAACCGTACTCAGGGCATCATTAGTATGTAGAGTCGATAAGACTAAATGCCCGGTCAAAGCGGCGTTGATCGCTAAACCGGCCGTTTCTTCATCACGAATTTCGCCGACCATAATAATATTAGGATCCTGACGCAGTAATGAACGAAGCCCGGAAGCAAAAGTAAAACCGACCTTCGGTCTAATCTGAGCCTGGTTAATTCCTTTGATTTCGTATTCAACCGGATCTTCCAAAGTGGAAATATTAACGTCCTCCTGATTAAGCACCGTCAAAATTGCATACAAAGTGGTTGTTTTACCAGAACCGGTCGGACCGGTAACCAGCAAAATACCACTAGTCTTTTTCATACCGCGGTTAATACAAGCGGTCGTGTTAGCGTTAAAACCTAAGGATTCCAAAGTCGGCGCGCCGCGATTAGTATCCAAAATTCTCATCACGACTTTTTCCATATTAGCCAGTGGCAAAGTGGAAACACGAAAATCGATTTCGCGGCCGTCAATAATCAGACGAATACGACCATCCTGAGGAATGCGGGTTTCATCTAATTTTAATTTAGCCAACACTTTAATACGAGCGACGATTGCCGCGTGAATACTTTTAGGTAAAGTCAGAGAAGTATGTAAAATACCATCAATTCGATATCTGACGCGACTTTCTTTGGCAAACGGTTCGATATGAATATCGGAAGCGCGCGCCTCGACCGCGTGACGGATAATAACGGACACGATTTTTGATACTGGCGCGCTATTGATATCTTCATCATTAGTCCCTTCTTCGGAATCGGTCTTAACTTGAACTAATTCTTCCCCCTCTTCCTTCGCTCGGACTTCAAGGGCGCTGGAAATTTCTTCTTCGATCTTCTGATATTGCTTAGTGGCCCGCTGATAGCTGCTTTCCGATATCAAATAAAAAACCGGATGGAGATGGCCTTCGGAAGCTAAAAAATTAACCGCTTCCATCGCTTTTAAATCAGGTTCCACTAAACCAATATTAACGGTCTTATTATCACGGCTAAAACAAACAATTTTATAAGTCCGAGAAATATCTTCCGATAAAAAATTAAGCGCATTTTCCGGAACTTCATCGCTTTGGATATTATAATAAGCCAAACCGGAAATTTCCGCTTTGACTTTGGTTAATTCTTCTTCATCGACATAATTCAAATTGATAATGATCGATGACAAATTTGGTTTAAGATCATCACCCCGTTTCTTCAGTTCATCAACTCTTTCGGCAGTCAACAAACCCTTCTCTACTAAGATACGGAGTAATAAGTCATTTTTCTCCATAGATTATCTGGTCTTATTAACGATAAACGGATTACTGTGTCCGACTTTAACTCGAGTTACGCCACTAGTCGTGGTGGCAGTTTTGGTAGCCATTCCACTGTCAGGATTACTGATAATCACATCAGTCTGAGCTTTAGAAGCCGCCAAAATTGCATCCTGGCTCTTATTTAAATCGTTATAAATAAATAAATTAACATAATTTTTAAGAGGCTTGATTCGACTGTCACGTAAAACATCTAATTTAAAATCATTATTACCTCCGGAATTACCCACGTTAATAACTTGACTATCAACGCTGTAATTTAAAAAATGGTCCGCCACCTCATCTTTAAAAATAAACAAGCCTAAACTAGCCAGAACAATCAGGATAATAAATAAATATAAAATTAGTGATTGATACTTGTTCATTTTTTATAATAATAAGTAGAAAATTCCAAACTAGCGGAATTCTTATCGCCTAAAGTAACTTTCTTAACATTGATAATCCGCAAATTATTTTCGAACACCTGGAGCAGATTTTTTAAACCGGCATAATCAATCGCCGAAATATTAACAGAAACATTAACTGTACCCACTTTATCGGATATCTCCGGAACAACCACAGCCTTAACATCGGAACCGGTATCCGGTTTTACTATTTCGGAATCTTTAGTTATTGAAATTGAGGTGGGGGTAAAACCGTTCTGTTTGATAATTTCTTCAACTTCGCCATAAAGCGCTTCTTTATCATAGTCATCCGGCAAAATAGTATTTACCCGATCAAGATCAACCTTGTTAATATTATTGTAAGAAAGAACCGCCGCCTGCAAACTGGTTAATTTATTTTTTTCCGCTTGTAATAATTTTTCATGCGAACTGATATTTTCGGAAATAGTCATGGTTGTTTCATCAACTTTCGGCTTCAGTAAAAATAGATAAGCCACAAATAATGTGAAGGACACAAAAACGACCACAAATAAATTAAAATAATTATTGAGAAAAGTATTGATTTGATTTTTTTTGGCAAGATTGCTATTTATCATATTTATTCCGCTTGACGATAAAATATCGCCGGTTTTACTTGAAGAATCAAAGGAAAAGAAACTTTAGCGGCGCTACTAGAATTTTCGTCTTTACGCTCAATACTGCCAGAATCAACTCGAGCCGAAATAACAAAAGGATCGGCTTTGAAATTCTTAATTTGCCAGCTAATATCGCTAAAATCATTGGCTTCAGCTGCCATCGTATATTGACCGGAAATATCCCCGGAAAAACCATTATAAGAAACCGAATTCAAAGTCTTAGCCTCTAACCAATCGAAAAAATCGCTCCAATAGACATGAGAATCGGCCAGCTTTTTAGTTAAATCTAATTTATTCTTAAAAGAAACAAAATCCTTAGAATTATAATTGATATTCTTGATTTGCTTATCAACCGTCTCATATTCAGTGTTAAGCGCCGCCGTTTTTTCCGCCTCCTGCTGTTGCCACCAATTAAGACCATAATAAATTTCACCAACAAAAATCCCAGCGACCACCAAGGTTAAAAATAATGAGAGCAGGTGTTTTGACCAATTAAATTCAATGCTGATTTCGTCTTTAACTAAATTGACTTCCAAAACTTTCGGATTGATAAAATTATCCTCTGCTTTAGGACTGGCTACTTTCTTAGTTTTTTTATCAAAAAATTTCATGTAACAAAATTAATTTTCGATATCACGCAGGGCTAAACCAACCGCCACCGCTAATTTAGGACCAATCTCGCGGATTATCGGTCTTAGTTCATCAGAATAAGTCACTCGGTTAAACGGATCACCAACCACTACTTGCAAATTTAGTTTATCGCTTAAATATGATGACAGATTAAGTAACAAAGCACTGCCGCCGGAAAGAACCAGTTTTTCAATCGGTTTCTGATTAGACATATTATAAAAATCCAACATGTATTTGATTTCGCTCAAAATCGGCGCAATGGCTTTAACCACAACCGGTGGTAAATCACTACCAATAATATTCGCGCCATCAAGCGACATGTCAAGTTTAAACTGTTCAGCCTGGGCAAAAGTCAGTTCCATTTTTTCCATCAAAGCTTTAGTAATCGTTGTGCCACAAATTTCTAAACTGCGGTTTAAAACCGGGATACTCTCTCTGACAACCGAAATATCAGTGCTATTAGCGCCAATTTCCACAATCATAATCGTCGATTTATCATTACCAATTAGCGACCTAACTAAAGAAAAAGTTTCGGTTTCGAGATAGGATAATTCCAGCCCGGCCAGTTTAAAAACATCAATATATTTTCGAACAATCTTGCGCGGTGAACAAGTTAGAAAAACCCGGACATTAGATTTTACCGCTTTATTATCAGCTGTTTCCGGAATAACTTTAAAATCAATTTTCATTTCTTCCAGCGGTAGCGGAATAACTTTTTTAGCTTCTTCCAAAACTTGGTCGGTCAGATTTTTCTTATCAACCCCGGTCAAATTAATAATCGAAGAAAAAACCGCAAAAGTCGGCAATGAGGCCGTCACTTTCTTAGCACTGATATTAGCTTCATTTCTAACTTTATTAATCGCTTTGGCTAAATAAGCGCTATCTTCAATCTTGGTAAAGTTAACGTCACTAACGTTTTCCGAAAAAGCATAATTAGTCAGATAGATCTTCTTTCCTCTTTTTTCAAGCTCAACCATCTTCAAGGACGAGTCGCCAATATCTACCCCTAAAAAAGAATTGTCTGATTTAGAAAACAAACCCATAAATTTAGATTGAGCCCATAAATAAACTAGCTAATAACGGGCTTGTTAGTTTGATGTATATCAGTTTATATTATATAATAATTGTAAGACAAAAGCAAAGATAAATAGGCCATCATAAAAAAATAAAAATATCTTATGAACATATTCACTAAGTACAAAAAGATTTTCGGGATAATCGGTTTTATTGCCGTCTCAATATTACTCGGCTTTCTACTTTATAAATTTTTCTTCCAGGGAGGTGGTGGAATTTTAGGCGGCGGATCAGAAACTTCAACTACAACCCAGAGTGGCTTGCCGTCATCAGAAACGGGCAATGGACAAATATCAACCAGCACAGGAAACGGAATGATTCCGGGCAATGAAAATACCGCCACCGGAACGAGTGGCACCGTTACCAGTACCCAGCCGGATGCGAGCGCTCCCAGCACGGTCGCTTTAGGCGGTTTAACCTCAGTTGAAGCTTTAACCACCTCCCCCGTTCTCGGTTCAACTTCTGCCGCTTCCGGCGGTGTCCAATATTATAATAAGGACGATGGTTATTTTTATAAGATTGGCGCCGATGGCAAAGCGGTTAAAATGAGTGATCGAATTTTTCATGATGTTAAAAGCGTCACCTGGGCACCCAGCAAAACTAAAGCAATTTTAGAATATCCGGACGGCACAAAAATCTTATATGATTTTTCCACTAAAAAACAAACGAACTTTCCGAGTTATTGGGAAGATTTTTCCTTCTCACCCCAAAGTGATAAAGTAATCGCCAAAAGTATTGCCCTTGATCCGGATAACCGTTTTTTAACGGTAGCTTCCGATGATGGTTCTAATGTGACCAACGTTGAAGAAATTGGCACCAACGCTGATAAAGTCCAAACCTCCTGGTCACCCAACAATCAAATCGTGGCCACTTACACTAAAGGCACTGATTTGAACCGCGAAGAAGTTTATTTTGTCGGCTTAAACGGCGAAAATTTTAAATCAACCACAGTCGAAGGCCGCGGTCTGAATTATATCTGGTCAACGACCGGTGACCGGTTACTATACAGTGTCTATAACACTACCAGCAATATGAAGCCACTGCTCTGGATTGTCGATGCCGCCGGCAATACTATTAACGAAAATCGCCAAAGCTTAAGCGTTAATACCTGGGCCGATAAATGTACCTTTGCCAGTAACACCCAAATCTATTGTGCCGTACCAACTAATTTACAATCCGGCTCGGGAGTTATTCGATCAGTGGCGGATAATGATAGCGATGAGCTATACAAAATTGATCTTGAAACCGGAGTTAAAACTCTAGTAGCCGTGCCTAACGGTAGTTACAATGCCGAAAATCTGACCGTCGATAAAGGACAAACTCAACTAACTTTTTCCGATAAAAATACGGGTTTGCTCTACAAAGTAAAACTAAAATAATAAAAATAAAAATAAACGAACTCGCTTAAAAATACCCCTCTAATTAAGCTGGGGTATTTTTTATGTCTTTAAAAAATTTTCTACTCGACTGCCTGTTTCCTAAAAAATGTTATGGCTGTGGTCAAAACGGCACTTGGCTGTGCCGAAAATGCTTTGATTGTTTAGAAACTTATCAAGGTCAATTACCCCGAAGTTTGGAAAATCCGACTGATCTAATTATCGCCGGCGAATACCGAGATAATCTGCTTAATACTTTAATCACCGCTTTTAAATTCGGTTTCAATCAAGAATTAGCCCTGCCCTTGGCTGTTTTTTTGATTAAAACCATTGATAAAAAAATCCTGGTAGAAAAACTAAGCGGAAACAATTTGACTGATATTTTAGTAGTGCCCCTGCCACTTCATAAAACAAGATTAAAGTGGCGCGGTTTCAATCAGAGTGAATTATTGGCCCGCGAAATCAGCCGTTATTATAATTGGCCGGTCAATTTAAATTTAGTCAAAATTAAAAAAACTTTAGTCCAATCCGAACTCGATGAAACCGCTCGCCTCGCTAATCAAAGCGGCGCTTTTAAATGGATTGGTTCTGATTTGAAAAACCAAACAATTTTGTTAATTGATGATATTATTACTAGCGGCGCGACAATAAATGAAGCGGAAATGACATTACTCGCGGCTGGAGCGCAAAGAATAATTAAAGCAGCTGTTGCTAAAGGCTAGCCTCTTGAATTACCTGATTATTATGTTATACTAAGAAGTAATCCCAGTTGATTAGCCCACCAAGCTAATTAGTTAAAAACTATGATCTATCCGGATCACTAAGGGAGAAACAATCTGAAAAAAAGAGTTTTCTTGAACCATTAAGGTTTAAGAAAAAAATCGGGTGGAACCGCGAGATTAACTAATCCCGTCCCGGTCACTGCATAAGCTTAGCGTTTGTGCTGTTACCAGGGCGGTTTTTTATTACCCTGCGCCAACAGTTAATGACTGACTTATGACGGTTAACCACTAAAAAATGTCACACGAACATGAAGCACAAGGAGTGGAAATAAAACGCCACTCATTATCACACTTGTTAGCGGCGGCGGTTCTTGAAAAGTACCCGGACGCTAAATTATCAATCGGTCCCGCCATTGATAACGGTTTTTATTATGATATCGACTTCGGCGACATCAAAATTACCGAAACTGATTTGAAAGATTTTGAAAAACGGATGAATCATCTCATCAAGCAAAATCTTAAATTTGAACGCAGTGAAAAAAAGATTGATGAGGCGTTAGCAGAAGCCCAAAAAAATAATGACCCTTACAAAGCGGAATTAATTTCTGACTTAAAAGATAAAGGTGAAACAGTTGTCAGTTTCTACACCGTCGGCACTTTTAAAGACCTCTGCCGCGGGCCGCACGTCGCCAGCACTAACGAAATCAAACCCGGCAGTTTTAAATTAGACAAGCTGGCCGGCGCTTACTGGCGCGGCGATGAAAAAAATAAAATGTTAACCCGTATTTACGGTTTAGCTTTTGATACTAAAGAAGAATTAGATGAATATTTAAGAATCATGGAGGAAGCTAAAAAACGCGATCACTGCAAATTAGGTAAAGAACTAGAAATTTTCATGAACCACGAATATGCTCCCGGAATGCCATTTTTCTTACCTAAAGGCATGATTATTCTACTTGAACTAACTAAATTCGTCCGCAAATTTTCTTATGGTGAAGGTTATAGTGAAGTTCGGACTCCACAATTATTAAACGCCGACCTGTGGCGCACTTCCGGACACTGGGATCATTATCAAGAAGATATGTTTTGCCTGCATCACGCCGAAGACGATATTGATATGGGTCTTAAACCGATGAACTGCCCGGCTCATATGCTCGTCTTTAAAAACAGCATCAGATCATATCGCGATTTGCCTTT
>Ga0172381_10008168_pt1 | contig 10264 bp, 11 predicted proteins | sample Leawel6488metaG_FD_119754 | JGI IMG/M metagenome (GOLD analysis project Ga0172381, IMG submission 119754) | Leachate microbial communities from a municipal landfill in Southern Ontario, Canada - Leachate well 64-88 metaG | ecosystem: Engineered > Solid waste > Landfill > Unclassified | place... | reverse complement strand
TATTCCTGATGAATTAAGGACTCCTGAAATAGTAAAAATTCAATATGAGAATAGTCCCGAATTTCAAGCACAATTTAATGGTTCTAAAGTTGTAGATTCTGAGGGAAGACCTCTTTTATTATATCATGGGGCAAAAGCAGGTGTTGATTATAATGCGCCTGATAGAATGGGTGCTATTTACTTTTCAGATAATGAGACTGTTGCCTCCTCATTTGCTTCTATTGTAACAAGTAATCCAAGTAATAAAGTTAGTACTGGTTATTTAAATATTAAAAACCCTTTAACTATAGATGCCGGTAGAATTGAAGCTGGATCAAATCCTGAGTTTATTAGAAAAGCATGGAAAAATGCCGAAGTTGGTGGTCATGATGGATTAATTATAAAAAATATACTTGAATCTGGTTATCCAGGTACTGATTATATGATAAAAAATGCTTCACAAATAATACAACCAGTTAATAAAACAAATATTAATTGGCAACCACCAAAATCAGTTTCTAAAATTCTTGTAGATATTAATAAAGGTAGAATTTATAAAGGTGGAGATGGTTCTGGTAACTTTGGACATGCAGGTAGGCCTGGAGAAGTAGGTGGTTCGCAAAGTAATACTATATCGATTAATAGGGAAGATGCTGGAAGATTAAAAACTTTTGAGGATGCATTTGGTAATTTTCCGACGGAGCATAAAGAGGGTACATTTTATCATGCTACATTACGTAGAAATATTGATGGCATAGCTAAGGAAGGTTTAGTTACTGGTAAAACAGAAAATTTTAGTGGCTATACTGAAAAAGATAGAGTGTATATGTCCACTAATTTAAATGATGCCAAGTATTGGAGTAGTACAGTTTTTTGGACTGAATATGATAGTGTAAAAACTCCTGGACAAAATAAAGTATCGGTATCGAAACCAGTATTATTACGAATATCAAATGTAACTCCGAGTAAAGGAATTCTTATTAGTGAAGTATATAGCAAGACGACAATAGCTCCAAAAAACATAGAAATGTATGTGGAAGGTAATTGGGTGAATTTAATAAATAAAGGTACACTTTCAATATGAATCCAAATGTTATAACAGTGAAAGCAACTGCTGAAATAGCACGACGAGAATTGGCACGTAGACATCTATGTGACTATTCCAGATTCATGTATCCAAAATATAGAGTAGGTATGAATCATAAGTACGTTGCTGAATGTCTGGAAAATGCATTAAATGGTGTACCTGGTTACAATAAACTGATATTTCATGAGCCACCGCAGCATGGTAAATCATTACAGATAAGTAAACTATTCCCCTCAATGTATCTTGGTAGGTTTCCTGATAACAACATCATATTAACGTCCTATAGTGATGAGCACGCTATGTCATTCTCACGTGCTATTCGTGATTTTATAGATGATAAGAACTACCAATTATTATTCCCTGGAGTATCATTACATACTGATAGCAGGGCTGTTAATCGATTCAGTGTGGCACAACCTCATCATGGTGGTGTTGTAGCATCCGGATTATTCGGACGTATCATGGGTGTATCTGCAAACCTTTTAATTATAGATGATCCTTATAAAAACAGGGAAGAAGCGGAAAGCAAATTGATACGTGGTAAGATTGAAGAGTCGTATCGGTCTACATTAAAAACCAGATTATCCGATAATGCAATTCAAATTGTTATTATGACAAGATGGCGGAAGGATGATCTTGCTGGTTATCTATTGGACTCAGAACGAAGCGGTGAGACTGGCTGGAGGTATATATGCCTCTCAGCACTCGCAAAAGAATTTAATGACACTGATCCATTAGGTAGACGTAAGTATGAACCATTATGTTCATGGTTGCATTCACAGAAGCAACTTATGGAGGTGAAACGCACCATAGGTAGTTATAACTGGAATTCGATGTATCGGGGTCGTCCTTCCCCAGATGAAGGTATGATGTTTAAACGGAATATGTTTGAAATAGTTGATAGAGCACCATTAGGTAGTATGTGGACACGATACTGGGATTTGGCTGTAGGTGAACATGACAAGGATTCATTCACAGCTTCTCTGAGATGTGCTGTTGATAATGGATACCGATACTTTGATGCTATGATTCGAATACGGAAAGAATGGCCTGATATTCGGAAACTCATTAAAGAAACATCATTACGTGAAGACAGGGAACTGAATGGACATGTATTGATAGGCATTGAATCGCAGGGTCCTCAGAAAGGTATGATTCAGGAGTGTTATGCTGATACCGAATTATCAAATATTGGAATTATACCAATACCTGTCAGCCAGAGTAAACGAATACGTGCATTACCATTGGCTGCTGCTGGTGAATCCGGAAAGATACGATTGGTAAAAGGTGCTTGGAATGAACCATTTATTCAGGAAATGTGCGAATTTGATACTGGTGACCATGATGACCAGGTAGATGCTGCGAGTGGTTCCAATAAAATGCAGAGTTTACTTGGGGGTATGGGCATTACAGATTTGAATGAATCCTATGCTGAAGCTGGGGCTCAGGATGATACTACTGTATATGATGAACAAGTGCTATCCGATGAAAAATCTGAATTTGCAAATGAGGAAACAGATTTCTTTTATGCGGGAGTTTCATAATTAAGGGAGGTCAAAATGATATTCGATGTATTGATGGCACTATCGATTTTATGGTTTTTCGCATTCTCTGGTTACTGTGTTTATGTACGGGCAATAGGTAGAAAGTCTGCTGATAATGGGCAGGTTATTGGAAAATTGATATGGCATTGGGGTGAGACAGTCATTATAGCAACAGTATGTACATCGATTGGAACGTTATCTATTATTTGTGCAAATTGGATTATAAAGTATTTACCATAAGGACTATAAATGCTGACTGACTTTATACAGAAATCCGCTCAGAATTTTGGAATAGAAATGCCCGGTGAATCAATTATACGAATGCCGGAAATTGATGATACTCATATCCAAAAATCTGAGACATGGAAAATATTTGATGATGCACTCAGAGGACTTGAATCAGTTCCGATGGATGGTGATTATCAGGCATTTGTTCGTTCCTATATATCTATTGTATGGATTTATGTGTGTACCTGGGTTATTCAGTCATCTATTAAATCGGTTCCTTTACGGTTGCTTACCGGAAATCGCAGGACACCAGAGGAAGTTGATTATGATGACCCTTGTTATCAATTACTAATGGAACCAAACCCAGAGCAAAGTGGTGATGAATTAATAGAAGAAGCTGCAATGTTTCTCGAATTGACTGGTTGCAATTATATTGAAAAGGTATTTGATAAATCTGGTTTGATTCGTAAATCATCATTACCATTAAAACTGTTTAATTTGCAACCTCAATATGTGGAAGTGAAATCAGACCCTATAGAAAAGGTATCTGCATATAAATATGATATAGAGGGTTCTCATAAATATCATTGGTTTCTTCCACGTGATATTTGCCCTATAAAGTATCCAAATCCTACATCTATTTATTATGGTATGGGTTCCGTTCGTTCATTGCAGGCAACCATTATAACTGAAATTTATCGGGAAACATATAATAAATCATTCTTTGAAAATGAAGCACGTCCTGATGTAATATTGACTCATGATGCTGATATTACAAAAGGTGTGGCTCCATTGCAACCTGAAACGTTACGTGAAATTGCTGTAAAATGGCATCGGGCATTTGGTGGGCCTAAGAAAACCAGATTGCCAGTAGTTCTTAATTCAGGTATGAAAATTGATACATTATCTGAGACACCGAAGGATATGGATTTTAGGGAAATGGAAAAATCTTTACGTGAAAGAATCCTATCCGCATATGGTGTTCCGCCTGCCCTTGCTGGTATTTATGAAAGTATTAATTATGCATCGGCAAAAGAACAGATTAAGGTTTTCTATTCGGTTATTATTCCACCTAAACTCTCAACCATTGCCAAGGCCATTACTCGTAGCATAGTACGTCCTTATAATGCTAAATACTGGGTTGAATTTGATGATTCGGTTATAAAAGCATTGGAAGAGTCACCAAAGGAGCATGAGGAACGGTTATCAAGGGCATTGGAGCGTGGTGGAATTACAATAGGGGAATATAGAGCAGGACTTGGTTATAAAGTGGATAAGAAAGATCCACATAAAGATAAACGGGTTATTACTGCAAATTTATTGAATTTGGATGATTTCTTTGCAGCAATTCCACAGGAAATGGGAGGTCAGAGTGGAGGTATGGGAACTGGTGCTGAGGGGTCACATGCGGGTGAACGTCAACAACAACAATCACAGGGAGGTAAAGAATAATGGGACTTAAAACTTCTTTTGTTGAAGCAATTGCCAATATCGTCATTAAAGTTATTGATGAAATTGGTGATATGAATGATGAACAGATCGAAAAAGCTGGATATGATGCTGGTGTGCTTTATAATAAAAATGTATCGGATAAACTTCCGGCCGGTCAAAGTATTGAAACACTTATTGAGGAAAATATACTTGATCGTTTTCTTACCGGATTCAGAAAGGGTATTAATGCTGATGAAGTGTAATCCCCTTGTAAATATAGATTGCTGTATGGGTAGGTAACACGGGCGTGGAATGACCTCCCTCCCGTGCCCGCCTGGTAAGGGGTAGTGAAATAGGGGAGCTACCCCTGCCAGTAAAATAGTCCTTTTTAAGCGTTCAAAGTTTAAAAGCATATAAGTATACTCTTTTAACGAGAACCTTTAATAAATAACGTTTCTATTGGCGAGAAATTAAGGATTTAAGTAATGAATAGACAAGCATTTCATTTAAGATATAGAAATAGACGTTTTAATCTTGAAAAACAATTAATGGTTTCATATCTGAATGGTTTAAATAAGGTTCTTTCTGAAACTGGAAAAAGGGTATTACAAGATAAAAGTATTGATAATGTTTTAAGTGAAAAGGAAATAGCAAATATACTGATTAAACATGTAAAAGGTTCAACTTTAAATGTTTGGAATATGGGTATGTTTTATGGATTGCAAGATGCTGAGGAAGCATATGGAAAAGAATTACCGTTGGTAGAATTAAAAAAAGCAGATGAAATAATGAAGCATAAAGTAAATAGAGAATTATTATCAGATGAAATAACAAATATTACCAAATTAACATATGAAGAATTTCAAAGTTTAGGATTAGGTGATGTAAGTATATCATTAGTAAAAAATGCTTTAAAAATGGTAGCAGTTATTTCAAAAGATTATCGTAAAACAATGATAAATATATTTATGAAAATGATAATGATAGGTGGTTCATCTGGAGAGATAGTAAATGCATTACGAAATGGGATTAAGGAACTGGAAACTCAAAATAAATATATATCACAGCGAATCGTTCAAACTGAAACGACCCGAATATTTAATGGTGGAAGTTTAGCCGGTTATAAAAAGTCAACAGTGGTGAAATTAAAGGGCTGGTCAACATATTTGAGAGGAAATCCAAGAACACCGTTAAAAGGTGATAAATTTGACCATCTTGGAGCGAATGGAGAAGAAGTTTCAATTGATGAACCATTTATGTGGACTGGTGAACCAATGATGATACCCGGTGATGAAAATGGAAGCCCTGAAAATGTAATCAACTGTCATTGTGGAGTTTATCCTGTCATTAGGAGATAAAATGACCTATAAAATATTGAAAAAGTATAGTATACCATTTACTATTTCTAAACCTGAAATGAAACCCAACGAATCCGAATCTGATTGGATGAAACGTTGTGTTCCATTTGTAATGAGAGAAGGTAAAACAAATGAACAGGCAGTAGGACAATGTATGGGGATGTTTAATAAGAGTATAAAAAAATTGGTACCCTATTCTTATACATCCGATGAGGATTTTGACATAGATGATTTACATGTAAAAAAGGGACAGGAGCTGAAATTCGTTCTTGGAATAGTATTGGAGCCGAATGTAATTGATGCTACCACAACCGATAAATCTGTGGGGGATATTTATGATGAAGAGGAAGTGCGGAAAGCGGCGCATTTCTTCATGATGAATTATTCTGGCGTCGGCAATGATTTTATGCACGACGGAAAAGATAATAAAGATTTAAAGATAGTTGAATCATATATAGCACCTGATGATATGATTCTTGATGGTCAGGTTATCAGAAAAGGTACGTGGATGATGGGAACATTAATTCTAAACAACGATGTATGGAAATCGATAAAGGAGGGAAAAATTACTGGGTATTCGATAGGGGGTACAGCACGTGGAAAACTTGAAAGTACGTAGATTGGAAGAGATAAAACCGCAGCATGTGTCACTTGTTGACAGGGCTGCAAATAAACGAAAGTTTGTTGTTGTTAAACGTAATGAGGAGGCAAGTATGGAAGAGGTTATCAAAGCATTGGGGAAAATCGAAAATGCCCTTAATGATTTGGGTGACCGGATTGAAAAAGTTGAAAAGAAATCCGATGTTACCACATTTGAATTCAAGTTTGATATTGACCCAGTAAATAAAGCTGGAGCGAAAATTGCAAAGGCGACATTGGATCAATTGAGAAAACTTCATGAGGCACTTTCATCAATTATCAGTAGTGCATCACCAGATGAAACAACTGAAAAATCCGATAAAGATGCTATTGCTTCGATTACCAAGGGTGTTATGAGTGGACTTGGTATTGAAGAGGAAAAGAAAGAAACAATTTCTGATGAAGCTGTTCAGAAAATAGCGAAGGCAATTCTTGAAGGGATTACATCCACCAAGTAACTTTTATATATAAATTATAATGAGGAGGAGTACATGCTGAAAGGATTTTCAAACGTCGAATTTGAAGAAATCGGCGCAGTAATAGGAAAAGCTCTCCATGACAAGCTTGATGGTGTTATTGGAGAAAAGGCGATTAATGACCGTATTGAAAAACGGGTTATTGAACTGATGAAACAGTCTAATTCTCGTTCATTCCCGTTCGCAGGATTCTCGAAGGTTAATCTTACACCGCTTGATATTGATATGATTGAAAAGCGGTTGTATGAACCTGCTGATAAGGATGAAATTAGTAAGAAACTTCAGACATGGAATGATGATTTGTATCTTCTGTGTCAATGTACAAAGTCTATGCCTGAACAGTTAAAGACCTTTAAGGATTATGAAACAAAATGGTCTGAATTGTCCAAGGCATTGAATACTGCTACCGCAGGTTCCGGCCTTGACTGGATACCTACTGGTTTTTCTTCTCAGATGATTGAGTTTGTTGAACTTGAAGCGAAGGTTGCTTCTTTATTCAAGTCATTCACAATGCCGACAAGCCCTTATACATATCCTATTTTGCTGAGTGATGGTACCGCATATCTTGGTACCGAAGCCACCACAGATAATCCGGCAATGTATAAAACATCTTCTCCAGTAACCGATAATTTGACATTCACTGCTGTTAAACTGATTGCAAATTATCCTGTTACTGAGGAAATGCAGGAAGATTCTGTTGTTCCTGTTCTTCCACAGCTTCGTAGATCGATTGCACGTGCAATGGCGAAAGCTGAGGATAATGCAATCATCAATGGTGATACTACCACAACCCATTTTGATACTGGGTATAGTGTAGATGCTGATGATGCTCGTAGGTCATGGAAAGGGCTTCGTAGACTCATTTCCGATGCTAATTCTGCCCTTGCATTGAAAGTTGATTGTAGCACATGGTCAGTATCTGCTGGGCTTGCTCTTGTTCGTGGTATTATTGAGGATATGGGTGTTTATGGGCTTGAACCTGGTGAACTTTCAATTCTGCTGAATACCAGCATGTATAACAAGTTCAAGGCACTTGATCAGGTTTCTACTAATGATAAATTTGGTAGTGCTGCTACAATACATAATGGTGTTCTCACTGGTATTGATGGTACTGATTTTGTTAAAACGCAGCATGTCGAGGAAAAGCAGAATAATAGTGGTGTTTATGATGCCACTACTGTTACCGATACACAGTTCATTATCGTATATAAACCGGCTTTTTGGAGAGGTATTAAACGTAATTTCACTGTTGAGCTTGTTCGTAAACCTCTTCAAGGTATGGATTATCTTGTTGCTACTACTCGTAGAGTATGGAAACCGGTTTATAATACTCTTACGCAGCCTGTTGCAGGTTGGGGTTACAACATCACCAAGTAACTATTAACTTTATAAATAGTAATAGGAGGATTCAAATATGCCGTCTGGAGCTGGATTCCGCAATACGCTGAATATTGCAAAAAATATTAATGAGTATGCCCGTGAAGGTTTTGGACCTGAGTTGATAAAACATCTTCTGTGGGCGTCAAAGGGAAGTACAATCCAATTGGTATCGAATTGTGAGGATGTTACCGACTGGGATATTGAGAGTGCTTCTTATCTCAATGCTGTAAATGAAACATCCAAGATTCGTGCTGATGGTTCTAATGCACTTGAATTGGCTGATATGGGAACTACAAAGGGTTATACTCTTACCCTTGATGATGCTCATCGTCCAGATAATGAAGATTGGACATGGGCAAATTGGCTTTGCATGTGGATTGAAGATGATACTGCTCTCCGTTTGTCTGGGGAACTAACATTTCAAATCCGTAATAATGGAACTTGGAGTGCTGAGGTAAATGTTCCTACATTGACTGCTGCTGATTTCTATTATCTTCGTTGCATTGATATTACAGCACTTGCACGTGGACATGTTGATGGATTCCGTTTTGTGAATCAACGTGGAACAGGATCGAGTGAGAAGGTTTATATTGATGAAATTTTCATTACCGATCTTGTTTCTGGTATTGGTGATGGTAATGCCCTTGCAACCGGTCCTGTTTTTGGTCCAGTTATTATGCTGCCCATGGTTACCGGAACTACTATCGTACCTGGTGATCCTGTTGAATGGGGTGTGATGGGGGTTGCTACAGGAACTGCTGATGATGAACGTCTCATTGGTATTGCCTGCCAAGAAAAAGCAACATCCAGTTATACAGCTTCCGATACCATTCCTGCTGAGGTACCAGTATTATTTGCAACAGGTATTTTCTATGCCAGAAATGATGCAACAGGTGTTGGTATTGGTGAACCTGCAAAGTTTGGTGTGGATGTGGTAACTGAGGGTGCGGGTACAGCAACTTCTACATCGGAAAAGGATTTTTGTATTTCACTTGAAGTTAGTACCACTACTGCTTGGGCTTCTGGTGATTCATGCTTCCAGTTGCAAAATCATAGTACTGAGGATTAACATATTAGCTGGATGGGGGGAATACTAAAAATTCCCCTCAAAAAGCTATTTGGGAGGTTTTATGAGAATCATATTTACACCAACTGTAAATGATACAGTTTATAATGGATCACATCCTATTTATGGAAAAATTCACATTATAAATAGTGGGGAACAAGAAGTTGATGATGCCCTTGGTGCTTTCCTATTAAAAAGTAGACCGGATATTTTTACACTTCCAGAAAATACAAAGGTATCTACTCCGAAAACAGAAAAGCAACCAAAGAAAACACCAACAAAACTGACTCCTAAATAAAGGAGAACATAGATTGAAACGATTTGGATTTATAATACTGTTACTGATTATCATTCCTTGTATTATCTTTGCTGCTGCTCAGGTAGGTACAATGAATGCCGAGCAATATGTTAATGACCACACAGTTATGACCTTTGATCAATTGACAGCAGCAGCAGATAATACTCAGAAAATTTATCTTTTGAGTTCTGATAGAATGATAATTTATAGGAATATTCTTTGGCAAGTAAAAGTTGCCAGTATGACTACAAATGTAGTGTATCGACTTGAAGGTAGTCTTAATGGTACGGATTGGTTTAATCTTGATTCTGTTAATATAACCAAAACTGCAGATGGAACATATTCAATTGATTACAGAGGAACCGGTCAAATTCTTTATATTCGATTTTATTGGGTATCTGAATCTGGTGGTACTGCTGCAACTATTGATGTTTCATGTTTAGCCTACTAAGGAGAGAATAATGAAAAAGTTATTGATAATTGCTTGTATCATTATTCTGTCCATAGGTAATGTACAAGCACAAGATAAATCTGGATTTCCTGATTTATTTATGCCGGGTTTATCTTTAGATTATGTGAGCGGAACATTTACTGGTGCAATTACAGGAACAACTGCTACATTTACTGGTAGGGTAGTTGCACTGAGTGGTGATATTGATAGTCTTCTTAATATTACTGGCGGACAGGTTATTCTGAATGATTCTCTAAAAGTGGTTAGTTTATTATCTGTAACTGGTGGTGCTGCAATTACTGGAACAACTGGTGTTACTGGGGCAGT
>Ga0172381_10008167_pt1 | contig 10267 bp, 17 predicted proteins | sample Leawel6488metaG_FD_119754 | JGI IMG/M metagenome (GOLD analysis project Ga0172381, IMG submission 119754) | Leachate microbial communities from a municipal landfill in Southern Ontario, Canada - Leachate well 64-88 metaG | ecosystem: Engineered > Solid waste > Landfill > Unclassified | place... | reverse complement strand
TCATAAATAATGATCCCATCAAGCTCCTCCTCCCACTTGTTTATGTTTTCCTTCCACGTCTTGCTATTCATCTATTCCTCCCTGAATATATCTGTTTGGTCGAGTTCTGTGTCTATTCTCTTGGCTATAATCTCGCAATACTTCTCTTCTTTCTCAATGAGTATGTATTTGCGGTTTAATCGAATGGCAGCGATTCCAGTAGTTCCAGAGCCCGCGAAAGGGTCAAGGATGGTGTTGTTTTCAATGCTGCATCTTTCAAGCAACCACATCCACGCCTTAATCGGCTTTGGGCAAGGATGTCCATTTTTTTCTGCGTGTTCAGTTAGCAAATAGCAAGTATGCAATGCCCCCTTGCCAGCATTTTTGTAATATCCATAGTAAAAGATAGGGTGTATATTTTGGAAGCCAAACTTGCCTATTCGAGAGCTTGCAGGAGAATAAAATGCTCCGACTTCATCTGGTTGAGGGTAATAAGTTAAGCATCTTGTGCCTGGCGTTAATGCCATTGTTTTCGATAGCCTTTTGCATATCCTTATTGCAGGAGCGCATACATCCTTTATGTATTCTGGTGTATCTTGCCAAACTCCAGAATAGTCTGCTTTTTTATAGTCTTTTAATTGTCCACCATGTCCGCCTTCTACCCCATACGGCGGGTCTGTCAATGTTAGGTCAAAGCTATCTCTTTTAATGTCTGCTCTTTCCAGCCAATCCATACAGTCTGCGTGGTAAAGGATGCCGTGTTTAGTCTCGTGGTATATCATATAAAGTTCCTCGTTGTCATTTCATCTTCCATCGGCTTCCACTCCTGCCATGAGCTATTGACAAGTCCTGGCATGGGAAACCACCCACGATCAGATCGAAATCGGGAAGTGTAAGCGGGTTTATATCTGTTATTGACCCAAGCGCAGGATGATCTGGATAGTGCTTGCGGTAGGTCTGGATAGCGTATTTATCTATTTCGCTGAAGCCAATACATTCAGCATTTGGAAACACTGACTGAATGGCAAGTTCGAATCCTCCGATACCAGAGAAAAGCGATAAATACTTCATACTAACACCAGCACAAGATATTCAGGCTTTCTAAATAACCGCTTTCTTCTGCATATCGTTATGACGCGAGTGGTGTTTACACTCTCTCTTGCCACGAAAAATTTTGGCACGAAATCAGCATCAAGCCCAGTATCTTGTTGCATTATCCAATAGCTAAGAGTTCTGTCATCTCTTATGCCCAAATTTAATGTTTTCTTGTTAAACTTGCAAGACTCATCAACTACCATGTTATGTATAGTGTTTAAAAGCGCATGTGTGTTCATAATCCCTTCTTCAACCTCCGCCCATAGTAAGCGGTGGTGTATTTCTTTTTCTTCTTGACTACTCGCAGGATATCTTCCTCTATCCCGTTATCGGACATGATCCAGATCAGCACAGGCTTCTTAGTGCGCTTAAAGCTCATCATCCTGTTGACCATCTGGATATAGCTGAGATAGGCAAAGTCTATGTTCAAGCAGATTATAGCGTCTGCCTGCTCCAGATTGATGCCTTCCCGTTTCGATATGAATTGACCGATAAACACCTTAGTGCTATCCGCATTGAACTCCCTGAAATCCTCTGTCACTCTGTCCCCAAAGGCAGCCATCAGCATATCCTTCTCGGCTATAAACTTGTAGAATATCGCTACCCGCTTATAGGCAAGCATGGCAAAGCGGATTGTCTTGATCTTGTGATCGGATATGATTATGCCAGTCTTGCGATCTTCGGGGATCACCGTGCCAGACACAAGCTGATGCTCTTTGCTGAGTAGTTTAGCGGCTGTATCAGCCAGGATCGTGTAGTCCTCGAAGTATGCGATCCTGTCTTTCTTCACCTTCGCAATCAGCAGCTTTAGCGGTTCTGGGATTATTGACCGCATTACGATCTCTTCAATATCATCCTCGGTAATGGCAAAGCCAGCCTGTTCTTTGGTGATAGACAGGGATATCGGCTCAAGGTGCGGGGTGATTAGCTCTGCCTTAGCGTGGCTATAGTCATTGACTTTCATTCCAGAGCCAAAGATTTTCTGCCCTATCTTGACATAGTCCTTAGCCCAAGCGTAGAAATTCTTGTAATCAGTCACTATTGGCAGCTTGGCATTGGCAGCCCAAAGCTGGTGATAGATCATGGAGTAAGACTCTGGCGTAGGAGTTGCGGAGAGCATGATCACCGGACAGCCCTTGCTTATCCTGCGTAGCTCTTTGGCTCTCAGGCTTGGCTTAGGGAACGCACCAAATGAGTGTGCCTCGTCTGCAATAATCACACATTCGGACAATGGCTTTAGCTTGTGCAGGCTGTCAAACGACACTACCTCAAGCTGTGCATCTCTGGCGGTCTGGTAATCGGTGCACAGTTCGAGGTAAGTATTGTCAATGTCCTTCATAATTGACTTCTTGGTGGCGAAGATCACCCGCTTGCGGATAGCGAAGGAAGCCATCAGCGAAACGGGTGTCTTGCCTGTTCTGGTCTCAAGGGTTAAATAGACAAAGCCGTGCTGGTTCAGGATAGCCACAGCCTTGCCTACTAACTCTGTTTGGTAATCTCTGAGTTTCATGCGTTCCGGCTTTTAACGGTGGAGGCAAACTCAAGCATCTCTACTGAATTGGCAAACTGCTTATAGATATTGGCATTATAGTCGTAGTAACATTTCCACGCAAATCTTGTGTGTATTATGACAATTTCGCCATTGCTAAACGATCTGTCATTATTCACATTGCACGTAAAGCCCAAGTCTTTCAGCTTAGCTGCTATGTTGCGCTTGGGCTTATTTGTTGGCAGTCTTGGACTCCAGCTACTCATTTCTTCACCAGACTTTCAGCCCATTCGAGCCAGCATTGGACGCAAGTATAATCATTACTTAATTGCTTTGTGCAAGCAGTTTCATATCCCTTAGTTATTGAATTTGGACACCAACTCCAATCTGCAAGCGCATCAATCACGGCATCCAACACAGCCTGTGGGTTATCCTGCTTTTCCCAAGCGTCAATAATCAGCTCGTGGATGCGTTCACACTGCCTGCCTAATGCAGCGACAAGGCATAGGATGATAATTAGCTCTACTCCACATAAGAATGATAGCATTATGATAATCATTTGTCACCTTCCAGCAGGTATGCTTTCCAGCAATCTGCACAGCCTTCATTACACCCCGCTGCTGCATAAACTTCTAAATATTCAGATGTTGGGCATTCACAAAGTTTAGCAAGTACTTTACAAGCCTTATCCAGCGCAACTCCCTGCGTCTCAACCTGAGCCATTAAGGCAAGGTTATCGGTTGTAAGGGTGGCTATTATTTCCATAATCATCTCGGTAAAATCATACACAATGTTTTCATCTTCTCTTGCCAGCGAGAAATCATCTCTGGTCATGGTGTTGTAATTCCATGCCTCCCATACACGACCGCAGACGTATAAATCACTAAGGCAATCTATAACCTTTTGTTCAATGTCCTGCTTATTCATTTCTCCCCCTGCTTTGCGATAAGCGGTTTGGGAAGTCCGATAACTTCAAAATGCTCATAAGGCCAAGAGTCACCCCAAGATGTTTGGATTCTCATATCATAGCCCTCTATTATGCCTTGTGCAATAAATTCCCCATTTGTATTCATCAACGTGTCTAACACAAGCCTTTTATTCATCTTTCCCATTAGTGAATTATCTTGCACAAGCCTAACTGCGCAAGGGAATACTGTGTCTGGCGTAACGGGTATTGGTGATATTTCTATACACCGAACTCCTTTTATTGTACGATAATCTCCTACCACTTTATTCTCCTTTCTGCTTCTTTGATTTGACAACAATGGATGTATGCTTGCGGTTATCCAGTGACTTGCCATTGCTGTCATATCTGCTGCCACATGAGCATATCCAGCCACCCTTTCGTTTGTGTATCGTTTTTCCACATATACAGTTCATTTCTCCCCCTGCTTTGCATACTGCATTGTTTTAATGTCTTGTCTATCGGCATTTTCAAAAAACTCAATCATTTGATTGTTGCCAATTAGCTTACCTTTTACGTTGTAATGGCGAAAGCAACGAGGGCAATCATACCCACCAGTATTCGCTTCCACCTTGCATCCGCATACGCAAAACTTATCCATTGTTCTCCCCCTGCTTCTGAATCAGCTCCCGAATAATCTTGGCTGTGGCGGGGTCGAGCAATGCAGCATATTCCATGTCAATATAATTATCATTATCATTGTAAAATACCACGAAACTATCATCATCAATAGTGCCATCGGTGTGATAACTTGTGCCCACTCTACCTTTGAAACTGCCAAAATCAAGCACCACCTCTGATGGCTGGAGAATGCGGGTGATGCTTGATGCTTTATGGTATCCAGCCCATCTTCCCATGTAATCATGCAACACGAAAGCATTTGAATTATCTTGGAATAAATCGTCAGAACAAAAATGACTTATTTTGCCTTGCTTGCCATTGTCAATAAGAACCCAGTCCCCCTCCTTGACCTTTGCGAATTTGGGCTCTGACTTTTCAGCAGGGAGATAGCTAAGAATATCCGCAGGTGATACAAACTCTCTCATTGTTCCATCTGGGTAAATCCACTTGCCATTGTTTCCTTCCTTCATTAGTTCATCGTTCTGCTTTTCCCAAGCGTCAATAATCATAATCAGCTCGTGGATGCGTTCACACTGCCTGCCTAATGCAGCGACAAGGCATAGGATGATAATTAGCTCTACTCCACATAAGAATGATAGCATTATGATAATCATTTGTCACCTTCCTTTTCCAGCACATTCAAGTAATGACCGATAATATTTAAGCATTTTTCGCATCGTTTTTTAGATTTGATTCGTTGCGCAAATTGCAAGCATATATCACCACCATACCAAAGGCAATCTAAATGACAATGCGTTCTGATATTTGGGTTAATGCAAGCCGCATAAGTTTTTGCCACAGTTAATGCCTTCATTCTTCACCCCACATCACCAGTGCCAAGAACTGGATAAAGCAGAGTGAAACCGATACATACATCATCTTAAGCGGTGCTAATCCATCAGAATATAGCACCGCAGTCACCATGACATTCAGCACCAGCAAGAAGAATGCCAGTGCAGGTATTTGGATAAGTATGTTTTTCATTTTGGCTCTCCATAAAATCCATGCAGCCGAGTGAGGAATGAGGGGCTTTCCAATAACTTCAAACATCGAGCCGTGCCAAGTATCACTTTGTAATGTTTTAAGTTCCAAATTGCCGTATTCATTCATTCCATTGGCAACATAATCATTAGATGCTACGTGCGCAAACTTCTTTGCATACAAAGCAAATAAGCCGTCTTTGCGAAATCTGCAAATCACAGGGAATGCCGTGTCAACAGAGAACGGCTCAGGCTTATCCAGCATTATCCATTGCTGGTTATCGTGTGTTTCAATCTTTAACATTGGTATCTCCTATTGCTGCCATCTCCAGCAGCTTAGCGATTAGTTCCCGCTTTTGTGTGCGGGTGGGGTTGATGGCGTGGATATCAATGCCAATGAAGGTTCTCTTTTCGGTTCTCGCATAATCGTAATAACTCATAACAAGAGTACCTGAATGGAAGTAATTAAGAGTTAGTTCGCCGTGACCAAGCAACTGTTTAGTTGCTTTGTGTCGAATATCTCCCTTGGGATAGGCACGGTGTGTAAACATTATGACTCCTTCTTCATATCGTCTTGGCAAGCCTGAATGATCAACTCGTACCCGCCAGGCTGTGTTTCTGCCTCGGCAAGGCATTGTAATAGCTCTGCTTTGCGAGGGTTATCATCGGCATACTTGTCAATCATTGCCTGAGCAGCCTCTTTGGTATAGGGATTGACGGGTGCTGCATCCCTTGTTTTCTTGGTTTTGGTTATTGCGTCTTGCCAGTACTTTGTAGCGTCCAGCAGCTTCTTGTCCGACACATGGCAAGCCTTAATTCCTTCCACCCAATCTAATCCTTCAAACTGTATGCCAAGCTGTTTCTTAGCAGAGGCACAGGCATGGTTAACTTGATACGAGGCGTTAGACGCCATGAGTGCAGACAGAGCGTTTATGGCATCAATCTTAAGCTCAGAGATCGGAGCTGGTGCGGTCAAAGGCTCTGGAGATTCCTGAACTTCTGCAACCGGCTCTGGCTCTACGGGTGTAAAGGGTGTTTCCGGAACTTCCGGCTTGCGGTTCATGGACTTGATAACCTTAGCCTTGCGTTCCTGCAGAACCGTCTCAATGTCTTTAAGGGTATTCAGAGACTTGCTCTGGAAGGCAGCCTTGATTGCGGAGCGGTACTCCTCTGTCTCGGTGTTGACCATGCTAAACGAGTTCAGCAGATCGTTACAGGCTTTGTATGCTTGAGCAAGTTCTACGGGTGATACAGGTGCTTGCTGTGGCTCTATAGCTACGGCATCAATTATCTTTGGCTCTATAGGCTCGGCTGTTTCCGCTCCACCCCTTAGCTCTTCTTCGCTGTAGTTTCCGGCAAGCACGTCACCAAATGCGTCTCTGCAAGCATAGGATATGGCTCTTGCTCTCAGCATACGCTTGGGGTATTTCTTATACATGCACCCTGGGGAATCGCATAGCCCTGCTTTCTTGGCATCCTCAATGGTAAACTCAGCAGTAGTGATGTCAACCACGCCTGTCTTGTACAGCCGCTTTAAGGTTACCTTGCAAGCGGTATCAGTGCTGGTTACTTCTATCCCACCATACTCTGGGCTGGACTTGACCACCGCCAGCATTCCATCGGCACTTAGGGATGGTTTCCCATTGATAACAGAGATATTGGATAGGGAATAGATCGGGCTTAACCCCATTTCCCTGCCATATAGAATAGCAAACCACGCATCTTGAACCTGCTTGAAGTTCTTGGGAATTAGGTTGCTCTTAACAAGCTCTACGGCTATAGACTTGTACTCGTTCATAATTGCTATTTGGTTGTCCATTGTGTTACCCCTTTATTATTAGGTATGGGTTGCGGACTATCTGCGTGCCTGCAACGCCTATGTTTTCATCGGTTACTTTCTTTATGGCGGTCTTATCAATCACCATATCCATCTTAATAATGCTCTCACCAAGCACATCCTTCACAAACTCTGCTTGCGCTCCCGGTAGAACCACGGTAAGTTTCTTGTAGCTATCGGGAATAAGGCTCTCATCGGTTACCTCAAGGCTCTCTCTACCTTTAGCAAGAGTAACCTTCAAAGCACCGTTATCCAGCTTATCAACGCCAGCCACCTGCATCACCTTAATGATCAGTTTTTTGGCGTTCTCCATCATCTGAAGGTCTTTGGCAGCCAGAGCGGATAACTCAGCAGCCTTCTCTTTGCGGGCATTGGAGCGGGCTTTAAGTTCGTCCACTACATCACAGAGCGGGGCTACACAGGCTATGCCTTTCTGCTCAAGCTCGGCAAGCAAGGCTGATACTTCTGGGGTGATCTCGTTATCGGCATCGTCAAGCAAAGACATTACGTTCTTTGCCAGATCAATGAGGGGCATAATGTTAGGCATTGTCTTTCTCCTCTGCGCACTTAGCGCATACTTCGCCATTGTCGGCTATCTCTTCTCCGCAATCAGAGCAGGTTTCAATAAGGTAGATATTGACACTCCCACACCCTGGGCATACCGCATCGTTAGCCATTCTGTCCTCTGGCTCTGGGTTTACGACTCTTAGTTCGTCATATTCCCCGTGACAATCATTGCATCTGTACATTGTTAACTCCTTTACTTCGATTTCTTGATATTTCTCAGTTTAGGGTAACAGGTCAATCCGTATAGTATGACCTCTCCCCTTGCCCTGCGCTCTGCAAACGTCATGGGCTTATGTTTCATGCCTGTGCGCATTACATACCCGCTCAACTCAGCCTTGACATCGTTGACATCGGTCAGGCTGTAATACGGGTGACCTTTTACGTTTATAGCTCGCAACCTGCGTTGCAGCGCCGGACACCTGCGCAAGCGCATTACAGATATCCCAAGCGTTACTGCCGTTGATCGCTCAGGCATCATCTCATTCCCAAGCAAGTAAATGTTGATTCTCCCGTTGCTCATCTTATTTATCCTTATACCTTATTTTCATTGCTTGTATTTTTGCGCCCTTATCATCCATCATAGTTGTCCACTTCCCAGCGTACTCATACGGAGTTCTCGCCGTAAGCTTTTTCCCAAGGTCGGAGCGGGTCATGGTGACAAGGTTATCAAGCCTTCCCTCTACCGATCTTACATAGTCAAGCATCATGCCTACGTGAAAGATAAGATAACACTCGTCTGCCTTGTTGTCGTCGTACTTTTCGTCAAATATGCGCTCCATCCTCAAAGCATTATGATACAATCCCTGTACCGCAAACGAGTACACGTGCGCCAAGAACCTTTCAGCGGGATCGCTTTCTTCTGTCATTTCGCCAGTTACCCCAGCCTGCACGCCCCACCATGCGTCTGGAACAGGGTGATTGTAAAGCTTGCTTGTCAATTCATAGCCAGCACCCACAATAGCCCAGTTTGTTACTATGCGTGGGTCAACCTCTGCGATCTGCTCTATCTCTTTCTGTATCTTTGTATAGTGTGACTCCCATTCTTTGTAGGTAAAATTGCAGACGGCAGACATGATGAACCCGCTCATGTTCTTAAGCCCTCCGCTTGTCACGAACTCACGGTAAAACTCATGCTGCCGATCTTTATCGTCAGACTTTACGCCAGTTAAATCAACATAACAGCACCTTGTAACCGCCTCCATGCGTGAATCCCTTTCAACGGCTGCAAAGATAGAGCCAGAGTTGACGTTCATGCGATGAGTCTGGTTATCATTAGTCTTGCGAGCCATCGTTTTGCCATCACCATCAAACAGAGCTTTAAGCAGATCGTAATGTTCCAACCTGCGAGCGCCCTTGCCGTACTCATCGTAGAAATGCGGGATTCCGCCCACTCCATCCTTAACTCTACTCATCGCTGTCGCTGTTGCTCCCGATGCAAGATTGACCTTGAACGATGTTGAATTGCTGGCGTTGACTCCAAACATAGCTTGGATAATTGCAGCAAGTCTCGTCTTGCCTGACATGGAATTGCCGTGCAGAAACAGAATGGGGAACGCCCCAAACTCTCTGAGGATTTCTTTGTAGAAGATATTGCTAACAGCCCAACCGATAGCGGTGGCTGCGTGTTCAGTATAGACTTCATGCAATAGATTGGCTTTGCGCCTCAAATCTTTAGGCTCGTTTACGATTGTCACTGATGCCCTGATATCATCAAGCGCATAGCCCCTGCCATTGACCATGATCAGCGAATCCCACGGCAGGATATTCCCGTCCATGATTACAATGCTGCCAAAATTCCAGATATTATGCTCAACAGATACCTTGCCAATACCTGGCAGAGATTGTACACAGAGATCGCTCTTGGTCTTGTCCAGATAGTCAAACAGCATGTCGTAATAACCGGTTGACTTGGATGATGTGATCATAAATGGCGACCCCTTGACCATAGACTGGATAGCCTTGCGAAACTCACCAGCCGAACTGAATACCTGTGACTTTAGCTTAACTTCGCTATCATTCACCCGCAGCACAGTCTTGTTGCCGTTGTCGGGATCAAATATCTGATAGATGATCTTGATCCTGCTAAAGCCGAATATCCGCTGTGGCTTCTTTTCTTTGGGCTTGTAGTACATCCCATCTTCATTAACGATAAAGGGATTGTACCCGCCCTGTCCGTCTTGCTGATAGACGTACTTGCGTACATAGCCATGCTGATCGGCTATATGGAATAGCGTGCCTACATTGATCTCCCTTGCGTCACAGCTATCCCATTTCTTTTCCCAGTTCCGATGAGAATGATCCGATGCAGTATCTCCCTTTCCAATCATTAGAAACAGGTCTCTACCGCCCTGCACATTCTTTAGACTGAACGCCAGCTTTGTCCATGTGATGAAGTTCAGCTTTTGCTTGGATATGTATTCGCATACATCCTTAAGCTCTTCTGATGAGCAAATGGCAGGGTTGATGTCGTCGGCACGAGCAGCTACGTCAACACTCAAGGCGGGGAACTTCGGATATAGCGGAGATATTTGGCAGCTTGGGTCATGCGTGTAGAAAGTGTGTAGGGAATTGTAACTTTCATCAAGCTTTTGCCCCAGCATATCCGATAAGAGCTTGCGATAGTACCCCCTGTTGATGCGGTACTCTTCGAGATTCATGTCTCTATCCATCTCAATCACAAACTTAACGCCCATACCAGAGGGAGAAGTAAAATAGAAAACCGATATTTGCTGAAC
>Ga0172381_10008166_pt1 | contig 10267 bp, 13 predicted proteins | sample Leawel6488metaG_FD_119754 | JGI IMG/M metagenome (GOLD analysis project Ga0172381, IMG submission 119754) | Leachate microbial communities from a municipal landfill in Southern Ontario, Canada - Leachate well 64-88 metaG | ecosystem: Engineered > Solid waste > Landfill > Unclassified | place... | reverse complement strand
TTTAATCTATCCATCTCAGATCCTAAATCCTGGGATCGTACGCTATGGAATTTGAGTGGATCTCAATCTCTGTCAGGCGAAAACGTCACAGAAGAGACCGCCCTTCAATATTCCGCTGTTTGGAACGCCATAACCCTCATTTCCGGAACTATCGGATCTCTCCCACTCCACCTCATGCGCCCTGATGGACGCAACCAGAAGCAAGCCACCGATCATAAACTCTACGATGTACTACATACCAAATACAACTCCTACATGACCGCTATGGCGGGCCGTGAGTGCCTTGCAGCACACATCCTTGCATGGGGCAATGGCTATGCAGAAATTGTTCGTAATGGATATGGTGAAGTTACGGAATTATGGCCTATCCCTCCGAACCGTGTAGAGCCAAAAATGAAGGATAGCGAGCTTGTATATGAAATAAAAGTTCCCGGCGCAGATACGGTTATACTCCCCAGGGCCAAAATCCTTCACATCCCCGGTATCGGGTTTGACGGTTTCATGGGGTATTCGGTCATAGCTATGGCCAGGAAGTCCATCGGGCTTGGAATGGCAATGGAAACTTTCGGGTCTCATTTTTTCGGCCAAGGCACACATCCAGGCGTAATTGTCTCCCATCCCAACCAGCTCTCAGCAGATGCACACTCAAACTTAAAAAAGGCATTGACTGATTCTTACAGTGGGTTGGGACAATCACATCGCTTAATGCTGCTCCAAGAGGGAATGAAGATCGAAAAAGTGACCATTTCGCCAGAAGATAGTCAGTTCTTGGAAAGTAGGACTTTCCAGGTTCAGGATGTTGCAAGGTGGTTCGGATTGCCACCACATAAATTAAAAGATTTAACAAAATCATCGTTTAATAATATCGAATCAGAACAAGCCAGTTTTGTAACCGATTCAATCCTTCCCTGGGTAATTAGGTTTGAACAGAATTATGCTTCGCAGTTGCTATCGGAACGCGAACGTAGAGAAGGTTACTACTTTAAGCATGTTTTAGAAGGTCTTTTAAGGGCGAATGCTGCTGATCGGGCAGAGTTTTATAGTAAGTTATTTAACGTGGGTGTCATGACTCAAAATGAAATTCGTATGAAAGAGGATTTAAATCCAAATCCAGACCCTATGGCAGACGAATTGTTTGTGCCGCTAAACATGGTTCCGTTGAGTTTGCTTAAAGAACATCTTGAAAAACAGGAAGCGAAACAAATACCGGAAACGATAGAAGAGGAACCCACAGATGCCAAGCAAAACCTGTTCTTGTTGCGGGAAAACCAAAGATTATAGCGAATTTGTCAAACGTAGTGCTCTGAAAAGTGGAATTGCGGCGCTTTGTCGTAAATGTATGGTTAAAAAAACCCAGGAATGGCAAAAAAAGAATCCTGAAAAGAAAAAAGCTGCCTATAAAAAATGGCGTGAGACACATAAGGAATATGTAAAAAAAGCGCATAAAGAGTGGGATACGAACAATATCGAAAGGAAAAATGAGAATCATCGACGATGGCGTTCCGACAATCCCGAAAAGTACCATGCAGCTATAACCAGGGCCGCAAAGGTTAGGCTGTCAACACTAAAGGGTAGGTTGAACTTGCGTATGTCATCGTCGATTAGGGCGTCTCTAAAACCTGGAGCTAAAGCAGGTCAAAAATGGGAAGACCTCGTTGGTTTCACGGTTGATGAATTGAAAAAGCACCTTGAAAAGCTATTTAAACCAGGCATGACGTGGGAGAATTTTGGGACGGTCTGGGAAATTGATCACAAGATCCCTATCTCGGTCTTTAATTTTGAGAAACCAGAGCACCTTGACTTCCGACTATGCTGGAACCTTAAGAACCTTCAGCCGTTGGAGAAATTTAAGAACAGATCCAAAGGCGCAAAACTTGACAAGCCGTTTCAACCATCTTTGCCTTTGGTAATGAGAGCTTAATAATGAGACAACAAACTCTTGAAATATTTCCGATTTACATGAACCCCGTGGATGGTGGAGATATACATTTAGTTCCTCTCAACATGTCCACGCTCACCCAGGCCGGGAAACCTCAGGAACAGGTCCTTCCTCCATCTGTTCCTGAGGAACCCCTGGAGCCGGAAGAACCGGAAGCGAAGAAACAAATACATCTCTCACCCGTAAACCCATTAAAAATAATCAGGCAATCAGAACCGATTCTTTTCGGAGCCGATATTGTAAAGCAGGAGGTACATAAATGAGACTACAACAGAGAAGCCCTTTCCAGCCAAGAACTGTATTGGCAAAATATAAAATCGACAATAAGGCCGCGCCTGATGAAGTTACGCTTTATATTTATGATGAAATATCATGGTTCGGAGTTGATGCAGGCCAATTCGTAAAAGATTTGAACGATGTTACTGCTAAAACTCTCCATATTCGTTTTAACTCTCCCGGTGGTTCTGTCTTTGACGGCACTGCGATATTTAATGCAATCAAGCAGCACAAATCAAAGACCGTTTCCCACATTGACGGACTGGCAGCCTCTATTGCTTCGGTTATCGCCTTGGCATCTGATGAGGTAAGGATGTCAGAAAATGCGTTCCTTATGATCCATGATCCGTGGTCTATCGTTATTGGCAATGCCGACACAATGAGGGAAGAGGCCGAACTCCTGGATAAGGTAGGCAAAACCATCGCCAGAACCTACATGGATAAGTCCGGGAAAGACGAAAAAGAGATCAAAAAAATGATGAACTCGGAAACCTGGCTAACGGCTGAAGAAGCAAAAGAGGCCGGTTTCGTGGATATCATAGAAGAGAATGAGAACAATGAGAAAGCAAAAGCAACCCTATTTGATTTGTCCGTATTTGCCAATGTGCCAGCGCAGCTTAAAGGCGACAAGCGGACACCAACCGCCCGTGAATTGGAAGCTATTTTGAAAAATAGTGGTTTTTCCAACAAGCAGGCAAAAGAGATCCTCGCTAATGGGTATCAAGATGGACTTCCACGGGATGTGGAGGAAGCTGAGATAACCACGGTCCAGGACTCCCAGCGGGATGCTGAGGAAGTCGCTCCACGGGATGTGGAGGAAACACCAAATGAAGAGCCGAAGGATCTACCAGCAGGGATTTTAACCAATAACTACGATATTTTGAAATTATTAGATACAGCTTCAAAGGCCACAGCCAGAGCTGAAGGAGGTAATTAAAATTATGCGGACTATATCACAATATAAAGAGGATATTAAAATCCTCATGGACAAAGTTGCTGAGATGAACGCAACCGCAATCAATGCCAACCGTGATTTGACGGATGCTGAGATTGACGCCAAAAACAGCATGATGGACAAGGTAGAGGAATACAGAAAACAAGTTGCGACATTAGAGAGAGAAGCGCAGCTATCGGAAAGCCTGAATACTCCAGAATCCCCGGCAACCGTTATCAAAAACAGCCGGTTTGAGATGGTGCAATCAAAGAAAGACCGTTTTCAGAGTTTTGGCGAACAATTGGCAGCCGTTGTCAATGCAAGCCGGAGAGGTGGCTCTATTGACCCCCGACTTTTCAACGCGGCTGCTGATGGTTTGGGTTCTACCGTCCCGACCGATGGCGGATTTCTTGTTCAGCAGGATTTCGTTGACGGACTCTTACAGGACATGATTTCAACGGGCATTTTGGCCCCTAAATGCCGACCGCAGCCGATTTCTTCAAATGCCAATAGTATCAAAATCAACGGCGTAGATGAAACCAGCCGGGCCTCTACTCGGTACGGCGGAATCAAGGGTTATTGGGTTGATGAAGCGGACGAAACAACCAAGAGCAAGCCTAAGTTTCGCAAGATCGAATTGAACCTGCACAAGCTCATGGGTATTTGCTACGCGACTGATGAGCTTTTATCAGATGCCGCAGCCCTGGAAGGTTTTATCCGAAATGCCTTCCCGTCTGAGTTTGCATTCTTGATTGACGATGCAATTATCAGGGGCACGGGTGCCGGGCAACCTCTCGGGATTCTCAATTCCGGGTGTCTGGTGTCGCAAGCTGCTGAAACCGGGCAGGATGCGGATACCATCGTTGCGGAGAACGTCATTAAAATGTCGTCTCGGATCTTCGCTTCCAGCTACCTGAATGCTGCATGGTACGTCAACCAAATGTGCCTACCCCAGCTCTATACAATGAGCATATCGGTGGGGACTGGAGGGCAGCTTGTGTTTGTACCTCCTGGTGGATTGAGTGGGTCTCCCTACGGGACACTGCTTGGCCGTCCGGTTATTCCGATAGAACAAGCCTCTGCCCTGGGCGATGTGGGCGACATTATCCTGGCCGACCTGAATGGGTACATTCTGGCACAGAAAGGCGGGTTGCAGACTGATGTGTCGATCCATGTGGAATTTCTTACGGACCAGCAGATATTCAGATTTATCCTCCGAATTGATGGGCAGCCAGTCAGAGCCAGTGCCTTAACCCCATATAAAGGTGGAGCGAATGCGACCCAGTCCCACTTCGTGGCCCTCGCAAGTCGTTAGGGTTAACCAGTAATTAATCGGAGGGGGAAACCCCTCCTGATTAGAGATACAAGGAGAATACATTATGTCAGGAAAAGGATTTAACATTGTGGAAGATGGGGCCATTGTAACCCTATATTATCCGTTGGATATTGACACCCTTGCAGCGGCCAAAAGCCCGGTGATTGTCTTGATGAACAACTGGCATCATGCCACTATCATTTATAGCATAGGGGTTAACCCTCTGGCGGCAGGAGTTGTTACTATTGAGTCAGTTGACGATACGACCCCAACCACTTCAACTCAGATCATGTTCCGGTATTACCGCTATGAGACATCACAGATTTTGGCAAATGGCGATGTTCATGGAGCGCTGACCTGGACCACAACGGCGGCAGCTGGGCTTATCCCGGTTGCAGGCGGTGTACCTTCTATGTACGTCATCGAAATTGACGCTGAAGAGCTGGTACCTGGAGATATCGGATTCAGAATGTGTATTGCTGACCCTGGAGCTGCTTCTGTTGGTTCGGCTATTGCTGTCTTATCTGGCGCGCGTTATGCCGACAAGGGCACAACCAACATGGCTGTTGTATAACCACTTTGGCGGGGTGAAACTCCCCGCTTCAAAGGAGGTATAAAATGTTAAAGAAAGATCAGCTTTCGCATGTGCAGTCAATTATTGACTTTGAAATTGCGAAGGTAATCAAATCTATAAAAGATGAAATTGACGGGCTTGCAAAGGAAATCGAAGTTTTGAAGGTGAAGCCAAAGGTTGAGCTGAAAGCCGAACCTAACAAGCCGGTTGAATCGAAGTTCAGTAAAAAGGAGATAAGCTGATATGTTTAATAATTCTACAAGACAAATGCTTGCAAATATGGGCGTTGGTCTCCGGGTGGATAGGGCGGCATCGACTCATTTGGCCGCGACCACACCATATTTTACCGTATCAGGTGTGATCCAGTTGACCGGGCTTTACAGCATCGTAACTGTAGCATCCGGGGCGAATGCCTGTTCATGGAGTGTAAACCCGACCGCTGGAACTGCAACGTCAATCTGCGGAAACCTGGATATTGACCCGGCGCTTGTAGGCGACCTGCTCGGTATAACCGGTGTAGTTGCTACAGCAATGACGTATGGTGGTGCTGTGGTTGGTATGATGCAGCCCCTTGTGATTACATCCGGTACGATTGACTTTATTGCGGCGGCGGCTGATGGAGCAACAAGTGCCCATCTGTTCTATCTTCCGATGTCGGCAGGTGCAAGCGTTGTAGCAGCATAACAAGGAGGTGACACATGTCAGTTAAATTAGTCACCACTGTTCAGAATTTCATCGGTTTATCATCTGATGCTAAACCAACCAGTCCGCCGGAAGGGTCTACACTTCATATTATAGACACCGGTGAACAATATATATTTTTTGACGGATCGTGGGAACCTGACTTGCGCTTAATATACGCATTAACGGCTACCCCATAAAAAGGAGGTAAATTATGGCCTACGGAAAACAGGGAAGGCAAACACTATCAAGCGGTGTGTCAGGTCCGCTTAGACTGGATGCGACCGGGGCACTGGTTGTATCGGGATACGGCAAATACGCTGAAGCCGTTTTGCAGGGGAAAGTCTTCACGGCAGCGAATCAGGCAGCAGTTGCTCTGACAGCGGCTTTCGCAACGACTTACACTGGGCTTGTGGTGGAGAATCCGGCGGGATCTGGTAAGAACTTGATCATGATCGGTTTCAGCTATGCAACGACAGTGGCTACCCCGACCGCTACCGCACTTGGTCTTATGACCGGGGCGGACGCCGGGGATGCAGCGGCGGCTATTGTTCCCAGAAACAGGCTGACAGGTGGGGCGGCTTCTGTCGCGGTGGCTGACAATGGATGTACGCTTACAGGGACCCCAGTCCTTGAGCAGCTTGTGACTACGGCATGGGCCGAGGCTACCACAGCCGGGACATTGGCACAGCCGAACCACATTGACCTTGACGGGTCTCTGATCGTCACTCCGGGATACTATGTTGCGGTGTACTCTGCGGCAGCGAATACCGCAGCGTTCTTGTGTTCTTTCCAGTGGATTGAAATCGACACGGAATAATGAGATGGTCTATTCAATTTTAACATAGGGCAGTGGTATAAACCCTGCACTATGTTTCAAGAGGGTTAATGAAACTATCATTCGTCACACCTCCATTATATTTGCCAGTATCCCTTGGAGAAGCCAAAACGCACTTGAGGATTGAAAGCACATACACCTCAGATGATGCGTATATCCAGGCTTTGCTCATGGCTTCAACCGAGGCCGTTCAAGATTTGACTTCTCGGAAGTTAATCACGCAGACATGGAAATATTTTTTGGATAGATGGCCGGGTGGTGACTTTATCAAAATGCCATACGGCAAGCTCCAGAGTGTAACAAGCATCAAATATAAGGACTCATCCGCTACGGAATACACGATGGATGCAGGGGATTATATCGTGGATGCCGATAGCGATCCAGGCAGGATTGTCCTTGACTATGTGGCAGTGTGGCCGTCTGAAACTCTTAGTACATCGAATCCCATCTATATTGAGTATGCATGTGGCTATGGAGCACATACGCCTGTCACTATTACCGGGGCCACTAATGCAAGCCCCATTGTTATTACATCCGGGACACATGGTCTTGTGACAGGTGATAGGGTAATTGTTTCCGATGTTCTTGGGAATACGGCAGCTAATGGTATTTGGATTGTCACTAAATTGACGGATGATGCCGTGTCTTTAAACGGTTCAACTGGAAATGCCGACTATACAAGTGGGGCCTCAATCGCAACAGTAAGCAATACCGATATTGACACAGGCACGGAAACGGTTGATTCATTTGCTGATACCATTGGAGACGGTGCTTATTGGGACTACGTTGTAAAGAAAGGCGCGAACTTGAGGACAGGCCGCGTCACGGCGACATGGGACGCAACCGGAAATACGGTTGAGTACATAGATGTATCAACCGCAGATATCGGCGATACATCGGGAGTGACATTGTCTGTTGACATTTCAGGGGATCTTGTCCGGCTTCGGTGTACGGTTTTAACTGATGATTGGAGCGTATCAGGCACAAGAAAAGTGATCGCGGTTGCATCGGATACATACACGAGCGGGGGCACGATAACTAAATTGAGTGTTCCAGATCCCATCCGGCATGCCATTTTGTTGCTGGTTGCCGATATGTTTGAGGGCCGGGGTGATCCGTTTGTAGGTCAAACCATGATCGAGAGTAAAACAATAGACAGGCTTTTGGCTTCATACCAGCTATGGGATGAGTTCTGATATGGAACAGCAAGCAAAAGGGTGAATATGCGTATCGGCTCCCTAAATAAACGTATCGAAATCCAATATCCTGTCCGCACAAGTGACGGGATGGGGGGATTTTCTGAAAATTATGTTACAAGTACAACTGTTTTCGCTGCCATATGGCCGACATCTTCAAAGGAACTGGTTGCATTGAACGCCACTACGTTTGAAATTACGCACAAAATAAAGGTGAGGTTCAGGAGTACAATAAGCACGGCGTGTAGAGTGAAATTCGGGACAAGATATTTCGCAATCGTAAGTATGATAAATCCTTCAGAGAAAAATGAACATCTCGAACTCTTGTGTAAAGAGGCGGTATGAAACAGTTAAGTGTTGGCATATACAATTTATTTACGGGTTCGGCTTTTGCGACTGATATTGGTAACCGGTTTTATAAAGGCCAAGGGCCGGTTAGTGCCACATATCCGTATTGTGTGTATCTGCTGCCTACCGACATACCCGAATATACGTTTTCAGAAATATATGAGACTGTCATGGTACAATTCTCAATCTTCTCAAGCGCTGCCTCTTCAACCGAAATTGAGGACGCCTTGACGCACCTGAAAGCGCTATATGACGATTGCGCCTTGTCGGTGACCGGATACACTACGGTTTGGATGCGAAGGACGGGCGGAACTTTGCCGGGGAAAGAAGAGCACACCACACCGGCGGGGACTACGAGCGTTTGGGTTGCGCACTCCGAGTACGAAATATACCTTAGCAAGGATTAAAAAGGTTGATATAAGTGTTTGATTATGCTATAAATAACGAAGCGGAAGCAAGCGTGAACTTACCTCCGTTTCTAACCACAAACTCATATATAGGAGATATGAAACTTATGGCTAAGCGCAAACTAACACAATACGAGCTGAAACGTCAAGTCGATTTTGCTATTGGGAAAAGATATGGCAGATTAACTGTTGTAGGTGAACCTTCCCACGTTAAAAGCAACATAACTAAAGTAATGGTTAAATGCGATTGTGGGACATATAAGGAAGTCCAAATCAATCATCTGAGATCAGGCGTTACAGTAAGCTGCGGATGCTATCAGTCAGAGGTTGTCTCAAAATCTGAGATATACGGGATTGGGAACTTGGCACTTAGTTATTCAAGATACAAAACATCAGCCAAGAAAAGACATAGAGAATTTAAGTTATCAAGGGAACAATTCGTTAGCTTAGTAACACAAAATTGTTTTTACTGCAATGCACCTCCAAGTAATATGATTAAAGATGCACTATATAAAAATCATACCTTATATAGTGGGATTGACCGAGTGGACAATAAAAAAGGGTATACCATTGAGAACTGTGTCCCATGTTGTACTATTTGCAATAAGATGAAAAGTGCAATGGGATGTGACGATTTTATTAACCATATTAAATTGATTTTAAAAACTCAAAGCCAAAGGTAATCATGGCAATGGTGACCAAATGAGGTTGTTCGGATGATAAACATTATTTTGCCCGTGTTCAATAATTTAGACATGACATATGATTGCATTCTATCTGTTCGGGAGCATACCTCCATCCCATACGATTTAACAGTGGTTGACAATGGATCGTCTCCAGAGTTCAAGGCTCCTTTTACTGGGAATATTCCGATAACTGTAATCAGGAATGAAAATAACGAAGGTTTTCCGAAAGCTATAAACCAAGGCATTAAAGCGTCTAAGGGAGAAAATATAATCCTATTAAATAATGATGTGATTATAACTCCAGGGGCGTTTGACCGGCTTGCAGCATGGCTTGAAACCTTTGATATTGTAGGTTGCACGACAAACTACTCTGCTGGAATCCAACGGGTGCAGGTTCCATTCTATGGCAGCAAAGAGGCCCTTAACGATGTGGCCGAGGACTGGGCCGAAGAGCACGAAGGCGAATCCCTCGAGGTGAACTGGATAATTGGTTTCTGCATGGCATTCAAACGGGAAGTTTACGACAAAGTAGGGCCGTTTGACGAATCCCTGTGGCCGTGCTCAGGTGAAGAGATTGATTTCTGTTTCCGGGCCCGCGAAGACGGTTACAGGGTAGGAATTGCAAATGACGTGTACGTCCATCACGCAGGGTCAAAGACGTTCACAGAGATGCAACATAACGGACAGGTAAACTATGCTGAAGTCTGCAAGCGAAACGATGCTCACCTTGCCGAAAAATGGGGGGATGACTACTGGCATCGGCAGTTAGTTGAAGATGCTGAACCTGGTAAAGCTACACCTGGTAATGGGATCTCTCTGAATTTGGGGTGTGGGTATAACTACCAGGAAGGCTATATCAATATCGACAACCGGGCCGAAGTCAAGCCGGATCTTGTTTGTGATGTGATTGAGGGCTTGCCGTATGAAGACAACTCAGTTGATGAGGTGCGGGCCTATGATTTTTTGGAACATATTCCACTTGGTAAGACGATTCAGGTCATAACTGAGATATGGAGGGTGCTGAAACCTGGAGGGAAGTTTGAGAGCCTAACTCCTTCGTCCGATGGGCGCGG
>Ga0172381_10008165_pt1 | contig 10268 bp, 9 predicted proteins | sample Leawel6488metaG_FD_119754 | JGI IMG/M metagenome (GOLD analysis project Ga0172381, IMG submission 119754) | Leachate microbial communities from a municipal landfill in Southern Ontario, Canada - Leachate well 64-88 metaG | ecosystem: Engineered > Solid waste > Landfill > Unclassified | place... | reverse complement strand
GGGGATTTCAAGAATAAAGCACTTACGGTTATCGTATTCCCGTTATATAATAAATATCGGATCAGACCGACAGAAAGAAAGGTTTATTCATGAGCGATTACAAATGGTATGGACACTTTGCTGATAATGGTTATAAGTATGTTATAACGGAACCGGAGACGCCAAGGCACTGGTATAACTACATGTACAATGACGATTACATAACATTCACGTCCCAGGTAGGTTTCGGAGAAGGATTCGCACAGGATGATATGGGAAGAAGGGTCCCGCTCATAATGAACAGGAACATATTCATCTGCGAGGATAAAGCATGGAGCATACTGGGGCTGCCCATGGGATACGGGTATACGGATTATTCCTGCACGCATAAGGCGGGATCGACAGTGATATCCCTTACATACAACGGCATACGAAGCACATGGAGGGTTTTTGTACCGGATAACGGGAGGCAGGAGATATGGAGCGTTTCCTTAAAAAACCTGAGCGGGAAAGAACGTAATGTAAAACTCATACCATATGCAAAAACAAATATCGATGCGGCATACAAACCTCAGGGATACAACATAGCGGAAGGTCATTTCAATAAGGATAAGAATGCGGTCTACGGATATTTTTATCAGGAATTTTTCACAAAGAGAAACAGGCCTATGTGGGGATATATGTCATCAGGCGAGGATGTCACCGGTTTTGATGCAAGGCATACCGCATTCATAGGAGCTTACGGCGATGACTTGCATCCTGTAGCGATCACCAAATACATGTCATGCACAAATAGCGACTGTATAGCCGAGAAAATATGCCTTGCCCTTGAAAACACGGTGAGTCTTAAGGCAGACGAAGAAAAAACGATACATTATATGGTAGGCGTCGCGCTGAACGAAGACGAGATATCGCGACCCGATAACGATACGGTCACAGCCTGTTTTGATGCAATGGAAGCAAAATATCTGGACCGCATAAGAAGGGTACAGATCGATTCGCCCTGGAAGGATCTAAATAACCTCATAAACGGGTGGCTGGTTTATGCTACTGATATGGGAAGCCGCTGGGCAAGGGTCAGGCATAACGGTTTTCGTGATATGACAAGCGATACGGGATGCTTATCGGTAATAAACGCTCCTCTTGCATGGGAGAGGATAAAGAGGATACTTACATACCAGTATGACAACGGATATGCTCCAAGAACGATAATAGACGGAGAACTCAAGGACAGGAAATTTGCCGACAATACGGTATGGCTTACGATGGCGGTATACAACATAATAACGGAAACCGGGGATCCGGATCTTCTCTATGAGGAAGTGAAGTTTAATAACGGCACCTTCGCAAGTGTATATGAGCATATACGAAGATCTGTGGAATTTTTATGGAATTTCAAAGGCCTTTACGGTCTTATAAAAATATGGGGCGGTGACTGGAATGACTGCATAAACTATGCAGGGCTGGAAGGAAAAGGCGTAAGCGTCTGGCTTTCAATAGCATGGTGCTATGCAGCAAAACAGTTTGCGGAACTGGCAGGATATCTGGGTAAAAAAGAAGACGCATCGCTGTATATGGACAGATACAGGGAAATGCGGGATACCATCGATATGTACGGATGGGACGGCGAGTATTACCTGTATGCCAGAACTGACGATGACATCCTGATGGGATCCCATACATCAGAAGAAGGGCAGATATTCCTAAACCCTCAGATATGGGCGGTATTTGCAGGACTGGATATGGACGACAGGCATATAAAGGGGATGGATAAGGCAGAGGAATTACTTGAAACGGATCTTGGCATACTTCTTTCAAAACCTCCGTATACTCATCAGTACAGCTATATAGGCTCCATGGCTGAAAAACCAGGAGGGGTGCAGGACAACGGGGGAGTATATCTTCATACTGCCGCGTGGAAGCTTGCAGCCGACAGCATGTTAAAGAGAAACGCCAAAGTAGAGGAAGGTCTCAAGAAAATACTTCCTTTTGATAATGACTATTATGAAACAAAAGGCGAGCCGTACTGTATGTTCAACTGTTATTATCTTCCCGGTCACGGTTACAGAAAAGGTACCCCGGGGCAGAGCTGGAGGACAGGTTCGAATGCATGGCTTGTGAAAAGCGTGGTCATGTACATATTCGGCCTGTATGCCAAACTTGAAGGGTTGAAACTGGAACCCTGCCTTCCTCCTTCATGGAGAGAGTGCAGTATCAAAAAACTGTTCAGGGGCTGCGCATATAACATAACATATATCCAGACGGAAGACGGGCCATGCAATACGGTCGGTGAAATAAAGGTAAATGGGAAAGCAGTCAGATGTGCTGACAATATCATCAGGCCTGAAAAAGGTAAAACGCTGGATATCATCGTGAAGCTTAAAAACTAATCCTCTTTATCCAGAAAACCAGGCAGTTCCAGAGGATCGTCCAAGACGGTCTTCGCACCAAGCGAATAGAGCAGCCCGCTGTCACGGAAGCCCCATGATACTCCGATAAACATCAGTCCTGAATTCATAGCGGTATACGCATCGACATCCGAATCGCCGACATATACCGACTCTTCTTTGGAAGATCCCAGTTCTCTTAGCGCCCTATATACACCGTCAGGAGCAGGTTTTCTCTTTGTGTCAGGCGAGTCTCCTATAGCCGCATCGATATACGGATCGAAATATTTCCTGCTTAGATCCTTGACTGCCGCATCGAATTTATTGGATACTATTGCAGTTTTATATCCTTTTTCCTTAAGCATCTTCAATAATTCAGTTATATTCCTATATGGCCTGGTCCTGTTTTCCATATTGCGCGAATAGTGCTCCCGGAATATCTCAAGACACAAGTTAAAATCGGGATCGTTTCTGCCTTCAGGGAGGGCAAGTTCAAGAAATTTAGCTATCCCGTTTCCGACATATGATCGGGTTTGCTCCCTGGTTATACATGGATGGCCGGATATTGTGAGCGTGTAGTTCATACTGTCTTTCAGATCATCCAGCGTATCAAGAAGCGTACCGTCGAGATCAAATATCACTGTTGTTATTTTCATGATCCTCCAGAATCAGATATAGTCATATAGCTGCTTAAGCTCATGGATCTGCGTAACGTCCTGCCTTGGAACATCCGTGGCTTCCAGCCATTTCTCGCTCTTTTCACTGTTTTGACGGAACCAGCAGGCATCCATTCCAAAAGATAAAGCACCCTGTATATCCGTTGTATACAGATCCCCTATGAACAGGCAGTCTTTAACAGGCAGATCCAGTTCATTGAGCATATACCGGTAATATTCCTTCTGAGGTTTTACGCATTTCATCTCTTCGGATATGAACATATGGCTCAGGTACTTGCTCACAGGAGCAAGTCTACCTCTTTGTATGACTGAAAGGCCGTTTGTGGCGGCTGCGACTATATGTTTTTTCGCGCATGTCTCAAGCACATCCTCTGCGTCCTTTACAAATACAGTCGTGTTATTGAACAGCTCGCTGTATGCATCAGACATCTCATGAACCGATATATCCTTTAATGATCGTTCTGCCAGAGCATTTTTAAGCGTTTCGAACCTGGTTGTATTATACAGTTCATAATAATCATGATAATGATTCTGTATATTTGCATCGCACAGGTTATTGAGTCCGAATTTCGTCCATTCGTCGTAGCAGATTTTCGTGAACAGCTCATCTATTTCATTATTGCATTCCAGACCGAAATGATGAAAAAGCTGATAAAGCGATCTTGTCGCACATGCGTCATAATCCAGTATGGTATTGTCAACATCGAATATAAGGCATTTATACTTATTCAAGTATTATCTCCGTTTCTTTGTGATCTCTACTGCTGCTGCCGGCCATCAGTATGAATTTTCCCGGTTCCGTTACCCATCGGTGATCTTTCCAGAAAGCAAAATCCCTGGGTTTTAAAGTGAACTCCACAGTAATCTCTTCACCCGGTTCAAGCGTTACCCTCTTGAACCTCTTCAGTTCCATCTGAGGTCTGACCAGTGATGCTATGCAGTCACGGATATAAAGCTGAACGACTTCATCTGCTCTTTTATCACCGGTATTCTTTACCGTTACGGACACTTCCACATTGCTCTTTATGGTAAACTTACTGCCTTTTGTATGCGGTTCTGAAATATCGAATGAGGTATAGCTGAGCCCGTATCCGAAAGGATAAAGAGGTTCGACAGTTGCCTTGTAGTAGTCCGGCGTTCTGCCCGGCCAGTATGTGTTGTAATGGCACTGTATCCTCCCAGCATTCATAGGAACGGTGACGGACAGTTTGCCGCCTGGAACATTATCCCCGAAAATGGTCTGCGCCACCGCTGTCCCTGTTTCCTGCCCAAGATAAAATCCGAGCAGTATAGATTGGACATTTTTATCCGCCCATGTTATTGAAGATGGACGTCCGTCAAGTAATATAAGTATGAGTTTTTTACTTACTTTCTGTACAGCCTGTAAAAGAGTGCACTGATCGCCTTTAAGATCGAGATCATCCACATCCTGGTTTTCCATGCAGGTCATTTCATTGCCTCCCAGTACCAGCAGCGTCACATCAGCATCCTTTGCCGCTTTTACCGCGCCTAAGATGTCCTTTGCGGAATAATCGTCCGGATCGCAAGCTTCATTGAAAGTGACGACGAAATGGTCTTTGGCATAATTTCTGATCCCTTCCAGGACCGATACATAATGCCTGGGCCTGTCTGTCGCATAATTGCCAAGAAGTATCCTGTCGGCATTAGGCCCTATCACCGCACAGGTATTTATGCTGTCCCTGTTGAGGGGAAGCGTAGTGTTTTCATTTTTTAGAAGTATTATCGCTTTTTGCGCAGCCTTTAATGCAAGGGCGTCATGCTTTTGATCGTAGAGCACTTCTTTATGGTCATCTCTGGGTTTCCCGAAATACAGGGCTTTTCCCGCCATCGATACATGCTCGTTTCCTTTCGATGAGGAGTAGACCGCCTCCAGTGATTCCTGGCCCGGGTCAGCTGTGGCATCATTAAGCAGCCCCAGCTCATATTTTTTTACAAGCACCCTCTTTACTGATTTATCTATCAGCTCTTCTTTGATCCTGCCTTCCTGCACGGCCTTTAACAGTACAGGGCCGTACAGTCTGTTGTCGTTCCAGGGCACCATCCACGCAAGTTCCGTATCCACGCCTGCGTTGAGAGCCATGACCGCGCTGCTTTCCGGTCCGTCGCTTACATACAGCGCAGCGTGAAGTTTACGGATGTCTCCGTTATCGCTTATGACCATTCCGGAAAATCCGTATTCGTCACGGAGTATATCCTGTATGATCTCTCTGTTAGCATGGCAGGGGACACCGTTTAGCGAATGATGTGCAGGCATTACGGAGCACACGTTCGCTTCCTTTACCTGTACTTCAAAAGGAGGAAGATGCACTTCACGCAGGCTTCTTTCGGATATCTCCATTGCGGCTCCGTTTAAGCCTCCCATAGGTTCCCCGTCAGCGACAAAATGCTTTGCCGTTGCGGCTATGTGATCCTTATCAAGGTATGAATTCCCTGTGCCCTGAAGACCAAGAGTGAAAGCCAATCCGATACGGGAAACATGATAAGGATCCTCACCGTATGCTTCCTGTATGCGGCCCCATCTTGGATCCCTTACCACACCAAGCATAGGTCCATAACACTGATGTATGCCCGAAGCCCTGCATTCTTTTGCAATCACGGTCGAGATCTCCTCAACAAGATCGGTATCCCATGTGCATCCAAGAGCGAGAGCCTGCGGGAATGATGTTGCTTCGGATGTGACTGCCCCGTGCAGGCATTCACCCTGCTGCATATGAGGTATTCCAAGCCTTTGATTTCCGTTTGGAAAAGATGAAGCCATCTGATGAAGCTTCTCTTCAAGTGTCATTTTCTTTATGATATCATCTGCCCACTGTTCAGCTTTTTTTCTTCGCTCTGTGTTATAACGGTCCATTATTCACATCTCTTTTCAATATATTTTCAGATCGGTCATCTGCTGATACTGATTTTATCAAATATGGCAGCTTAGCACAATCAAACCTGATGCGTGACAAAAAAGTATTTTATGTTTGATGTTGACATGCCGTCTTGAATATTCATATAATACCTGAAGAAAGGTATATTCGGAGGCGAAAGATATGGAAGAGAAAAACGTACATATATTAACCAACAAACCTGTACCGTCAGAAATACAAAAAAGCCTGGACAGCCTTATAGAAGGCCAGCGCCTGCTGTTCACCGTTGTTGGAGACCTGTCATTAAAAAATGAATATTCCGAAAGCGTACTTGCAGTCACAGACAAGGGCATGTTTTCTTTTGATAACACATTCACTGAAGGTCATAAATATTATGCGCATGATGATATAGGGGAAGCCGTGGTCAAAAGGCTGTACGGAAATGCCCTTATGATAATAAGGACCGTTACCGGTGAAAAGATCAACTTCATGCGGTTCACATACTCAGTTGCAAATCTGTGCGATGCGGCTGCCACTTTCTCTTTGAGAGTCAAAGAAAAATGCGATATGGAGAAGGAACTGGATACTGTTGCCGCGATTTTTGAAAAGCAGTTCTCTGTATGCCCTAAATGCGGGAGGACCCTTATACATCCCGGTGCCGAGTGCCTGAATTGCGAGCCAAAAGGCAAGATAGCAAAGAAGCTGTGGAAATACATCATTCCTCAGAAAAAGCTTCTTCTCCTGTGTCTGTTTTTCTCTATCATAACCACAGCAATGTCGCTTGTTCCTCCGTATATAACCAAAATGATGGTAGACGATATCATACCGAACAGGGACAGAAGCCTTCTGTCGACGGTAGTGTTCGTACTTCTCGGAACATATGTGATACAGTATGCGATAGGTGCCATAAGGGCGTATCTGCTGAGAAAAAGCGGAGACAGTATAGTTGCAGGATTACGGAAAGACATATATGCAAAAGCCCAGTACCTTCCTATGAGGTTCTATGATAAGACATCAACAGGTTCGGTAATAACAAGGATAAGCAATGACACTTCCACGCTTCAGTCGTTCATGCTCCGTATCACTCAGGAAGTCATTGTGCAGTTCTTTCTGCTTATCGGGATAATAGTTATAATGTTTGCAATGAACTGGCAGCTCACTCTTTTATCGCTTATACCTGTACCGCTGGTCGTTATAGGGTCGAGGATATTCGGTAAGAAGATACTGCCTTTTTACAGAAGGATATGGAGACGCTGGTCCGCTGTATCATCCATACTGACGGATTCGATACCGGGGATAAGGGTCATAAAGGCATTCACCAATGAAAAGGGAGCGATCGATAAATTCGATAAATACAACCAGGAATGGCTGAAGACCGATATATCCGCAGCAAAGATAACAACGGTATTCCCTCAGATAGTATCGTTCTTTGTAACATGCGGGTCCTTACTCATCTGGAGTGTCGGGGGAAAGCTTGTAATGGATTCAGACGGCATGCTGACTTTAGGCCTTCTGGTTTCATTCATATCATACACGTCGATGTTTTACGGCCCGGTCAATTTTTTTGCCAACCTGAATGATTCTTTCCAGGGCGCTATCACTGCCGCTGAAAGGATATTTGATATAATGGATGCCGAACCCGAAAGCAATTTCGGTAAAGGCAGACATACTGACAGGCTGCATGGTAAAATAGAGTTCAGAAATGTGAATTTTTCCTTTGACCGCACGAAAATGACGCTGAAGGATATAAACTTCGTGATCGAACCGGGTGATATCGTAGGTATCGTAGGTACTACAGGTTCAGGCAAGTCCACCCTCATAAATCTGCTTATGAGATATTATGACAGCTATGAAGGGCAGATACTTGTTGACGGTCAGGATATCAAGGAAATAGACATGGACTTCTACCGAGGGCAGATGGGTTTTGTACAGCAGGATCCTATGATGTTTCATGACACGATATACAACAATATAGCATACGGTGACAGCGATATACGTGTGGAACAGGTGATAAATGCGGCTAAAATAGCTAACGCCCATGGATTCATTGCAAAGTTCCCTGATGCTTATGATACTGTTTTAGGCGAAAGGGGGACAGGATTGTCAGGAGGGGAAAGACAGAGGCTGTCGATCGCAAGAGCGGTCCTGAAGAATCCGAGTATAATGATATTTGACGAAGCTACAGCCGCTGTGGACTCCGAAACTGAGCTTCTGATACAGGAAGCGATAGAGAGGCTTATTGCAGGCAGAACGACTCTTATGATAGCCCACAGGCTTTCCACGTTGAGAAAAGCCAACAAGATAATAGTCGTGGACGAAGGGGAGATAATAGAATTCGGTTCTCCCGAGGAATTGCTGGAAAAGAAGGGTAAATACTATAAACTCATAGAGATACAGACCATGTCATCTAAATTGCAGAAGGCCAAAGAAGAAGAAAATCTGGAATAGGAGGTATCGGATAATGGATGAGCCGTATATAGAGGGAGATAATGCGAGACTTACAAGAGTGGATCTGACGCATCTGGATGTTGAGATGTATGACGGCAGGGTATTCAAATATGTCGAACCGAGGAGGCTGTTCCCGGTGAGCGGCATGAGAAAGTATATAACGCTGCTTGATGAGGAAGAGAGAGAAGTAGCCATCATCAGGGATCTGGATACTCTCATGGGTGAATCAAAAAAAACGGTCGAGGATTGCCTTACCGAATACTATATGATACCTAAGATAACCGAGATACAGGAATGCAAGGAAATATCGGGAAATATCAATATGTATGTCATGACGGACAAAGGATACAGGCACTTTGAGATATGGCACAGATATAACGACATAAAAATACTGCACGGGACAAGACTGTTATTCAAGGATATGAGCGATAACAGATACGAAATTGAAGATCTCAGTAAACTGGACAAAAAAAGCCAGGAGCGGCTCGGCGCCTTTTTGTAATATAATAACCTTAGGAGGGACCCATGAAACTTGTACTTGCCATAATAAACAATGATGACAGTAAAACAGCGGTTTCGTCATTGACTGAAGCGGGATTTTTTGTAACAAAGCTTGCAACAACAGGAGGTTTTCTGTCGGTAGGCAATGTCACTCTGCTTATAGGTACGGAAAATGATGATACTGACAAAGTCATTGAGATCATTAAAAAACACTGCACAACAAGGAGACAGACAGTTCCTTCTACCGCTTCATACGGTATCGGATTGTCAAACAACAGCATAACTCCGGAAGTGACCGTCGGAGGAGCAGCGATATTCGTTCTTAACGTAGAAAAGTCTGAAAAGGTTTAGTTATATATTCGTTCTTATATCTGTATGTCGAACAATACCACGATAAGCGCAACTATACCTGTGTAAGCCGTAGCAAAATAGTATAACCAGGGCAGTTTTCTCATATATATGAAAAATGCTGTGCCTGCTATGATCACTGCTCCTATAGATATCGGTATCCACTTGGAATATTCATAAAACCCGATCCCAATGATGATCAGTACTGACATCAGCGGCATCGTAAGATAAGTTGCTTTTATAAGTGCCGGTATTTTCTTGGGAAGGAAGACAGCTGACGATATTAAAAGGACCAAGGCTGCAAAAATATACTTCCATACCATTTCGTTAATAATGGCATCAGTCTGGGAAACGGGACCCCGTATAGTGTTGTAAAGCAACATCACTCCATATGCCATTAGAAATGCGATATTCCAAAGAAGAAAGCCGCCTGCTACGATAACAACGGCCGATAAAACGTTTTTCTGCCATGTTTTCAGTTTCATCCGAATACCCCCTGTCCGTAACTCATATTTATCTGTTTATAATAATTGTATGATACTTATGTGATATATGCAAATGCAAACACGAAGGATCACTTCCTGATCCTGCTTTTAAGTATCGGGGTTTTCGTTTTGAAAAGCCATGTGAGGATCATGGCAACAAGCATTCCAAAAGTTGCACAGACAGCATAAAGAACTGCATAGATCAGCGCATCAGAGCTGTAATATATCAAAGCTGCAGGTATGAACAAGACGGATGAAAACAATATATACTGCCATCTGAACCTGTTGAAAAAGCCAAATATCATACCTGCTATATATGTCACTGCAGGGTAACCGACCAGAAGCATGTACAGGTTGTATGTAGGTTCCTCCTGCCATAAAAATGCCAGGGGAAGGATATTGTACATGAATGCATATAAAGCTATATGCCATATAAAATGCTTACCGAGCCTTTTTACTTTTTCGCTGTCCGACATTTCGTCATACTTCATTTTCATAAAGATATTCTATTATCATATCTGCATGTTTGCAAGGAACAATACTGCGATATTGCGAAAAACCGCTCTTTAT
>Ga0172381_10008164_pt1 | contig 10268 bp, 16 predicted proteins | sample Leawel6488metaG_FD_119754 | JGI IMG/M metagenome (GOLD analysis project Ga0172381, IMG submission 119754) | Leachate microbial communities from a municipal landfill in Southern Ontario, Canada - Leachate well 64-88 metaG | ecosystem: Engineered > Solid waste > Landfill > Unclassified | place... | reverse complement strand
TCGGTCAGGTTCAGGCCCCTGTTGGAACCGCCCGAGGCCGAGCCGTACCACTCGGCAAATCGGATCACCCGGCCGTCGTTGTCGGTGAACCACCAGCCGATGCTGAACGGGCTGCCCATGCCCCAGTCGTAGGTCATGGCGATCTGCGCGTTGTCCGGGATGGGGTAAGGTTCGATACCATGGGTCAGTTCTGACACATGGGAAAACGCCTGGCCGGCGAACACGTTCCAGTCGCCATCTCGAAGAGCACGCCGCTCAAGGTCCGGAAGGGTGTCCAAAGAGGCTTTGTAAGACGGATCGACAAAGGGGTTGTCTTCAACAAGGGACTTGACAAAAGCGAACTCTTGCTCGTGCCCGGCCCACTCCTTGCCAAACAGCCCATCCATAAACAGGGCCTTCAGCCAGCCATGGCCGATCCCGCCCGGATTGGACCCCAGCAGCATCCGGCAGAAACCATCGGGCAGGCCCGGACACCGGAGCCGGCGCCGGAGGGCATTGAAGGTGCCGAGATCGTTTTCGCTGGCCTCCTCAACGGCGATAAAAGCGTACTCGTTCGACTTGTACTTGTCCGGGTCGTCCAGATTGCGGAAATGGATCACACCGCCGCCAAACTGCGGCGCGAGAATGAAGCTCTCCTGGTGATAGCTATGCTTGGAATAGAACTTCCCCAGCGAAGAGGGTATCTCCTCCGCAAACCGGCTCATCTGCCGGTCGGCAAGGGTCTTATACGTCGAAGAACAAACCATCCCCCGCGGATTTGGGAGCTTCCATTCCGCGGCCAAATACATCAAATACCAGATGCTCGACCAGCGAATAAAATAGCTCTTCCCACCACCTACCGCGCCACCAAACAAGGTGAATTTGTGGCTCATAAACTGTCTGATCGCCACCTGCTGCTTCTCGCTGAAGGACGTAATAATATCCAGAGAGGAAGGCGCAGAGGACACCACAGGAATAGAAGACCCCGGACGCTGCCGGCGAACCTTGTCCTTGCTGCCCTTTGGCCGTCCGCGCTGAACCATTCAGTACCCGCCCTTCTGCAACCCGTCAGGAACCAGCGGACAACTCGAACACGTCCGCGGATCAGGAGCCAAACATTCCCCGCCATGGATGCAAGGACCGCCAGCCCCACAGATGGGACCCTTTCCAGAAACACACACCGGAGGGGGAGTGGTAGCGGACCCGGGAATCGGACCCGGCTCGCAGCGGGTATGAACCGCCCGTGGTCCCAGACCGTCCGCGACATCTTTCATCAACACGTCCCCTCTATCCCAACAAAAGAAAACCAGCAGGATGCCCCAGGAAGCCCGAAGACAACCAGACCCTTGTCACCCCCTGCGACAAACAATAAACTCGCCACAATAGGCAAATCCGGCCCGAAGAGAGCGAAAATAGCAGAAGGGTCGAAACCAAAAGCAAAACATGGGCGAAAATCGACAGGGGGAGGGGTTTCAATTGGCCAAGGGGTCGGCCTGCTGGTTCCATCTACCTCTGACGACCCCACCGGAGGGGGAGGGGGAGGGGGGGAGGGCTGGTGACCAGCGGCCACCCCCTGGTAGGTGTCAGCACCACCCCCCCCTAATTCCAGGGAGACACCCCCGCCTTTTTTACTCAAAAGCCCAGCCCATTGATTACCAATCAGTGGGTTTGGGGCTGCAATATGGCGTTTCTTGGTCATTTTCCGCCGCCCTGGCCATCGCCATTGGTAGATTTCTTGGTAGGTGCCCTCAAATCCAGGCCGGCAAAAGCAGGGTGATCCAGTCCGAGGTTCACTTGCAGAGTGGTCACCAGTCCCTCATCCAGGCGATAGGCCCGGCGCTGGGCCTCGACCGTCTTGATGAACCCGAAACCGTTGTTTCGAAGGGCGTCAGAGGCTGATCGGAGCAGCGTCACGGCGTCTTTGTCGCTCTTCCGCACCGCATCCATCACCAAATTCTGCAGCTCAATACTGTCCTGCTGATATTTCAGCAGAATTTTCTTCCCGTCGATGTCGATTTTGGCCGATTCATCGGAGGCAGCCTCGAGAACCTGCTGTTTTGTAGGGTTTTTGTAGCCGGCCCTGGTTGCCACATCGCGCAACGCCTTTTCCCGGGCGGCCACGCAAACCTGCCTATCCATCCCCTCTCTCTTCCATCCCATTGATTTTGCGAGGGTTACGATGCTGTTGTTCGATATTTTGTATTTTTTGCTGATTTGACAGAGATTGAGCACTGACGCCTGGTAATCGGTGGCCAGCGCATCTATGTTCAGGTCCCCGGATGCGATTCTGTTTTTGACCAGGCGCTTATTTTTTTGTTCATCCATTTTTTTTCCTGGACTATGTTTGGTTGGGTTTTTGGCGTGATGGTGTGTGGGGTAATTTCCTCTTCTCTTGTATTAAGATTCCGGAATTTGTTGACGCGCGCGCGTAAGAGCAATGGTTGTGCCAATTTTTCATCTTGCGGCCCCTTGATTGACGATTACGCGGGCGTTTCGGTCGAGGCCATCGTGGGTGTGGCGGTCGAAGTCTTCTCGGACTGATTCAATGGTTTGCAGGCGAGGGCATGATACCCGGCGCTCGGTGCAAGTTGACTCCGTAACTGTTAAATCCAGTTTTCGTGATAGGGAATCGAGGCGGGAGAGGATGAGGGTTAGCAGGGTCAGGATCAGGCCCCCGACCAGACCACCGAGAATCGTTAAGGCAATCGACGTTAGGCTCATCCTGCCCCCTGGTATTGTGTTCGGTTTCCGCTCATTGTGTTCGGAAATAGCACATTTTTCGATGGTTGTCAAGATATTTTTGCTGGTGGTTACCGTTAGTTGCTGATTTTGTTGAAAATTATTATTTTAGTGGGACATGGGTTCATTCAACGGTAAATATTTTGCTTTGCAACACGTTGCATTTGCTCTGTTCGTGAATTATTTTGTCTTTTTTGCTTGACAAATGAATCGCTATTTGCTACCTTTGCATCTAAAGGGCATGATGAGAGAGAAAACAGCAAAGGGAGAGAACATGGGAACCAGAAGGCGAATGGAATGTTGCACCTGCGGCGAGTACGCTGGAATCTGGCAGCAGCACTACAACCGAGATACCGGTTATGGGCTGTGCCCCAAATGCAGGGACAGCTACCTGGATGACATCAGCGTTGGACGAGGCGGGGCGACATTGGAGGAGATGGCTGACCTTTATGGCAAACCCGGGGTCAATTACGAAGCCCGGCAGACGATGACCCTGATCTGGACCCAAGGCGGTTGGAATTGTCAGTGCGAGGATTTCAGGGAGGCTTTTGGGACTGACACTATCCCAACCGCCTTCACCGCGCTGGCCCCCGCAGAAACGGTCGTTTCCCAAATCCAGGCCCTTAACCCCGGGTGCGAAATCCTGGTGAGGTAGGCCATGAGAATGATCGATCTCGAAACCAAGCGGGGCAGCTACCGGGTCGCGGTGGGCGTTGTCGCCGTGACCCCCATCGGGGGCCAGATGATCTCCCGCGCCTGCTGGGATGATGAGAATGGGCACCACGAGATTGAGGGCGTCGAGGCGGTTCTGCCCCGGGTCGTCAAAATGATCGAGGAGGGGAACTGATGAAAAACTTGCTGATGGCGATGGTGGTGGGAGGGTGGCTGCTGGCCGGTGGATGCGCGATCCAGCCCCTGGACGTGACCCCAGCGGCCTGCTACGACGTTAATTGGAGGCCCCTGCCGGCCAACCAGTGCGGGACCACCACCGCGGGCTGCGCTGATGAGCGGGTCTATCGGTATGGGGTCAATGATGCCTGCTTCCCGGTCGTTTTCCTGACCGCGTGTGAGGCGGCATTGTCCCAGGCGGAGAGCAGCGAGGAGATGGACCGGGCCCGCGAGATTTGCGGGATCAACTAGACCCCAACCAACCAGGAGGACGAAATGAAATATTTAGTAGAGCACATGCAGGGAACCGCTGGCATCAATGAGACAGAGATCGAGACCGTCGAGATCGAGGCCACCACGGCCCGCGCAGCCATCGAACTGGCTACCAATGACCGTGACGGCGACGGCTGGCATTGGGACGGTGACACCCTCGACAACGACAGCTCCTCCAACAGGGCGGGGAGCTACTGCGATTATTGGATGGCGACGGAGGTAGCCCCCGACCTGCTGGCCGAGGTCGAGCGGCTGACGGCGGTCAACAAGGACCTGTCCGACGCGCTGGAGATGGTCATGCCCATAATCCAGGCGCACGATGAATGGAAAGTCCGGCATGGGCAACCAATGCTTACCGTCAGAAACGCCCTCAAGCTGGCGGGGAGGTAGGAGGAACCATGCAGACAGCTTCCAAATGTGTATTGGCAGAGGGAAGGCCGGTCGGTTGGTGGTGCAAGATGCTCCGCGAAATAGTGACCCCCGCCGACTGTGTTTACTGCAAGGCTTTCCGCGCCGCCCTCAAGCGGGCGAGACGATAGGAGGGAACCATGAAATTTCAGGACTATCTTAAAAGATTAGACGCCTGTCAACCCGCCGTCGATTGGGTCGGTAATCGCGGATTGAAGCGGGCGTGGCACGAGTGCAATGACGGGCGGCGGATGATGTGGTTGCTAGAGAAGCATTCGATCACGCCCCCTGCGGCATACCGGAAGCAACTCGCCCTGATTGACGCGGCATACCGGAAGCAACTCGCCCTGATTGACGCGGCATACCGGAAGCGACGCGCCCCGATTGACGCGGCATACCGGAAGCAAGTCGCCACCCTCATCCGCGAGTTCTGGCCCGAGCCACCCGAGGCCATCGCCACCGCCCTCAAGCGGGCGGGGAGGTAATAATGATCGACCTGCGAATCTTGGACGCGCTCCTAAAGCGGCACTCGCTGAGCATGGGTCGGTTGGCGACAGAGATTGAGGTGTCCATGATTACCCTGCGGCGCTGGAGAAGCGGCAAGACCCGGCCGACGGATTCGGACACGATAAAACTGGCACAACTGCTCGGGATTGATCCGCAGTTGATCCAGGGCGGGGTGCCGGTGCCCTATTACCTGCTGGTCGAGGAAGAGCGCGAATCGTATCGGCGGGGGTTCCTGGCGGCGGTGCGGGGCGAGGTACAGCCGCGGAAGGTGGACGGTATGCACCCCTGGTCCCAGGGATGGAAGGCCGGCGCCGATGCCGTGAAATTCGGCTTCAGAGAGGGCGAAAAATAAATTTGATGTTTTCGCAATTTTTCTCTTGACAATGCCTTTTCTATGCGCTATTATGCTTAACAATTAGTTAAGCGAGGTTGCAATGTCAAAATTTTCAAAGCCTGTCCGCCGACCGCTGATAAAACTCCGACATTATATCCAGGAGCATCAGCCCCGCATTCTCCAACAGGACCTGGCCATGCTCGCCAAAATAGACCCAGGATTTATGAGTCAGATTATGAATGGCGTCAGACCTATGCCGGCGGCGGTCCGCGCTGCGCTGCTGAGGCGCGGCATTCCCGAGGGCGTACTGCCGGCAAAATAGTCCTGTCGCCCGGCCTGGCGACGCCTCGCGGATAGGGGTTTCTAACCTCCTCCCTGAGTCCCGAGCGTCGCCAGACCGGGGAACAGGAACAACCAGGCCCACGAAAGGAGGCAACATTGACAATCAAAATTGACCCCGAATTTAAGTCTTTACTCGCCCCTCTATCTCCAGAGGAATACAACCAGCTTCAGGCCAACATCGAGGCCGATGGATGCCGGGAACCGCTGGTGATCTGGAAGGGAGAGGACATCCTCGTCGATGGGCACAACCGGCTAGAAATCTGCAACGAACTGGGCGTCACCTTCAAAACCAGGGAACAGCCGTTTCCCAGCCGCGAGGCCGCATTCAACTGGATCATCGCCCAGCAATTAGGCCGCCGGAACCTGAAGCCCGAGCAGGTGGCGTACTTGCGAGGGAAGCGGTATCGGGGGGAGAAGAAGACGGTCGGCGGCGACAGAAAATCAGGTGCCGAAAATCAGCACATGAAAACCTGTGAACGATTAGCCGAAGAATACGGTGTTGGCAAGTCCACAATTCAGGAGAACGGCAAATTCTCCGAGGCCGTGGACGCCATCGCGACCGCGCTGGGCGAGGAAACCAAGCAAGCCATTCTGTCGGGTGAGATTAAGCGGCCCCGAAAAATCATTCAGGAGGCCGCAGAGATGGCAGAGACGCAACCGGAACGGGCCCGAAAGATTCTCGAAACCGCCAAACCCCAGCCAGTAAAGGATACCTCCGACGACAGCAAGCCTAAATCTTTGGTCCGTATCAAAAACGACATCCGGCTAAATGCAAAAGTCGGGGCTTTCGGCTACCCAAACGGATCATACGCGCTCGCTGTCGTGGTGGTCGAGGGATACGGGGTGGATTACGCCACCAAGCTCCGAAGCAGCCTGTCAACCCTTATCGGACGCAAAAAGAAAGGAATTGAAGAATGAAGATCAACTGGACTCGCAAGGCCATGTATCTGAACCCCAACGACATCATCATCGACGAAAGATATCAGCGTTCGGCCAAAATTGCTCACGTTGACCGGATCGCCGCCGCTTGGAGCCCGATTCACGCCAAGCAGCTCATGGTGAGCAAGCGGGCCGACGGCAAGTTCTACTGCGTTGACGGCGGACACCGGCTGAGAGGGGCAATCGAGGCTGGTATCAACCGGGTCGATTGCGTGGTTTACGAGGGCCTCTCGGTGGAACAGGAACACGAGTTATTCGAGGGGCAGGACATGTCCGTTCGCCTTTCGAAAATCGATATTTTCAAATCGCAATTTGACCGCAACGACTCACTGGCCATCAGAAAAAGCGCAATGCTGGCACGTCACGGGCTGCGCATAGCCTCTCAGAGGGGTTCCGATAATTGTTTTGCCGCTATCGACACTCTCGACGAAATGATAAATCGGTGGGGCTGGGAAGTTACTGACGAGGTTTTCGCGCTCATCAAACAAACCTGGGGCTTCGACGACTACACCGTAAAAGGAGTTTTCATCAAGGCGGTAGCCAACATCTACGCCAAAATCAAAAACACCCGCGACCTCGATACCTTCATCGAGCGAGTGTCCAGGTACGATTCCAAAACCATCCGGCAGAAAGCCAACGGATACGCCTCGCAGGGCATGCCCGGGGTCCGGGGCGTAACCGCGGCGTTGACCGAATTCGCCAACAAGAAGGCAAAGTACCGCTTTGTTTTCGATTCCATCTAACCTGCCATAAAAAGCGGAGGAGAAACATGAAAATCATTTCGTTCAAAGCTACCAATTTTATGATTCTGCGGGTGGTGGAAATCACCCCCGGAGAAGGGCCGGTGGTGACCATCAGCGGCCGCAATGGCCAGGGCAAGACCAGCGTACTGGACGCCATCTATTTCGCCCTCACCGGCGAGAAGCCGGTCGAGCCGATCCGGGTGGGCGAGGAGAGGGCCGCGGTCAAGCTGGTCCTCGGAGACGGTTCGACCCCGCCGATCACCGTTACCCGCATCGTGAGCCGCGGCCTCGACGACAAGCTCAAGGCCACGCTCAAGGTCGAGGGGGACGGGGTGCTTTACCGCAAGCCCCAGGACGTGCTGGACGGCCTCATGGGGGCGCTGTCGTTCGACCCGTTGGAGTTTGTCCGGCTGGCCCCCAAGATTCAGAGGGAGAAGCTCCTGACGCTCCTGGGGCTGGACTTCACGGAGCAGGACCAGCGGCGCAAGGAATTGTTCGACGAGCGGACGATGGTCAACCGCGAGGTCAAAAACTTCGAGGGGCAGGAGGCCAAGTTTGACACGGTGGATGCGGTTATGGACCGCGCCAACCTGCCCACCGAGCCGGTGGACGTGGCCGAACTGGTCAACGAACTCAATGCCGTCAATGCCGAGATCAACCGCGCGGAGAATCTGGAAGCGCGGCGGGGGCTGGTGCAGGATCGCATCGACGACTTGATGGCAAAGCTCGCGGCGGCTAACGCCGATTATGACAAAGCGGTCCTCGACCTGACCACTATCGACGCGAAGACCAAGCAGAATGAGCGGACCATCCTGCAAAACAAAATCTCCGAGGCGTCCAGCATCAATGCCGCCGTGTCCCAGGAGCGGGAACGCAAGGGCCTGTTCGACCAGCGGATGGCCAAGCAGCTCGAGGCCAAGAACCTTACGGACCTCATTGCCGGCATCGACCAGGCCAAGGAGCAGGCCATCGGCGCCGCCCAGATGCCCATTGCCGGGCTGTCGTTCGACGACAACGGCCTCCTGTTCAACGGGGTGCCCATGTCGCAGATCAGCAGCAGCGAGCAGATCAAGGTCACGCTGTCCATGGCGATGGCGATGAATCCGACGCTGCGGCTGTTGCGCATCAAGGACGGGTCGCTGTTGGACAAGGACAGTATGCAGGTGGTCGAGGACATGGCCCGCGAGCATGATTTCCAGGTGATGATAGAGCAGGTCTCCAACGGCGATCCCGTCGGGATCGTGATCGAGCAGGGGGAGGTCGTGAAATGATCCATCACAGGGTGATTTGTAACGCCAAAATTGAGTCGGTTTTTCTTGGATACGAAGACCATCAAATTCTTACCGCTTATTTGCATCTTTCGTTTTCGGGATGCAAGCAGGGCTTTGGTGGTTACGCTCTGGACGCCTGGGATGTCGCCAAGGGCAAAAGGGTTCCCGACCAATCCTTGGGAACTTTCATCTGCGGCGTAATGATAGCCGCGGGTGTCGAAAAATGGGATGACCTAAAAGGCAAATTTGTCCGCGTTGACTGCGACAACTCCATCTCTTGCGCTGCAAAAATTCATGGTATCGGACACATCATCGACGACCTTTGGTTTTACCCCGAAAAGGAATTTGCGCTCAACCAATCCATGGAAGCCAAGGAACCAATCCCGTTTAGACAGGGGGAGGTCGTGAAATGACCGGCCAGCAGCAGCAACAGCAGCAGGCAGGTAAAGCCATTACCGAGGTCAACCCCAACTTCTTTGAGGAGCTTTCTCGGCAGGTCGATTTCACCCCGAGCCACCTGCAAACCATCTTCAATCAATGCGAGATACCAAAGCCCAAGGCCGAGGGTGGTGGTCGGCGGAAGATGACCCGGGCGGAACTGGACCTGCTGGCCCGCACCGCGGACAAGTACAAGCTCGACCCGCTCATGGGACAGATTGCAGCCTTCCCCAAGCGCGGGGGAGGCATCCAGGTGGTGGTCCCGGTTGATGGGTGGGCAACCATCATCAACCGCCACCCAGACTGCGATGGGTTCAAATTCATCGACCACCTGGACGAAAAGGGGGTGCTGATTTCCATCACCGCCATCATGTACCGGAAAAACTTCACCCACCCGATCGAAGTGACCGAGTACATGGCCGAGTGTCGGGACCTCGACAAAGAACCGTGGAGGCGGTGGCCCAGGAGGTTGCTTCGGCATAAGGCCCTGATCCAGGGCGGCAGGTACGCCTACGGAATTTCCGACCTGATCGACACCGATGAGGCCGAGCGCCAAATCAATGCCGGGGTCCTCGAGAACATCGACCGCAAGCCGGTCTATAACCCGGAGAACATGCCCGACGAGCCGCCCCTGAACAAGCCGGCAGCGGCAGACCCTCAGCCAGAACCGGAACCCGAATCAGACCCGGCATCCAGCTCCGCCACCACCCCGGAGGATGAGCACCAGGCCGAAATGAAGCGGACCGCCATTGCCCTCATCACCAAGACCTGCATGGAGGTCGGCATCAATGGCGACCAGATGAACGCCTTGATGATGACCCTCGGCCACGCTGATGGCACTGTGCCGGCCGATCTGAACGAACGCCTGGCGCTGGGAGCGGTTTACAACGCCATCAAGGCGTGGAAACGGCCCGAGACGCCCGCCGATTCCTTGGGTGGCCCTCCAGCCTCCCCCGGCCCCAAACAGCCCGCCAAGGTCATCACCAACATCCTGGAGCTTCTTGACGACTTCGGTCTCGACCTGAACGCCACCACCCTGCGGCTCATGCTGCCCGAGAAGATCGAGGACATGGACGAAACGATGCTGAAGCAGTTGGAAAAAGACCTGCAATCCCAAACGCGGGAAAAGAAGGCGTAGATGGACGACCTCGACTCCATCCGTCGCAAACTCGACCGGGTACAGGACCAGATCAGAGCCTTTAAGGCCATGGACTGGCCCATCCCTTCGGACGTCGATTCACGGTTCAAAGACCTCACCCTCCGGTACGCCGAACTCAAAGCCAGGGAGATAAAATAGATGGCCCGCGGCGACAAACCATATTTCCGGGTCGAGGTTGCGTTTGTGAATAGCGCGGAGTTTCTGCGTCTCTCTCCCGAGGCTCTAAAACTGTACCTGTTTTTGTCGGC
>Ga0172381_10008163_pt1 | contig 10269 bp, 13 predicted proteins | sample Leawel6488metaG_FD_119754 | JGI IMG/M metagenome (GOLD analysis project Ga0172381, IMG submission 119754) | Leachate microbial communities from a municipal landfill in Southern Ontario, Canada - Leachate well 64-88 metaG | ecosystem: Engineered > Solid waste > Landfill > Unclassified | place... | reverse complement strand
TACAAAATGAAAGAGAAATAGTCGATATTAGAGCTAAACTAGAAAAGGCCCAGGTTAAATTTGACGCGAGTTCGTTAGAGGCCGAGAAAAAAGAATTAACTAAAAAAATTGAACTCTTAGAAAAAGGGCAGGCTACTTTAAAGTCTGGTATCCGTTTAGAGGAATGGCTTGAGAAAAAACAAATCGCCAATAATAAAATAAATGATTGCCGTCTAAAAGCTTCGACCTTAGCGGAACGTTCCCGTTTATTAAGCGCAAAGAAAATTCAAACCGAAAGAGAAATTTCTGACATCAAAGCAAAAATAGCTAAGAGCCAGATAAAATTTGATGCGAGTGGAATTGAAAAAGAAAAAGCGGAAATATCTAAACGCCTCGAAGCTTTGAATGAAGAAATAAAAGCTCTAGAAGCGAAGTTGGCAAAATTTAATGTCGCCCAGGAAAAAGAAAAGAGCCAGATGTATGAATGCCAAAAAACCATCCAATCATTCCAGCAAGAACTTAATTCTGTTTTAGCCGAACTTAATAATCTCAAAATTGAAGCAACCAGACAAGAAACTAAACTTGAAGATTTGGAGGCTAATATCCGAAATGACGAGTTAGAAATAAATGATATTAAAGAGCATCAATTAACCACCGAAGAAGTTGCGATTGATCGTTGGCAAAAAAATATCACCAATAATAAATTACAGCTTGAACAAATCGGCGGGATTGATCCGGAGACCGAAAAAGAATTTGCCGAAACCAGAGAACGTTATGATTTTCTGTCTGCCCAAACCGAAGACTTACATAAAGCGGTTAAATCTCTGGAAGAAATAATTTATGAATTAGACCTTAATATTAAAGGTAAATTTGATGCTGAATTTAAGGTAATCTCGGAAAAGTTCAACGAGTACTTTAAAGTTCTCTTTAACGGCGGTTCAGCTAAAATATCAAAGGTAATGATTGAAGATGCTGAAAAAGATGATTCCAAAAATTCTGAAACAGCGGCCGGGAATGAAAATAATGTTTCTGTAGAAGGTTTAAGTCCGGCGGAAACGGAAATAAAAAATACCAATGACGAAAAATTAAAAAAAATAAAATTCTTACGTAAGCATAATGCTGTCGGCTTAGCCGGGATAGACATCCAAGCAACTCCTCCTGGAAAAAAGATTCAAGCTGTTTCAATGTTATCCGGTGGAGAACGCGCTTTAACCGCCATTGCTTTGATCAGCGCGATTATCAGCGCCAACCCTTCTCCGTTTGTTGTTTTCGACGAAGCGGATGCGGCGCTTGATGAAGCTAACTCGGAACGTTTGGCACAAATTCTTGATGATTTATCCAATAAAACCCAATTTATTGTTATCACTCATAACCGCGCTTCGATGCGCCGAGCCAGTATTCTTTATGGCGTTACCATGGAAGAAAATGGCGTCAGCAAACTTTTAAGCGTTAAGCTCGATGACCTTAAAAAATAAAAATATTTTTTAAAAAATATTTAGATATTCTTCATCCTTAATTTGCTATCTTTAAAACCATCTCTCACAGATGGTTTTTTGATATTTAATTTTTTATTATGTCTACAAAAATATTATCAGCCGCCTTAATCGGATTAGAAGCAGAAATAATCGAAGTCGAAGCTGATTCCGGCGGCGGCGACTTTGGGCAAATAGCGATTGTCGGTTTACCGGACACTTCTGTTTCCGAAGCTAAGGAAAGAGTAAAGAGCGCTCTTAGAAATTGTTCCCACGAATACCCTAGAAGAAAAATTACTGTTAATCTGGCGCCAACTAATGTGAAAAAGCACGGTCCGGCTTATGATCTGCCAATAGCAATTAGTATTCTGGCTTTAAAAAATAAATTCTCCTTGGATTTTTCTAAGTGCATTATCGCCGGCGAACTATCTTTAAGCGGCGAAGTCCGGCCGATAAATGGAGCTTTGGCCATTGCTTTAAAGGCAAAAAAATCCGGCATCAAAAATTTATTTATTCCCGAAGAAAATTTAGCAGAAGCAAATTTAATTTCCGACTTAAACATTTTTCCGGTAAAAAATTTAAATCAATTAATAAATGTTTTAAAAAAGAAAAAAATAGATTTTCCAAAAATTAATTTTTTACCGATTAAACCGGAAATATTATCGGCCGAATCAAATAACCAGGCAATAAACAAAAATAAAAATATTAACCTGGCCTCAATAAAAGGGCAGGCAAAAGCTAAACGAGCTTTGGAAATAGCGGCAGCCGGTGGACATAATATTTTATTGATTGGTCCGCCCGGATCGGGAAAAACGCTTTTAGCTCAAGTTTTACCGGGATTATTACCGCCTTTATCAAGCGAGGAAATACTGGAAGTAACTAATATTTATAGTATCGCTGGGGAATTAAAAAACAATTTAACTTTAATCACCGAACGCCCTTTTCGGACACCTCACCACAGCGCCTCGGGAATAGCTTTAATTGGCGGCGGCGCTTGGCCGCGTCCGGGAGAAATATCGCTGGCTCATCGCGGCATTTTATTTCTGGATGAATTCCCGGAGTTTGCCCATTCAGCTCTAGAAAATCTCCGCCAACCGCTTGAAGAAAAAGTTATCAACATTAATCGAGCAGCCGGCTCATTATGTTTTCCTTGTAATTTTATTCTCACTGCCGCCATGAACCCCTGTCCTTGCGGTTACTATGGCGATAAAAAAATTTCCTGCCATTGTACGGAACAACAAATTTTCAATTATAGGCGAAAAATTTCCGGTCCGATAATCGACCGCATTGATCTGCATATAGATGTCCCCCGAGCCAGTTTTGAACAATTAGAAAGTGACAAACCAGAAGAAGATTCTTCAATAGTTAAGGCTCGAGTAGAAAAAGCCCGCCACACACAAACCCTTAGATTTGAAAATTTACCCTTTACCACAAATTCGGATATGACCAGCGAAGCCGTCCGCTATTTTTGTAAATTAAATAATCCTTCAAGAACACTCTTGAAAGAGGCTGTTTCCAGGCTAAATCTCTCCTCCCGTTCTTATTTTCGTATTTTAAAAATTGCTCGAACTATCGCCGACTTGTCCAATTCAGATCAAGTGTTACCCGCCCATTTGGCCGAGGCTCTCCAATATCGGCCAAAAATAGAATAATAGTTGGAATATTCGGATTTTTTTTGATATAATAAAAACAGAAACAACAACAAAAGATATGCCCAAAAAAATAACAATTTTAGTCTTATTAATGGTTTTTATTTTAAGCTCTGGTTTCGGTTGCAAGGCAACCAATAAAGTAACCCAGGAAGCCTCAAAACCGATTACTTTAACTTATTGGCGTGTTTTTGACGATTCCGATGCCTTTGATGAAATTATTACTAAATACAAAACCTTACACCCATTAATAACCATAAATTATAGAAAACTCCGTTTGGAAGAATACGAATCAGAGCTTTTAAATGCCTTAGCCGAAGATCGCGGGCCAGACATCTTTTCTATCCACAATACTTGGATGAAAAAATATCAATCAAAACTAGCGCCAATGCCGGAAAACATCACCATGATTTATCCGATCACAACCGGGACTATCAAAAAAGAAACTACCTACCAAGCCAAAACAACAAAAAGTATTTCCATTAAAGAAATAAGAGATAACTTTGTCGATGTTGCCAGCCATGACGTTATTCTTGATGACGGAAAAGTATATGGGCTGCCTTTATCCGTTGATACTTTGGCCATGTATTATAATAAGGATTTGCTCAATAATGCCGGCATCAGCAAAATTCCAGCTTATTGGAATAGAGAATTTTTACAAGATGTAAACAAACTAACAAAACAAGACACAAAAAATATCCTAACACAATCAGGCGTGGCCTTAGGAGGGAGCTCAAACATAAACAGATATAGCGATATTTTGGCGACTTTAATGATGCAAAGCGGCTCAACTATGATGAGTGATAACGGGCAAGTATTATTTAATACTTCTCCGGATTCTAATACTTCTAGCTATAGCCCGGCCGCTGACGCCCTTCGTTTCTATGTTGATTTTGTTGATCCAACCAAAGAATCATATTCTTGGAATAAAGATCTTCCCAACTCTTTAGATATGTTTATTGGCGGTAATTTGGCAATTATGTTTTCTTATTCTTATGATTTACCAACTATAAAAGCCCAGGCGCCAAAACTTAATTTTTCAATTGCTAAATTTCCTCAAATAGAAGGCAACCCTCCGACTAATATAAATTTTGCCAATTATTGGGTTGAGGTTGTTTCGAAAAAAAGTTCTAGCACTGATGCCGCCTGGGATTTTGTCCAATTTATCACCAAAGAAGAACAAGCTAAAACTTATTTAGAAAAAACTAAACGCCCAACCGCTCTTCGTTCTTTAGTTGAAACCCAAAAAACCGACAATGAAATTGGCGTCTTTGCCGACCAAGTTTTAACTGCTAAAAGCTGGTATCAAGGGAAAAACGTTAAAGCCGCCGAAGATGCTATCGCCGAAATGATTAATAATGCCTTGATTGTCCCGAGTGATAAAATTCAAGAAGTGGTTAATACTGCGGCCGCTAAAGTCCAACAAACAATTTACTAAACTGTTTACTATTCTTATATGTTTAAAAAAATCTTTTTAATTAGTTCTTGTTTCGCCATAATTCTCACTGCCGCCAGTTTTCCTTTAAACGTTTGGGCAGAATCTATTATTGAACCCTCTACCGACGAAAGCGCGGCTTACAATACCGGAAATTATTCCCTAAATGATATTATGTCCATAGTTATCTCTGTTTCCGGCTGGATACTAGGGATTGTCGGTTCTTTAGCGTTATTAATGTTTGTTTACGGCGGTTTTATGTTCCTTATTTCCGCTGGCAGCAGCGATAAAATTGGCCAAGCTAAAAAAATATTAGTGGCCGCGGTAATCGGTTTAGTTATTGTTTTTTCCAGTTACATGATTATTCGTTTTGTTGCTCAGGCCGTTGGTGTCGATTGGCAGGGAGGAAAAATAATTTTCGCGCCAGCCGCAAAAAAATGACCGCTTTTATTCCTAAAAAAATCAACCGTGACGAAAGCTGGGGTGAAAAACTGCAACAGGCCCGTCTCTTAAAAAATTTAAAAATAGAAGAAATAGCCAAACAGATAAACATTCGCCCGGAGTATTTATCAGCCCTGGAAGAAGAACGTTTTGATAAATTACCGGCCGGCTTATACGGAAAAAATTTCATTAGGGAATATGCTTCTTTTCTTGATCTTAATGTTAAAGAAATATTAAAAGGCTGGGATAAACAAATATCAAATAGTTCGCCCGATGATCCCTTCTCCCGAAAAATTCTAGCCAAAAATAAATTTATAATTTTTCCTAAGTTAATCCGTAATTTTTTCATTATCGGCGCAATTATTGTTTGCTTTCTATATCTTAGTTTTTATTTTAAACAGATTATTCTTCCTCCAGAATTAATTATTACTCAACCGGCGGCCAACCTTTCCTTAAACGCTACCAATATAGAAATTAGCGGGCAAACAGAAAAAGAAGCCGAAATAACTATTAATGGCGAATTGGTTCTTAATAATCATGATGGCTATTTTTCCCAGACAGTCAATTTAAAGAAGGGACTGAATAATATAATAATAAAGGCTAAGAAAAAATATAGCCGCGAAGAAACTGTTACTCGACAAATATTAGTAGAATAAAAACATAACAATATGTCTGACAATAAAAAAACCATTCTATTTGACATTGAGGGTATTTTGCGTAAAATATCAGTAGAGGAGGGGCAAAAGGTGGCCGAACTCGGATGTGGCAATTTTGGCTTTTTCGTTTGGCCGCTAGCTAAATTAGTCGGTCGCCGCGGGCAAGTATACGCCGTCGATATTTTAAAAAGCACGCTTGAAGAAGTAAAACACCAAGCTTTGAAAGAGAACCTTCCTCAAGTAAAAACTGTCTGGAGTAATTTGGAAATATTCAAAGCAACTACTATAGAGACCAGCAGCTTGGATGCCGCCCTACTTGTGAACATCCTTCATCAGTCCGACAAAAGAATCGAAATTTTGCGAGAAGCAATCAGGCTTCTAAAGAGAGGCGGAAAATTATTAATTGTTGAATGGGAAAATACCGACTCGCCCCTCGGCCCAATTTTAGAAAAAAGAGTTCGGCTTGATTCCTTAAAAGCGGCCGCTCCAAAAATCGGCCTAGAAATAAAAGAGGAATTCCCTGCCGGCCCTTACCATTACGGATTAATTTTAACTAAACTATAAAATAAAAATTTAAAACACTATGACAAACCTTCTGACCTGGAGTTTTTGGTTCACTTTACGCCCTGAATCATTAGTCCCCACAACACAAAAATTATTTATTGGAGTTTTAATCGCCTTTGCTTTAGTCGCCTTTTTAATCGCTTTAATAAAAAGAAAGTCAGGTATATATCGCGGTTTTTTTAAGAGCTTGTACAATTTTTTCTTAAGCAACGCGATTATCGGTTTTACCCTTTTCTTTTTCGACTATGAAATGGTACCGTTCTTTTCTGCCCGTTTCTGGCTCGCCATCTGGTTTGTAACAATGTTGGTTTGGTTATTTTTCGTCGTTAAAAAATTAAAGGCCATCCCTTCCTATAAGAAAGAAAGTAAAAAAGAACAGGAACTAAAAAAATATCTTCCTTAATAATACTATTTTTTAAAACTTCTGACTTAAAATCCCTTTAAGCAAGGGGTTTTTTGAATCTATGACTAGTAACAAAAACCTTGGAAACCGTGGAGAGGAAATTGCAAAATCATATTTAATAAAAAGCGGCTATCGTTTATTGGAACAAAATTATCGAACTCATCATTTAGAAATTGATTTAATTTTTTCTTACCAAAATAAAACAATTTTTATCGAAGTAAAGACGAGAATTAAAACCGAAGAGAGCAGTTTAGAGGAACCTTTGTCCGGCCGGCAAATAAAAAATTTAAAAAGGGCTATAATTAATTATTGTTTAGAAAAAAATATAAGCTTGGAAGCGGTTCGTTTAGATTTAATTAATATTTTAGCCGACAAAAAAACACGTTGTGCACATTTAAAGCACTACAAGGATATTTTCTAGCATTTTTACCTAACATTAAAACAAAACACCTTACTTGCTTCATTTTTTCTAAAATTATACCCTGGACATTTTTATTTGTCTTGTTTTAAATAATGTGCTAAAATTAGAGATGTAAAATAAAAATTATTAATAAAGAGGGGGGGTGAAATATGAAAAAAATCTCAAAACATTTAATTTCTTTAGCTATCTTAGCATTATTAGTTGTCCCAGTATTTGCTTTAAATGCACAAACAAACGATAATTTGTTTGGTACACAGGAAGTTACGACTGGTTTAGCAGGTTCCCTAGCTGATTCTTCTACTAGCGACCCAAGAGCTATTATTGGTAGAATAATTAATATCGCCCTAGGTTTCTTAGGTGTAATCGCGGTGGGAATCATTTTGATAGGTGGCTTTAAATGGATGACTGCGGCTGGGAATGAAGATAAAACTACTGAAGCAAAACAATTGCTTGGTGCTGGCGTTATCGGTTTAGTTATTATTTTATCAGCCTGGGCACTTGCGACCTTCATTATTCAACAAATTTACGGAGCAACAGGCGCTTAAACACATTTACCACATAAGTGATTCTCATAATTTATATGGGGATCGCTGCTCTAATCGTAAGCCAGTCTTATGGTTAGAGCAGTCAATAAACTTATATCTATGTCCAAGAAAATTATTCTTTCTTCATTGTTTTTGTTTCTTTTTTCTTTCCTGGCGTTTTTTAGTATAAATTCCTGTTCGGCTTTGACTTCTGATCCGACAGAGGGCTTAAATCAAACTGCTTCACAAGTACCAGCCTTAAATAAAACTACTACTAATTTTATCCAAACGACTGCCGGTAAACTAATCGGTGTTATTTTGTCTTTTGTCGGCGTTATATTTTTAGTTTTAATGATTTACGCCGGTGTTAGTTGGATGACAGCCGCCGGGAATGAACAGCAAGTTTCTAAAGCCAAAGATTTACTCATAAATTCAATAATCGGCCTCATTATAATCTTTGCGGCTTATGCTATCACTGCCTTTGTCGGTAATTTTGTCAGCGGTATTTAATTTTTAATTAAATGAAAAATTTAAAAAAAATTTCCGCTATCTTCAGTTTTCTTCTATTTTTTGTTTTTGCTGGGCAACAAAATGCTTTAGCTTATAATTTTGCCGACGAAAGCGGACTAGCTACAACTGCAACCGGGGCAGGCTATAAAACAAGCACCACCCAAACTCCAGAATATTTTATCAGTCAAATTATTCAAATTGTCCTTAGCTTTTTAGGAGTATTATTTCTCGGCTTTATGGTTTATGCCGGATTTACTTGGATGACTGCGGCTGGAAATGAGCAAAAAGCGGAAAAAGCCAAAGAAATTGTTATTGAATCGGTAATCGGGTTGATAATTGTTATTGCTGCCTATGCTATCACTAGTTTTATTTATAGTTATTTTGGCACTATTAACTAGAATGAAAAATTCATTAGGAAAAAAAATAATATTCGGGATATTTTCTTTATCTCTTTTATTGTCCGGCGTAATTACTGGGCAAATTGCTAAAGCTGATAATTTAGGGGATACTTTTAAAATAGCGGATACTGTTGCTTCTTCAAGCGGCTATCGATCAACCGATCTTTATACTGTCATCGGAGGTGTAATAATGACTGTTCTATCGCTAGTAGGAATTATTTTTGTAGCCTTTATAATTTATTCCGGTATCGTCTGGATGACAGCCGCCGGAAATGAGCAGAAAACCGAAAAGGCACTTTCTACTATTAAACATTCAGTTATCGGATTAGTAATCGTTTTAGGCGCTTATGCTATCACTTATTTTCTAATAAATATTTTAGGTTCACAAATTCATATCTAATATCCTTATGAAAAAACATCTCAATACAATATTTTCCTTACTCTTCTTGACTGCCATATTGATATTTCCTTATTTTGTATTTGCGACCACTGCTGACACCTCCTTAAAAGGAAGGTTAGAGACGGTTGGTGAAATGGGTGGATATAAAGTCGACGGTAGTGTTAATTTATTATCAATGGTTGGATTAGTTATAAATTCCATACTCGGTCTTCTTGGCACAATATTTATTATTCTTATGATTTATGCCGGATTTACTTGGATGACAGCCGCCGGAAATGAGCAGAAAACCGAAAAGGCGATTTCTACCATCAAACATTCGGTTATCGGATTAGTAATTACTCTCTCTTCTTGGGCTATTTGGTCATTTATCTTCACCGCACTTATAAACAAATAACGGTTAATTTATGAAAAAAATAATTATAACCATGGCTCTAATATTTTCCATTTTCTCTTTTGCCCAAACGAGTTCGGCTGGTATTTTAACTAGCAGCTCAACAGACAAACTCAAAGGAAATACCTGGACAGTAAAAGAAGCTGGTGGGTTGGGCACAATTACCATTGGCACGATTGTCGCTTCTGTTATTAAAGCGGTTCTTGGTCTTTTGGCTGTAATTTTTATAGTTTTAATGATAATCGCTGGGTTTCAATGGATGACCGCCGCCGGAAATGAAACAAAAGTAGAGAAAGCTTTAAGTATGATAAAAACAGCCGTCATCGGTTTAATTATTGTTCTCTCGGCTTATGCAATTACCTACTTTATCTTTACCTATCTTCCATTTGCCGGTAGTGGAACAGCTGCCGCCCAATAAAAATTAATTTTGGACTTTATTTTTAAAAGAACCGCTTTATCTAAGTGGTTCTTTTTTAGTATTGACATTTCTGTTGCCAGATGATAAGATAATCAGTCAATAAAATCCCTGCTTTTATATCTTAAGATATGATATGCTAGGGATTTTTTGTTTAGCTAATATTAAACAAATATGAAAATACTACAAATTATCAGAGAAGAGGTAGTTCCTCTCAGTAAACAGCAGAGCATTGTTTTATTAATAATTATCGCCTGTATCTTTCAATTTGTCCTTTTCTACGCTCCAGCATTGGCTGACGCGGCCGTAAACGAAGCCAACGCCAAGGAAATTGACCAGGAAACGATAGTTTCTAATGAATCAATGATTAAGGACGCAGTTATGGACGCCGAGGCTGCCAAATTGGCTGCTACGGCCACAACAACCACCCAAACTGCGACCACAACCCCAGCTAAAACATTGAAAGTCGTGCGAACTAGTACCCACACAATGACTGCCTATAACTCCGAGGCCGCCCAAACCGACAATTCCCCATGTATCACCGCCAACGGCTTTAATGTTTGCGAACATGGTGTTGAAGACACTATCGCGGCCAACTTTCTGCCGATGGG
>Ga0172381_10008162_pt1 | contig 10269 bp, 10 predicted proteins | sample Leawel6488metaG_FD_119754 | JGI IMG/M metagenome (GOLD analysis project Ga0172381, IMG submission 119754) | Leachate microbial communities from a municipal landfill in Southern Ontario, Canada - Leachate well 64-88 metaG | ecosystem: Engineered > Solid waste > Landfill > Unclassified | place... | reverse complement strand
GCATCAACAACGGTGATTTTTTTAAATGAGCCATTTCCCGGATTCGAACCGGGGACCTACTCTTTACAAAAGAGTTGCTCTACCGCTGAGCTAAAATGGCGGATATAAACTCTATTTTTTTTTATTATTAGCTTTTTTTCTTATACCGTGAAGTGCTTTATCAACCTGCGTTTCAATTTTAATAATCTGACACCTAAACCAAGATAGAAATTTATGAAGAATAATTTTGTCCGAAAATAACGAAAAAGTTTTTTTTATTTTATTTTCAATACCAGAAATAAATTTATGGTTTTTAAAACCTGTACTTCCATTTTGCGGAAGGGTGCTTAAAATTGGAGCTTTTCTAACCAAAATAAGAACGGCTCCTCCAAAACTAAAAATAAAAATAGCTAGAACAATCGATTCAACAACCATAAAATATTGTTATCCCGCCATAATCTCTTAAAGCTTTAAGAGATTATGGCGGGATAATTGTTTGCTAAGCTTAAATTTCGTATCTCGCAAATTTTTTGACTTCAATATTTTCACCAACTTTTGCGACGGTATCTTCTATAAGATTTTTTATTGTTTTTGAGTCGTCCTTTACCCAAGTTTGGACCAACAAGCAAACTGAATCTTTATATTTTTTAAGTTTTCCTTCAACAATTTGGTTCACAATATTTTCCGGTTTACCAGATCCCATAGCCTCTTCTTTGTAAATTTTTGTTTCACCATCTAAAAATTCTTCTGGAATATCATTTTCAGAAACAAATAACGGCTTCATGGCAACTATCTGCAATGAAATCTCGTGTGCTAAGGCTTTAAACTCGGGAGAATTGGCCACAAAGTCAGATTCACATCTTATATCCAGCAATACTCCTGCTTTACCGTTTTGATGAACATATCCATCAATTAATCCAGCTCTTGTTTCCCTATCAACTTTTTTACCGGCTATTTTTTTGCCTAGTGATTTTAATATTTCTTTTGCTTTTTGAGTATCCCCGCTTGCCTCTTCTAATGCTTTTTTAACCTCTGAGATAGACAGTCCTGTCTCTTCTCTAAGATCTTTTATTTGTTCTATGCTAACCATAAAATAATTATGCTTTTATTTGTTTTGAATTTATAATAACCTCTTTTGTCTTTTCTATGATATATTTTACAGAAGAGATGGCATCGTCGTTAGCAGGAATCATATAATCTGCAATGTCAGGATTTACGTTTGTGTCGCACAATGCAATTATTTTAATGCCCCTTATTTTTGCTTCTTTAGCTGCAGTAAGGTCTTTATCTAACCCAAAAATAAATACTGCATCTGGTAACTTCACCATATTCTTTATACCATCAAATTTTATCTTTAACAAAGCAATTTCTTTGTCAAAATTTAAACGTTCTTTTTTGGTATATTTTTCTAAGTCTCCGGTTGCTTTTTTCTTTTCTAAATCCTTAAAATAATTAACTCTTTTTTGAATTGTATCAAAGTTTGTAAAAGTCCCTCCAAGCCATCTTTCTGTCACATAAGGAATTCCACATTCTTCGGCACCTAATTTAACAATCTCCCTTAACTGAACTTTTGTGCCAACAAAAACTATTGATTTTCCTTCAGAAACAATTTTTGAGACAAATGCTAACGCCTTTTCGAGCTCTTTTGATGTTTTTTCTAAATCAAAAATATGGACATTATTTTTGATTCCAGAGACAAAGGGCTTCATTTTAGGATGTAATTTAGAAACTTTATGTCCAAAACTAACCCCGGCTTGTGCCATTTCTTCTACGTTGAGATCTAAGTTTTTTGTCATTTATTTTACCTGCCTACCGGCAGGTAGGGAAGATTAGATGACTACCAGCAAGGGCGTAAAAACGAACTTACTAGACAGCACAAATCCTGCTGAGCACCCGCCTTGACTTGTGTCAACACGAGGCAAAGGACTTTCACTTCCTTTTTTATTTTTTTTATTTTGGTTTTTTAACCCTAACTTTCTTTTTAGTAACTGGTTTCTTTTTTGATAATCTTTCTTTAAACTTCTGAACTCTACCCATTGTATCCATAACTTTTTCTTTCTTTGTGTAAAAAGGATGACAATTAGCACAAACCTCAGTTTCTATAAATTCTTTAGTTGAACCAACATCAAAATTATTCCCGCATGCACAGCGGACTGAAGCTTTCTCATAATATTTAGGATGTATATCTGATTTCATAAGCGAAGCGTTGAAATCACTCTGAGCTTTAGACGGATAATAATTATTCACTGTCTAAGGCGTAGAGTTTTTCATTTTCTTTTTATAATATGTATATTAACAGACTTTTTTTCAAAAGGCAATACCAGGTAGTGAAATTTTAGCAGACCACTCGCGTAACAGCGCGACCGCTAATTTCGCGAAACAAGCCAAAATTCTACTCCCCTTAATGGCTCAACGGCTATTGAGCCATTAGACATAAACGCTTCAGACCGGTCTGAAGCGTTTATGAGGATTAAATGATAAAAAAAGGGGCGTTCGCTTTATGCAACCGCCCTATTGTTCGCCACAATGGCGTACAAGATTTAGAAAGAGCTTACTTCCGTATTTGCTCGCCAATCGGTCTGCCACAATATTCACAGAGATTTTTTTTCCGTGAGCACTGCTCGCAAACATTTTTAGCGGGGTTGCCTAGCTCGGCACTACAAATTGAACACTCTTTTCTGCTTGGCCCACCGCAAGCATGAACGCTATTTTTACATTCCCTACAAAGAGCCATGCCTCCTCTCCTTTGTGACGAGTTTGTAACGAGTTTAGAAAACAATTTTAATTTAACATTTTCTATTTCCAAAAACAAGATTTTGTGATACGATTTATGAATAAAATAAATAAATCGCCCTAAGCTATAATGCGAAGGGTTACATCTATGACAGATCAACCAGATTATTCTAAATTTACTGCCGAGGACTGGAAAAATTATAGACCTGAGGAAACCGCCTCCGCCGAAGGCTCCGGCGTGGCAAAGCAATCTGCGATAATCGAGATACGCGCAGGAACGGGCGGAGATGAGGCTGGGCTTTTTGCTGCAGATTTATATAGAATGTACTCAAAATATGCACAAAGCAAAAGTTGGAAACAACGAGTTTTAGACTCAAGCGCTTCAACAATTGGTGGATATAAAGAGATAACTTTTGAATTATCTGGCCCTGGAGTTTTTGATGAAATGCAGAATGAAGGTGGAGTTCACAGAGTTCAAAGAATTCCAGAAACTGAAAAACAAGGCCGGGTTCACACCTCAACTATAACAGTGGCTGTTTTATTAAAACCTAAAAAAACAGAGATAAATATAAGTCCGTCGGATTTAGAAATAGGCACATATAAGGCGTCTGGCCCTGGGGGACAATATGTAAATAAGGTAGAATCAGCTGTAAGAATTGTGCACAAACCTTCGGGTTTAGTTGTTACCTGCCAGTCAGAAAGAAATCAGTTGCAGAACAAAGAAACTGCAATGAGCTTGCTGGCTGCCAGATTGTTACAGAGACAAGAAGAAGAAGATTTATCAAAATTAACAGAAGAAAGGAGAGAACAGATTGGGTGGGCAAAAAGATCTGAAAAAATTAGAACATACAATTATGCCCAGAACAGAATTACAGATCATAGAATTGGAAAATCTTGGCATAATCTAGAAAAAATAATCAATGGAGACCTAGAACCAATTGTCAAGGCTATGAAACAGAAAAAAAATTAAATATAGAAGCCAAAAAGTAACAAAAATCCGCCGATTCGGCGGGTTTTTGTTTTTAAAATCTTAGAATATTAGTCCTTCGCAATAAGAAGACATTGTGCCACTATCGATAAATGTTTGGATACAATTTGCACGCCTCATAACCATACTATTATAGGATCCCGAAACACCATAATATTTTCCCGCTGCTTTACTTTCTGCACTTTCTGTTTGTGCTTTTGCTCCTAAATCAGCAAGATACATGGCAGAAGCTGTAAATGAGTCTTTTATGGCCCATGGATCAGGAGCTTTTCCCAATAATTTTGTTAAATCGTTTGTAAATAAATTCCACGTCGATGGAATAAATTGAGCAGGACCCATTGCCCCTCCCCAACCATAAGGATTACCTCCACGAACATCATAAATCCAACACGAAACAGGCGTATTATATGGATCTCTTCCCACTTTTTTAGTTATCTCTAAAAATGGAGGAATATCTCTAGTAGGATGCATTGCTCTTGCATATGCAAGAGGTGCGCCCGTAGAAATTTTCTTTCCATTTCCTTCAGCATCAGTTAAAACGCATTGCCCCACATTTCTTCCTATGGCCGACTCTTGACTTATAATTGCTAAAAGAAACGCAGGTCTGACCCCCGTGATAGCGCCGACACTTTTAGCAATCTCTATTGCTTCTCCAAAACTTGGAGCCTTTGTGTCATCAGTACCGGCTAAAGAAAATAACATTGATTTTATTTTAGCTGATTTACTTTCTATCTCTTTTTTGTCTTTAAGTTGCTCTTGATATTGCGCTTCTGTTAAATTTAGATATTGTTGTTGTTGATATTGATTTTGTTGATTTTCTTCCTTCTGTAGAGCTTGAAGGGCTATTGTTCTTTGTAATTGACTAACTTCTCCATCCATTTTTAACTCCTGATCCTGCAAATATCCTCTTAAATTTCGTGTGCTTTCTATAATCTCACTGATTTTAGAGTTTAAGCTTTCTAAATAAACTAAATTACTAAAAAAATCTGAAAGGCTTCCTTCAAGCAAAATTTCAATTGCAGGCTTTTTATCTTCTTCATAAATAATTCTTAAAATATTGGTTAATTTGTTTTGTGAGTCCTGAATATCCAAAGATGTTTCATTAATTGACGATCTAGTGTCTTCAATTTGACCACTTAACCCTTTTACTTTTATATTACTTTGGCTTATTTGATAATCTAAATTCTGTATTTTCTTTTTAAAAAGATAGATTTGGTTTGATAGGGTATCTTTTTGTTGAGAAGTTTTGGTGATATCTTCTGATATTTTTTCAGCCTGCTCATCATAATAATCCGAACATTTTTGTAATAAAACCTTACACTCGCTCGAGCTTATACCTGGGCATCCCGTGTTAGATTCTGTTATTTGCTGACAAACAACCTCAAAATCTTCTGCTAAAGCAACGTTAAAACCCATTACAGTAAAGAAAAAGATACAAAGAATAAAAATAAATTGTTTTTGGATATTGTACATAATATATTTATATTTCATTATAATTGTAAGTATCAAAAAAGTAAATAAGTTTCTTTGTATAAAAAAACAACCCTATTTTTAGTAGGGCTGTTTTTTAAGTAAAGTTTGGTTTGTTATTCTTTTTTGGATTCTTCTGTATCTTCAACAACATCCTCTTCTTTATTCTCCTTTTCAATCTTTCCTACTTTTTCAACATCTTCTTCGATTTCTTTTGCCAGTTCTTCTTCTACTTTTTCTGGTTCAGATACCATGGCTACTATTTCATCTGGTTTTAACATAACCTTAACGCCTTGTGGCAAAACTAAATCTTTTACCAAAATGTGATCTTCAAAAGTATTTAAACTATCTACAAAAACCTTAATCTCGTGAGGAAGATTTTGGGGCAGGGCCTTTATTTTCAATTCTGAAATATTTTTCACCAAAGTTCCGCCTAAATCATTTACTGCCAAAGAAGAACCCTCAAAAACTAAAGGAACTTCTACTTCTACCTCTTCTTTCAAAGATGCTTGGAAAAAATCGATATGTACAAATTTATCAGTAATTGGATCTTTTTGTAAATCATAGATTAAAACCGGTCTTTTCTCTTTTTCTCCTTCTATATCAAGCTCTACCAAAGAGCTCTCTCCAGCTTCCTTCAAGGTTTTTTGAAAATCTTTATAGTCAACATCCAATAAAATATTGCTGACCTTGTGGCCGTAAACAATAGCGAGAATTCTTCCCGAATTTTTTATTGTCTTTGCTTTTTTGCCGGTTTCTTTTCTAATTTTTGCTTTTAGCGGAATCATTTTTGGATATGAATGCACTGTGACGGACAAGCCTCAGCTGCCGACTCAGCACATTCTATTTTTTCTACTTCTAATTCTTCTACTTCTTGAATATTTGTGTTTTTGATGTGTGACTTGCCGTCTTCAGTTAACTCAAAATATTTAGAGCAAACTGCGACACACGAACCACACCCTATACACTTTTCTCTTTCTAATTTTATTTTAACCATGATATAATTTTTAATACTAATATATTATTTAGGATTTGTAAACCCCGTTAGAGGTTTTTTAGCTTTTTCCCCTTTATGGGTGTAAATTTCAATACTTGACTTGATTATTTTACCACAAACCTCTAACGGGGTAAATGATCTATACAATAGCTTAAACTTTATTGGAACTTCCAAATAAATTAATTTTCCGATCAACAACTTTTTCCACGGATGTTTGAGCTAATGGCAAAAACTTATACGGAGTTATCTCTTCTGCATCTTTATTAAGTGCCCTTCTTAAGTTTCCAGAAAAAGCTAATCTCAACTCTGTATTAATGTTAATTTTGATGATTCCCTCTTTTATAGCCTCTTTTATATCGTCTTCTGAGGCACCCGATCCACCGTGCAAAACGATTAAAGCACTGCCACCAACCTCTTTTTTGATTTCTTTTAATACATTCATCTTAAAATCTGGACAAACGCCAGAAATCTCAATTCCATGAAAATTTCCAATACTAACCGCTAACAATTCCACTCCTGTTTTTTTAGTATATTCTTTTGCTTCTGTGGGCTTTGTTAAATCTTCTTCTTTGACTTCAAATTTTTCTGAATATAATTTTGAAGAATCGGTTCCTATTTTTCCTACCTCTCCTTCAACTAAAACCCTTTTCCATTTTGCGCATTTTACGACTTCTTTTGTAATTTTTATATTTTCTTCAAGCGATAATTTTGAGCCGTCGAAGTGAACCATATCGTATCCAGCGTCAATGGCTTTTTTTAAATATTCAAATGATTTTCCATGATCTAAGTTCAAAAAAATCGGTAAACCTGTTTTTTTTCTTAAAAAATTTCTTAACACTACTGCCTCCTCCAAACCAAAAAATTTACTTTCTCCCTCTGATGTTCCTAAAATCACCGGCGAATTCATTCTTTTAGCACCCTCTATAATGCCCTTTAGCTGTGTAAAGTCAGAAAAATTAAACTGCGGGATTGCCCACTTTTCCGCCTCTGCCTTTTTAAAATAATATTTTAAATTCTTCACCCCGTTAGAAGTCTCAAAACTTCTCTGTTAATAGTTTTTTGTTTCCCCCGTCCGACTTCTAACGGGGTTCATCTTTTGTGCTCTAATTTTTAATTACACAATTATTATTGCCACATTCCTCTTTTAAGACTTGCACTTTTTTGAATTCTGAGTTTTTATCTAAAAGCCCTGTTTTGGCTCCAATTTCTGACAAATTCCCTTCAGAATTTGCTAATCCAAGTTGGATTGCTTTTTCAATATTTCCATTATTTCTGATATAATCTGACAAAAATCCCGACGCAAAAGAATCTCCTGCACCCGTTGTATCAACTATTTTTCTATCAGGGTTTGGCTTGGCAGAATATAAATATTTACCATCAGACACTGTAACCCCTTCTTCACCCTTTGTCATAACAGCTATTCCCGGACAAATTTCATCTATTTTTTTAAATATTTCTGATTCTTGCTCAAACGGAATTTTTGTCAAAAAAGAAGCCTCTTCTTGATTCAAAAATAAAATATCAACTTTTTTTAGAATGTTTTTAAGCTGATTCTCTGGCAACGACAATTGCTGTTTTGAAGGATTAACGGCAACCTTTATTTTATTTTCAAAAGCAAAATTAACCAAAGATTCAAAGCCTGTCGCCTGCCTGCCGGCAGGCAGGCACAATAAATCTCCAAATGGAGCTAAATAAAACCAGCTTGATTTTATTTTTTTCCAAGGCACATCCTCATTACAAAATAGCTCAGAGGCACCCCTATAAACCAAAATTGTACGATCTTTCCCCGAGTTTGAAATTATAATTGATTGATTAGTATGTTTTTCTTTCTTTTTTATTAAAAACCTTGTATCAACTCTAAAATTTTTTAACTCTCTTATAATTTCCAAACCAGAAGAGTCGGCTCCTATTGCTCCGCAAAAAGCAACCCTAAACCCTTGCTTTGCAAAAGTAACTGCTGTGTTTGTGCCACCACCACCAGAAGTAAACGCGATATCCTCAACATCAATTTTAGAACCAAAAGGCAGGCAGATTCCTTCCCCTGTAGCAAAATCCTTTTCGTCTTTTAAAATTTTGAACGCTTGAGACTTTAAGTGTATGTCCTGAGCCGCTGAGCCAAATGTTATAATGTCAAAAATTGTATTATGTTTTAGAATCATTTATTTTTGGTTTAAATTCTTCTCGGACTTTGCGATTGCGATTTTTGTTTTTAAAACAGAATCGGGGTTAAGAGAAATCGACTCAATCCCTCGCTCTACTAAAAATTGGGCAAAATCTGGAAAATCACTAGGGCCCTGTCCACAAATTCCAATATATTTATTGTTATTCTGACATATTTTTATCGCTTCTTCAATAAGCTCTTTAACTGCATCGTTTTTTTCATTCCCAACGCTTGATATTCCAGAATTATCTCTATCTAAGCCCAAAGTAAGCTGAGTTAAATCATTTGAACCAATTGAAAATCCATCAAAAATTTCCAAAAACTTTTCGGCTAAAATAACATTGGACGGAACTTCGCACATGACATAGACCTTAAGTGGCTTAAGGTCTATGTCACCCCGAGGATCCGTAGCGACGAGGGGTCTCCTTGATAACCCATTTTCATTCATAATTTGCAAAACCTTTTTTCCTTCCTCAACTGTTCTACAAAAAGGAATCATCGGCACGACATTATCTAATCCAAATTCCTCACGAACTTTTTTCATTGCCTTTAATTCTAATATAAACGCTGGCTTAAATTTAGAATCATAATACCTTGAAGCACCTCTAAACCCAATCATCGGATTTTCTTCTTCTAACTCATATAGCTCTCCTCCAACCAAAGATCTATATTCATTTGTTTTAAAATCAGAAAGTCTTACAATAACTGGCTTTGGATAAAAAGCCGAGGCAATTCTTCCAATACCTTCTGCTAATTTATCAACGTAAAACTGAGTCTTATCATCATATCCCAAGGTCAAAGCATTAATCTTCTTTTTCAATGCGGGCTTCAAACTTTTATAATTTATTAAAGCCATTGGATGAATTTTAATTTCATTGGCAATAATAAATTCTTCTCTGGCTAATCCAACTCCGTCGTTTGGAATAAAACTTAAATTAAAAGCATTTGAAGGCTCGCCTACGTTCATTAAAATTTTGGTCTTTGTTTTTTCAACATTTGAAATATCTGTTGTTTTAATTTCAAAAGGAATAATTCCCTCATAAACTTTTCCTTCTTCTCCGCTAGAACAATCAATTGTTATTTCTTGTCCAGATTTTATAATTTTTGTTCCTTTTTCAGCGCCCACAATAACCGGCACTCCAAGCTCCCTGCCCACTATTGCAGCGTGACAGGTTCTTCCCCCAGTGTTTGTGACAATCGCAGAAGCTAACTTCATCGCAGGAACCCAATCAGGATCTGTTGATTCTGTAACCAAAACCTCCCCTTTTTTAAATTTATTAATGTCCTTTGCGCTCATTATTTTGTTTGCCTTACCCTGACCAATTTTACTGCCTACACTCATACCTTGTACTAAAATTTTTAAATTTTTCAATTTTTCAATTTTTAAAACATAATCTTCAAGCACTTTCAAATTTTTTCTGCTTTGGACTGTTTCTGGTCTTGCCTGAACAATGTATAATTTTTTATCTCTGCCATCTTGCGCCCATTCCATATCCATTGATTTTTTATAATGGTCCTCAACTATCACAGACCATTTTGATAAAGTTAGAATGTCGTCATTTGAAAGTACAAAACTTTCTCTTTCTTTTTTGCTTGTAGCAATATTTTTAGTAGGATTTTTGCCAGAACCATAAACCATTTTTATTAATTTTGATCCAATCTTTTTTTGAATAATAGGCCTAAATCCTTTTTTAAGTGTTGTTTCAAAAACATAATATTGATCTGGCTCAACTTTTCCTTGAACAACGTTTTCGCCCAATCCGTAACTTGCGTTTATCAAAACAACGTCTCCAAAACCAGATTCTGTATCGCAAGAAAACATAACTCCAGAAGATCCTAAATCAGATCTAATCATTTTTTGTATTCCAGCCGATAGTGCTATTTTTGCATGGTCAAACCCCATTTCTTGCCTATAAGCGATCGCTCTATCTGTAAAAAGAG
>Ga0172381_10008161_pt1 | contig 10271 bp, 9 predicted proteins | sample Leawel6488metaG_FD_119754 | JGI IMG/M metagenome (GOLD analysis project Ga0172381, IMG submission 119754) | Leachate microbial communities from a municipal landfill in Southern Ontario, Canada - Leachate well 64-88 metaG | ecosystem: Engineered > Solid waste > Landfill > Unclassified | place... | reverse complement strand
CGAATTGGTCACCGAATTAATTCGCTACTCTTCCGCGAACCCGCGCATTGAAATTACGCCGACATATGCCACGATTATGCTTTCTGGTATCTTTCTTGACACTAATTATTTCAAATCGAAAAACACCGGCATCCGTACTTTTGAAGCTTCGATGGTGTTAAAAGAATATGGGGCCGACAACTCGGTTGCCGATGACTATTTAAAAGACGAATTCGAAGAATATTCACTTGTTACCAAGATTATATCAACCCTCAAAACACCACACTATGGTGTTGTTTACTGTGTTGCTGAAGAGGGTGAACTCATTGAACAAGCAACGCTTGCCAAGGTCGCCAATCAATGTATGCAGATGAAAGGCGTTAATGCCGCCTTTGTCATTGGCAATACCGACGAAAAAGAAACACGACTTTCCGCTCGTAGTGATGGAACAATTAATGTCCAAATGCTCGCTGAAAAAATGTTTGGCGGTGGACACTTTACTTCCGCCGGCGTGGTTTTCAAAAACGGAACAATCAAAAAAGCTGAAGAGAAATTACTCGAAGTGCTCAATGAATATTTAAACGACGCTCGTTCGCAAGAGCAGAAGGCGAGGTCATAAAATGCGTGTTATTTTACTTGCAGATGTTAAAAATGTTGGCAAAAAAGGTCAGTCAGTCGAAGTTAGCGATGGCTTTGCTAGCAATTTTTTGCTCCCCAAGCGTCTTGCCGTTATCGAAACATCAAGATCAATCGAAGTTTTAAATAAGCAAATACAGGACAAAAAAGACGCTGAAGCTAATGAAAAAGCGAAAGCTCAAGAAATATCTAAGAAACTAGATAAAATTACTTTGGAATTTGTCGTTCAGGTCGGAGCAGATCAAAAGATGTTTGGTTCGATATCCGCTAAACAAATTGAAGCCGAATTAAAGAATAAACATAATATCGTCATCGACAAGCGTCGTTTTATTGATAAGGTGGCAATTAATAACCTTGGTTATAATCGTCTCCGAATTGATCTATTTAAGGGCGTTGAAGGACTTGTTAATGTTAACGTCATCAAGAAGGAGTAATTATGGCCAAAGCTCGAAATTCACTACCTAATAACAACGAAGCCGAAAAAGCCGTTCTCGGCGCGATGCTTTATTCTCCGCAAGCGGTGGTCGATGGTCTTGGTTCGCTGACGATTGAAGAATTTTTTGATGGTAACTATGCGAATCGCACCGTTTTTAAAGCGATGCGGCAACTTCAAGACAAACATATTCCCATTGATGTTCAAACCGTGACTGAAGAGTTAATTAATTCTAAAGAATTAGATTCAATCGGAGGAACCGACTATCTCCTTGAACTTTCACAGTCCGCCATCTCCTTATCAAACCTTGAATTCTATATCAAAATTATTAAAGACCAAGCAGTTCTTCGTAACCTTCTTTTGACGATTCGTAAAATTGACGAGGAGTATTTAGAAAAGCAAATTGAAGACATTACCGACTTTGTTTCCGATGCCGAAGTTCGCGTTCGCAAAGTCACGGAAAAGCGTCGTATATCGAATTTTATTGGTAGTGATGAACTAGCTGAACGGGTACGCGAAAGTATTAATATCCAAGCCAAAAGAGCGACTGAAGACGGCGTTACCGGTATGAATACCGGCTATACAAAACTTAACGGTCTGACACAAGGTTTTCAAAAAGAAAACTTAATTATTGTGGCTGCTCGTCCTGGTATGGGTAAAACCGCTTTTGCTTTAAACGTAGCCTTCAACGTTTCTCTTAAAAACAATCTACCGGTCGCTATTTTCTCGTTAGAAATGTCGTCCGATTCGTTAGCGAAGAGATTGGTCGCTAATCGCGCCTGCGTGCCATTAGAAGACATTTCTAGAGGATTTTTAACTCAAAAAACCCGGGTTGCAATCGAAGAAGCAATCAACGTCATTTCGCGTTCGACAATATATATTGATGACACTCCAGGCATTAAATTAAACGATATTATCTCCAAATCAAGAAAGTTACATAACACTCATGGCGAATTAGGACTAATTATTGTTGACTATATTGGTCTTATTACAAGCGGATCCAAAAAATTTGAAAGCCGGCAACAAGAGGTCAGTGAAATTTCTCGTTCGTTAAAAGACTTAGCTCGCGAACTGAAAGTTCCGGTTATTGCTGTCTCACAACTTTCCCGTGAAGTTGAAAAGCGTGATGATAAGCGTCCTCAGCTTTCTGACTTGCGTGAATCCGGTTCAATTGAACAAGACGCTGACTTGGTTTTACTTCTCTTCCGCCGCGATTATTATGAAAGCATGGGCATTAAATTAGGAGCTCGCCGCCGAAGGTTCGTTCCTGATGGTCAGCAAGAAGAAAAAACCAAAGAAGACAAAATCCGGGAACTCGATGCCAAGCTTCCAGGTGATGCCTCATTAGTTGAAGTTACAATTGCCAAAAACCGCAATGGCAAAGTGGGTAACGTTCCGCTTCACTTCTTCAAAAGCTATGGTCGCTTTGATAATCCGACGCGCGAATACGAAGAAGACTTGGCCAGAATCGAACTCGAGGATGGCGGAGGGTCTTAATGCGCTTTTATATTATCGCCAGCGGCTCCAAGGGCAATGCCACATTATTAGAACACGATGGTCGTGTTCTTTTAATCGATATGGGTATTACTTTGACAAGACTCAAAAACGAATTAGAAAGTATTGGCCATAATATCGAAGATATTGAGGCCGTGCTTTTTACTCACGAGCATAGCGATCACGCAAGCGGCGCACGTTTTTTTAATGAAGAAATTATGTATGCCACGGAAGGAACACTGGGAGGCAAGAAGCACCACATTCTTCAACCATATGAAAAGATAAATATTATTGGCTTAGATGTTACCCCGTTAGCGACTTCTCATGATGCCTTTGCCCCAATCGGCTTTTTGTTCGAAAACACGATTGAAAGACTTGTTTACATGACTGACACCGGTTATATTAGCGAAAAAAATCTCGAAGTAATGCGCGATGCCGACTACTATATAATTGAGTCAAATCATAACATCAAGATGCTCCTTCAAACGAATCGGCCGGCTGATTTAAAACAAAGAATCTTGAGCGATTTTGGTCATCTCTCCAATGAGGATTCGGCCCTTTATATGAGTGAACTCATCGGCGATAAAACCAAAGAAGTTGTTCTCGCCCACATTTCTGAAGAAGCAAATAACAGTGAGATAGCCCTCAGTACTTATTTAAGAATATTAAGGAAACGTTTCATTGATGTTGATAGAGTTTATATTCACTGCGCAAAGCAGTGGATGACAATTCAAGGAGGACAGACTCATGAAAATTAAAATCATTGCCGTCGGAAACATTAAAGAAGATTATTGGCGCGTTGCACTTGAAGAATATAAGAACCGCCTTTCTTTGTACACGAAGATAGAAATTATCGAAGTCAAAGATGAACCGGCTCCTGCGAATATGTCGAAAGTCTTGCAAGAAAAAGTCAAACTCAAAGAAGGGACTAAAATCCTACATAAGATTAAAGACAAAGACTTAGTGGTTGCCGTTGATTTAAATGGACCGCAAAGAGATAGCGAAACGTTTGCCAAATATATTGACAGTCTTTTTGTCCGCGGAAATTCAGAAATCGTTTTCGTAATCGGCGGATCACATGGCCTAAGTCCGGAAGTTCAAGCCCGAGCTAACGAAGTCGTTACTTTAAGCAAGCTTACCTTCACTCATCAAATGACGCGCGTCATTTTGTTAGAACAAATATATCGCGCTTTTAAAATTAACCGCAACGAAACATATCATAAGTAGATAAGCCCTTTATAGGGCTTTTCAATGCGCTGGCAAGCCGCAAAATTGCATAATCGGTCTAAATATTGTATAATAAATAGAAATTTAAATTAAATTTAAGTTTTATTAAGAGAGGTGATTTTTTTGGCACGTTTTGAATTTATAGATGATAAGGAATTTAAATATAATGAAGATATTATCAAAGGACTACAAGCTTACAATCGCTCGCAGACTGGATATCGCGAAAAGGACAAACAAAATTTTTATGTTTGTGATGGTGATGAAGTTATTGGGGCCTGTCATAGCAAAATGGCATCTGACTGGTGCCACATCAAAAGAATTTATTATAAAAATGTCGATGTTCTAAAGAACTTACTAAATGACGTAAAAGAGTATTACAAAGGCAAAGTTGAGGGCATTCAATTCAGCAGTGTTTTACCGACCCTGGTCGAAGATTTTAAAACACTTGGTTATATCGAAAAAGGACGTTTAGAAGATATGCCTGAAGGTGGAGAGAACGTTTTTTTACTTAGCACCGACTTCATGCCGTATGAAACGAGCAAAGAATACGATATTCAATCCACTGAAGAACGAATTGAACAATATGACAATATCTTAAAGCAAGAAAATCGCAAATTAAGAAAATCACTAAATTTTTCTTCAGAAACAGTTGATGTTCAGTTTGTTGTTTTAGATAATGGAAAATTTGTTGGTGGAATATACGGAAACTTTAAATACGATTATCTTTTTATTAATGTTTTATTTGTTAGTGAAAAATACCGCGGCCGCCATATAGCTACCACCTTGATGGATCTAATTGAAAACGCCGCTTTCCAACGAGGTATAACTAACTTATATTTAACAACTTTTGAGTTCCAGGCTTTGGGTTTTTATAAAAAAAGAGGATACAAAAAAGTTATGGAAATTTATGACTACCCAGTTGGGTTTAAAGAATATACTGTTTATAAAAATCTCAAAGAAAATAATTAATGTTTTATTTAATTTCTACGTTATCTTCAGCATCAATGCAATAAACTGTGTTTTTACCCAGGGATTTGGCCATATATAAACTCTTATCGGCGCGTTTAATTAATGAGACGCTCGTATCGCCAGGCATATAAACGGCGGCGCCAATGCTAATTGTTACTTTCATCTGAGGGAAAATGTCGCTATCATCAACGGTTTGTTTGATTCGATTGGCGCATTTTACTGCCGCTTCTGGCGTGTCCGACTCGCAGAAGACAATAAACTCCTCACCACCCCAGCGTGCGATGTTGATGCGTTCTCTGCCCTTCATTAAATTGGCAAAAGCCTTTAGTGTTTGGTCTCCAGCGATGTGGCCAAACTCATCATTAACTCTTTTAAAATCATCGAAATCAATGACAAATATTGAGAATCCGCCATCTTTTTTGCCTTTTTCTAAAAGAATGTCGATTTCGTTATCAATCCACTTCCGGTTATATAAGCCGGTTAGTGAATCAGTGATTGCCAATTCTTCAAGAACGCGATTCGCTTGAATTAACTTAGCATGAGCTTCCACAAGTGACGTTTCATAAATGAGAATTAACACCATGGACGAAACTGACCCCAAGATGAAATTTGTTAAGGCGCCCAAATCAAACACTACATGGCCGATAAGTTCGGGCTGAAGTGCTAAATAAATAATTGTGATTATAAAAGCAACCGCAGAAATGATAATGCCCTTGACTCGGCCCGTAAGATAAAAAGCGATGATTACAACGACGGGAAATAAATATAAAACAAAGGCGGCATTAATTGATAGTTCAAGATAGATAAGATACGTAATTAAAACGATAATGGTCAGCGCGAATGAAGCAATATTCGCGTTTTTGTAAATTATATATAACACAAAAAGGATAATTGTTACGAGCAGGGAAAAAGAAAACCATAATGTTCCGCCCAAAGACCACAATACCGTCGAGTTTACGATGATGCCGACTAAGAAACCTATACTTAAAAAAATGAAAGTGACAAAGAGCATACGCTTTTTGTTTATTTCGGCGTATTCGCTAAAGCCAATACTCAGATCAACCTTCTTCTTCCTTTGCAATTCCATTTCCTCGCGTCATAAAAAAATTGTTAATTTTTAATATTCTACCACTTTTAACGTCTTTAAAGTGAAAATATAAACAACTCATACCTTGTTTTACAATTATTCAAATAATATTAGATATAAAAAAAGTGCATATTTGCACTTGCTTTTACTTAGTCGATAAGACCGAAATGTTTCATGGCGTTAGACCATCCGTCTTTGTCGATGTCGTCGGTGACATAGTCGGCGACGGCTTTGACTTGGGGGACAGCGTTACCCATTGCGATGGACGTGCCAGTAAATAATAGCATGTCGACGTCATTTGGGTTATCGCCAAGGGATAAAGCATTTTCTGGTTTCCAGCCGTAGCGTTCCAGAACGGCCATAATGCCTTTGGCCTTGTCAGAGTCTTTTGGCATGATATCGACGGCGAATTCATCCCATCGCGCACTCTTGCAATTTTCAAGATGCGGAAGGAAGAGCGATTCATCAAGTTCATCGCAAAAAGCAATCATCTGATAAACGACACGGTCATAGTGATCTGGAAAAGAACGGGGTTGCGGAAAACGCGTTCCATACTTTTCGTGGGCGCTTATTACCCGGTCATCAATCATATTGATGTGGCCTTCCTTTTCTTCAATCAATGTCAAACCGAATCTTAGTCGTTTGGCGAACTTAATAACTGAATCAACGACGTTTTCGGGAATTGGATACTTATATATGATTTGATCACCAATAATTGCGTTAGCGCCGTTCATGGTAATAAGACCGTCTGGTTCAACGATGTCGAGAATTCCGGTTTTACGAATCAGATAATAGTTACGACCCGAACACAAAAAGACGAGAATGCCTTGGGCTTGAAGCTTCTTAATTGCCTCAATCGCACTTTCCGGCACTTTCTTAGTCCGATGTGAATAAAGAGTCATATCGATATCGGTAAAAACAATTTTTATATCTGGTTTATTCATTCCTGCTCCTTTCTAAATATTTCGAGTTAGTTCGTTACTCTTCTGGCGGATTACGCTTCCTAATCATCAGGCGCCGAGAAACCTTCTTAAGAAGCTCCGCATTATTATAAAAGAAACGAGGCTAATAGTCAAAAGCAATCCACGCTTCCAATATCTATGATACTTGTAACTTTATGCGATGCGCTATTTATTTCGTTCCCATCGGTATAATTTTGTATTATTGAGCAATTTTGAGGCGCCGATACAATTTGCAATTGTGACAAAAATGAGGCATAATATACACTAAGGTTGAAACCATGAAACAAGCAGTCATCGTCTATAATCTCGTTCATGAAACAAATCGCGAATGGGCCGAACAAATTGATGCGTTTGTTGTCGCTTTTAAAAAGTGCGGCTTTGAACTTCTACCTGTTTCTAATGTTGATGCTTATGACTATATTAAGCGCTACAAAAGATATATTAATTTTGTTTTGTATTGGGACAAGGATTTATATTTAGCCGAATTGCTTGAAGCGACTGGAGTACCTGTCTTTAATACGAGTTCCGCGATTCGCATTTGTGATGATAAAGCTCTTACTTATATTAAGCTGAAAAATCATCGGATACCGACTCCTAAGACCTTAGTCTTACCATTCACCTATGGTCAAAACGTCTCTAAGTTTTATGATCGCATCAAAACTTTGATTGCCGAGAAGGGTTTTAACTATCCTTTTGTGTTAAAGCAAAGATTTGGATCGTTTGGAGAACAAGTATATTTAATTACTAGTGAAGTCATGTTTAAAAAGATGCTCCAAACAATCGGCGACAAGGAACTCCTGATTCAAGAATTTATTGAAGAGAGTTCAGGCAAAGACTTTCGCGTCAATGTTGTTGGACGCGAAGCGGTATCAATCGTCATGCGCATCAACCAAGGAAACTTCCGTAGTAATGTTCATCAAGGCGGTATCATGTCCTCGGTTCCCCATCCCGACCGTCGTATGCTTAAACTGGCGGTTCAAGCCGCAAGAGCGGTGGGCGCTGATTTCGCTGGAGTTGACATACTCGTTACAGCCGCAGGCGAACCGGTAGTAATTGAAGTTAATTCCAATGCTCGCACAATCGCTGTTGAAGAAGCTAGCAAAGTTTATGTCTCGCTCTTTATCGCTCGTTATATAAAAAAACACTACAAACTACGCAAAATGGATTTATTTTGAATAAATTAAGAAAGGAGGCCAACAATGAATATCACAGTCATCGGCCAAGGATATGTCGGGCTTGTCAACAGCGTAATCCTCGCCTCTTTTTTCCACAATGTTATTGGCTTGGATAGCGACAAAAATAAAGTCGCGGCATTAAAACAGGGATTGGCCACCATCAAGGAACCAAACTTGCAATCACTCATGGACGACGCGAAAGAACGCCTTCGTTTTACAACGAACGCCAAAGATGCGATTCGCCCCAACAAAATTATCTATATCGCCGTTGATACACCGGAAGGCAAAGATGGCAAACCAGACATGACTAACTTCAATGCCTGTTTGGATGATATTGCCAAAAATGCTATTCAAGATACGTATGTGGTCATTCGCTCGACTGTGCCTGTTGGCACAAACACGCTGGCCAAAAAGTATCTTGAAGAAAACAGTGATTACAATTTTGAAGTTATTTCCAATCCGGAATTTCTCAGCCAAGGAAGTGCGATTGACGATATGCTTAACCCTTCTCGCGTGGTCATTGGCGTATCGAGCAAAGCCGGCGAAGATTTAATGTTGCAAATGTATGCAAATTATCAAAAACGTAAAATTCCGGTTTTAGTGACGACTCCGGAAAGCGCCGAACTAATTAAATATGCTTCGAATAACTTCCTGGCAATGAAAATTAGCTATATTAACGAAATTGCTCGCTTATGTGAAATGGTCGATGCTGATATCGAAGAAGTTGCAATTGGTATCGGACTTGATCCACGCATCGGCCGCAACTATTTAAAAGCCGGTATCGGTTATGGCGGCTCTTGCTTTCCTAAAGACACTAAAGCTTTAAGTTGGTTGGCGATGGACCGCGAAGTTCCTCTAGAACTTGTTAGAGCTACCATTAAAGTTAACAATGAACAGCCAGCGATTTTAATCCATAAGATTAATTCGCAATTTAGAAGTCTTTCGAATCTGACAGTTGCTGTCTTGGGCGTGGCTTTTAAAGCCGGGACCGAAGACATTCGTAACTCACCGGCGACTGCGATTGTCAAATATTTGCTCGAAAAAAACGCATACGTCAAAGTATATGATGCCTTGGCGATTGAAAACTTCCAAAAAGAGATGCAAAGGCACTCACGTATTGAATATTCGACTAGCATCCTCGATACCTTAAAAGATGCGGATGTGGTGGTCATCTTGACGGATGCAAAAGAACTCAAGGAACTTGATAAGAGTTGTTTTATCGACAATATGAAAAAGCCTATCATCTTTGATGGCCGTAACTTATATAGGCCTTCAAACATGGTGGGAACTACTTACTATTCCATCGGCCGCAAGACGGTCAAGTAAGCAAATTTAAAAACCGAGGGAAACGTTTCCCTCGGTTTTTCTTATGCTAACTTTTAGAAATTATCTAAGTCTTCGAAATCTTCTTCGTAATCTTCGTCATTACCTTGGTTAGGGCTTCCGTGATTACCGTTTCCGTTACCGTTTCCGGAATGTTCACCGTTATGGTTTCCATTTCCGTCGTGATTGTATTTACCACCTCCGGAGAAGTAGTATTCTAAGATTTCTTGGCCGAAATCATCGACACTGACGTAGACATGAATCATGCCTTTACCTTCAGGAGTATTAAAACGAATCTTGTAATATGTTCCGTCTTCATTTACTTCTTGTTTGAAGGAATATCTTGAACGGACATTATCTTTCGTATCTTCCAGTTTTAAAATCGTTTGATTATCTTCGACTTTGATCATCACTTTTTTACGAGCGATTAAATCGCGGCCGTTTCTTAAGAAATATTGGAACCTCGAAAGACTTTCTTCTGAATGATGGGCAATGCGTAGCACGCGACCATCATCAAGAGTTGCTCTAAAGCCAAAGCGAACATTATCACCATCGACTAAGCGATAGCCTTTAACTTCAAATTCTTCTTCCCCGACAACTGCTAAGCCTACTAGAAGGGTTGATTCATCATCGCTCCGGGAATCTTCGCGGTTGCGATAGTTATAACCATTTTCTTCGCCTTCGGGAACTTCTGCGATAACATCTTCTCCGTTATCATCGATACCTTCAGGGGTTTCTTCTTCGCTTTCAATTACAACTTCGTTGAAGTATAAGACAAACGTTGAATGACCTTTATCAATATCGGTTGTTGTAATCGTTAATTGGAAAGCATATTCTTCGCGATCACTAACTTCGGCCATCGCGACATTTAAGACGCCTTCTTCTGTTAATTCCTTATAAAGAGTGAGATAGCTGTTAACAATTGCTAATTCTTCATCAGGATCGACTTCCTCATCAACCATTCGCAAGGCTTGTGGGGCGTTTGT
>Ga0172381_10008159_pt1 | contig 10272 bp, 7 predicted proteins | sample Leawel6488metaG_FD_119754 | JGI IMG/M metagenome (GOLD analysis project Ga0172381, IMG submission 119754) | Leachate microbial communities from a municipal landfill in Southern Ontario, Canada - Leachate well 64-88 metaG | ecosystem: Engineered > Solid waste > Landfill > Unclassified | place... | reverse complement strand
TGGAAAAAAGATTCTGTTGTGCAAACTTTCCAAAGGTTTGATAGGGGAGATCAATGCTTTTCTTCTGGGTATGATTTTGGTTTCAAAAATTGCTATGGGTGCATTTTCACGCCAAGACTTAACAGAGGAGGAGAGGGTACCGTTTTATCTTTATGTTGATGAGTTTCAGAATTTTATCACTGATGTTTTTGCAACAATTCTGTCAGAATCGCGCAAATACAAGCTTTCATTATCAATTACAAATCAGTATATCGCTCAAATGGATGAAAATATTCGCAATGCGGTGATCGGTAACGTCGGAAATCTGATCGCTTTCCGAGTCGGGGCTGCTGACGCGGAATTTTTGGTTAAAGAATTTGCCCCGCTTTCAATTGATGACCTGACTAATGTCGACAAGTTTAATTTTTATCTTCGAATGTTAATCGATAATGCTCCGATGCCAGCCTTTAATGGTCAGAGCATTGCTCCCGACTCCAATGGCAACAAGCAATTAGCCAGCGCGACAAGAGAGCTTTCCAGATTGAAATTTGGCAGTCCAAAAGAGGTTGTGGAGGAGGAGATAAACGAAAGGTCTCAGATTGACAAGATCGATTTACCGGGGATAGGAGAGGGTAACTCTAAAGGTCCGAGTTCCTAGAACATTTTTGAGCTAAAAGTGTTGACAACAATTTTCTTTTGTTGTATGATTTGGTAGTAAAAATAAAAGAAAATTGATGGCAAAAAAAGACACAAAAAATCAAACACTAAAAGATGAGGATCTGGCTAGTATCAAGCAACTTCTTGATAGCGCCGAAAATCAAATTAGAAGGGCGAAATCCCTTATTTTTTCTACCGAAATTGAAGATATGGCAAAGCAGATCACTGAAGATTATCAGAATTCGGATAATATAATTGAGGGTATATTCGATGGCGAACAGTTTGTTGCTCCTGACGGCAAGAAATTTCAGGTTCCGGCCAATTATGCCAGCAAATCAAAGCTGGTTACCGGAGATATGCTGAAATTGACGATTCTCTCTGACGGTAGCTTTGTTTACAAGCAAATTAGTCCGGTTGATAGGGAGAAAATAATTGGAATTTTGGAGGAATCTGGCGATGGATTTCGAATAAATGTTAATGACAAGCTATATAATGTTTTGACCGCGTCGATTACTTATTTTAAAGCTAAAATCGGAGATAGGATAGTCGCTCTGATCCCTAAAGATGGGAAAAGTGATTGGGCAGCGGTCGAAAACGTAATTTTAGAAGATTAAACTTTAAGAGGTGTTTATGACAGAAAAGCGAAAAATTGAGAAAAACAACCTAGTCGATATTATCGATAATTTAATTCTGAAATTGAATGAGAAAGAGAAAAGATCAATTACCGGTCGTTTCGGGCTTACGGGAAGAAAGGAAACCCTGTCTTTGATTGGCAAAGATTTAGCTCTTTCGAGAGAAAGAATCAGACAAATCGAAAAGAACTCTTTGAAAAAATTGCGATTGGATTTTAACAAGAATTATAAAAGTAAAATTGACGAAATCTTAAATCTTTTTGAAAAGAATGGTGGAATTGTCATCAATGATCATATTGGCCACGATTTTATAAAAATTGCTGGTAATTATAAGTTTGCTAAGAATTATCTAAAATTAGCTTTCTCAATTATCGCTGAAATTGAATACATCGATGAAAATAGCGATCTGCTTTCCGGTTGGAGAATTGGAAGGATATCAAGAGAAAAAATTATTTCAACCAATAAGAAAATTATCGAATATTTGAAAGATATTGAGCTTCCGAAAGAGTTTTCTGCTTTGAGAGCAGAAGTCGTCGGAATCGACAAAGAACCAAAAGAATTTATCAAATCTTCGATTCTGCTTTCAGCTAAGATTGTTGAAGCGAAAAATGGAATGATCGGTCTTAAAAGCTGGCCGTCAGTCAATCCGAGAAATGTCAGAGACAAAATATACTATGTCCTAAAAACCGGTAGCAAGCCGATACATTTTAAAAACATTACCGAGGAGATCGCTAAGCTTAAATTTGATCATAAAAAAGTCGTTCAAGCCACCGTTCACAATGAACTTATCGCTGACAAACGTTTTGTTCTTATCGGTCGAGGAATTTACGCACTTAGGGAATGGGGATACAGTGACGGCACTGTTTTTGATGTAATTAAAAATATTCTTTCAAATAGCAAGAAGTCGATGTCTATCGGTGAAATCATTTCTCTTGTCAATAAATCGAGAAAAGTAAAGAAAAACACAATTTTAATTAATCTTCAAACCAATAAGATCTTTAAAAAAGTTGATGGTGGTTATGTTGTTGAAAAACTCTAAAATAAAGACAAAAAAGTATAGCTTGTAGTATAATGTTAGTGAGGGATTTTTTATGGTTTTTTTGCTTTATTTAATTTACGCAGTATTGATCATTGGCCCGATCTATCTGATTTTTTTGTGGTTTAAGATCGTCGAGAACAAGCGGAAAGAGGAGTGGCTGGCATCACTCGAATATGAGACGATTTTAATCGAGGTGCCAAGGAATAACGAAAAAGCCCCGCTTGCGGCTGAGCAGATGTTCGCCAGCTTGCATGGAATATATAACGACTCTGCACACTATCAGTACCATATCAGTTTTGAAATTATATCAATCGATAAATTTGTTCAGTTCTATGTTCATGTGCCAAAACACTTAGTTGATTTTGTCGAAGGGCAGATTTATGCTCAATATCCAACCGTAGAAATCAATCGAGTAGAGGACTATACGAAAGCCACCAAACTTGATGGCCGTTTTGTTGCCGGTTGCGAACTAAAAACTACCAGGAATGAAGTTTATCCGATTAAAATGTTTTCAGATTTCGAAGTTGATCCGCTTTCGGGAATAACATCGGTGATGTCAAAAATAAATTCCGGTGAAGATATTTGGTTACAGATAATGATTAGGCCGGAAGGGGACGACTGGCAGGAAAAAGGGATTAAACATATTAGCAACACAAAAAAGGGACACAGTGAAAAGAAAATTTCGATCTCAAATTTTCCCCAAGTCATTGCAACAAAATTTATTGAATTTGGCGGTAATTTTCTAAAAGTTTTGGTTGATGCCGGTAAAGAAGTTGAGCTTTCAGATGCCGGTGAAGGTGGTGAAGTCAAGCTTTCTGGTCCAGTCGAGGAAGCTCTAAAAAGTATCGAATTTAAGATTATGAAGCTTGGTTTTCAGACAAAGATAAGAATTATCTCGGTTGCCAGTGATCCGGTGAGCGCACGGACAAAAGTTCAGGGCTTGGCAGCGGCTTTTAAACAGTTCAACACTACAAACGCCAATGGTTTTAAAAATAGTGAAATATTGATAAATAATAAGAATTTTATCGATTCATACATTGCTAGAGATTTTTCTGATGATGGCTATATATTAAATATCTCTGAGCTAGCTTCAATTTTTCATTTGCCACATCAAACAGTTGAAACGCCTCATATTGTATGGGCAGGGAGCAAGAAGGGGGAGCCACCGGCAAATTTACCTTTGGCCGAAAATATTGATGCAAAGCAGATTACTGTACTTGGTGAAACAAATTTTAGAAATGTCTATCGAAAATTCGGGATTAAGATGGAGGACAGAAGGAGGCACAGCTACATTGTGGGGAAATCGGGAACTGGTAAATCAACCTTAATTGAAAATATGGCGATTGATGACGTAGTAGAGGGTCGGGGAGTAATTATTGTTGACCCACATGGAGATTTGGCAGATAAAATATTGCTCTGTGTACCGGATGATCGAGTCGATGATGTAATTGTTTTTGATCCGGCAGATCGTTCGTATCCGATTGCTTTTAACCTTTTGGATAAAGTTGATGATGATTTTAAAGGTATGGTGGCTTCAGGATTTGTTGGTATTTTTAAAAAAATATTTGGTGATTCTTGGGGTCCTAGACTTGAACATATTTTGAGAAACACTGTTCTGGCACTCCTGGATTATCCGGAATCTACGATGCTTGATATTCCCAGAATGCTTACCGAGAAACGTTTTAGAGAGAAGGTTGTTTCAATAGTTGTTGACCCGGTAATTCGTGATTTCTGGATTAATGAGTTTGCACAATATGATACCAAATTTCGCACAGAAGCAGTTTCACCGATTTTGAATAAAGTCGGGCAGTTTCTATCTACGGCAACAATTAGAAATATTGTTGGGCAGCCACATTCTAGCATTGATATTAGAGAAATAATGGATTCGGAGAAAATTTTGGTTATTAATCTTTCACGTGGGAAAATAGGTGAGGATAACTCCGCACTTTTGGGTGCAATGATGATCACAAAGATACAGCTTTCAGCCATGAGCCGTGCTGATGTAACGATTGATCAGCGACCGGACGCTTATCTCTATGTTGATGAATTTCAAAATTTTGCCACTGAATCTTTTTCAGTCATACTTTCAGAAGCAAGAAAATATAATTTGAATCTGACGATCGCCAACCAATATATTACTCAAATGCCGGAAATTGTTCGTGATGCTGTTTTTGGTAATGCTGGCACGATTATTGCTTTTCGTGTTGGTGGTACAGATGCTGATTTTCTGGTTAAAGAATTTGAACCGGTTTTTGACGCCAACGACCTAGTTAATCTTGACCGATATCAAATTTATACCAAGCTTTTGATTGATGGTATTACGAAACCGGCATTTTCTGCCAGGACGCTACCCCCGGTACAAAAAATAACCGGCAACAGAGATAGAATCATTGACCATTCAAGGACGAAATACTCTCAGGACCGTTCAACAGTGGAGAGTATGATAATAGAGAAGTCTCGTGAACTTGAAGATGAGTTGCGCTCTGAATCCGAGTCGTTTTTTAATGCTGATAGGAATGAAAAAAGAAGCGGTTTGGTTGTAAACTACGGAGCGGTGGCTGTTGCACAAGGTGAGCGTCGCAATCACGATAACAAATCAATTGCAAAAGAAGCCGATTCTCAAACTGTAGTTGATGAGCAAAAAACTTCCGAAATTCAAAGTGAAAAAAAGTCGGCAGATTCTGATAATCGTGTCGAGGAAGAAAAAGACAGAGAAAAAAAACCAAGAGTTTTGCGGTGGCAAAATATTATCGGAGATAAAATATACAAAGAACAAACGGCTCGCGGGGGAGTTAAATGGTATGTTGGCAATGAAATTATTCAAAAGACTCTTGAGGAACAGGGGGTAGTTATTGATGAAAAAGGCAAAGAGATGATTGGGATTATGGACAAGATTTACCCCCATACAGACAGTGCGTCTGGTAAAAAAAAGCAAAATACTGATAGCAAAAAAACAGACGATAGCGACAAAGGAAGTGATGAAACTGGAGGTGGAAGAAAGTCCCAAAAAGATGACAAACCGGTTGTTTCATCTGATTTATTTGATAAGCAAGGGGTAAGAGTGGTAAACAAAAACGCCGGAGAAGACGGCAATCTTTTACTCGAGGGTGTTTCTGTTGATTTGACTTAACAATAGTTTTTAATTTTTAAGCGCCAAAAAAATGGCGTTTTTTGTTTTTTTGATAGGGGAGGGCTTGCATTTTGCATTTTATATTTTAGAATATATTTTGCCAAACATTTACAAAGAAATTAAAAATATTGTAAAAAATAAAAGGGAATATATTTTTGCATTTTTTCAGATGATTATTTCCGCTAAATGCGTAAATTTCTACAGCTTGATCTGAGCTTAAAAACAAACTATTTAATTATTATATGGAATGTGTCGCATAAGATACATTATGCGACACCATGTCAATTTAAGATCAAGATATTAGTTAAATTGCTCGTATTTGAGGCAAAAAAGCCCCAGAATGCCCCAGAATTCATCTTTTATTCACTTGTAGGGATTTGTATTCCCCGATGTCAATATCTTGTGGTATTCAACTGCAACGTCATTGGTATCGAACGCTTGTTGCAAACGACATTGCCTTGTTTGCTGACTGTTTATAACAGTTTGGGTCTGTGTTTGATTATAGACATGGTAGCCCCAGATAATATATATTGATATGCAAAAAATCGGTGCTTGTGATAGGACATTTTAAAATTTTAATTTTTTATTAAATAAAATGCAATTATATTTTGCATTTTATTTAATTAGATATTCTCCTTATTCGGCGAAAATACTACAGAGAAATAAAAAGTAATTTTTCTTTGATTGGACTCCCCTATTTATGCAAAAGATGAGTGTCTTTTTTGCTCCAAATAACAAGAATCATTGATGCGATGAAAATCGATGAATAGGTTCCGAATGCAATACCGGCTATCAAAATTAAAACGAAATGTCTGATGGATTCACCACCAATAAGGAACAAAGCGACCAAAACTAATATTGTGGTTAAAGAAGTATTAATCGATCTTGATAATGTTTCAAGTATACTATCATTGGCCAAGGTTTCAATATCATTTCCTGGTTTGCGAATCAGATTTTCTCTCAAGCGGTCAAAAACAACAATAGTGTCGTGTACTGAAAACCCCATGATTGTCAAAAGTGCAGTTATAAATAGAGCATCAACCTGCATCCAACTATAAAAGTGTCCAACAACTGATACAAAACCGGTGGTAATAATTAAATCATGAATCAAAGCAGTCACGGCCGCCAAACCGAAACGCCAAGAATTGGCTGGTTTTGGAACTCTGCGGAACGCATATGCGATGTAAAGAATAATTGCGAGAGAAGCAATGATAACTGACCAGATAGCTTTATTAGTTAAGTCTTTACTAACTACTGGTCCGACAGTTTGATAGTTTTCTTCCGTCACTTTATTGGAAAATTCAGATTTCAAATTTTGAATAAATTTTGTGTGTTCATCTGCTGACAGATTATCTGTTCTGATAATAATTTTATTGTTATCAGCAACTCTCATCGAATCAATTTTTAGTCCACTTTCTTTGCCAATTTCACTAATTTTATTTAAGTTTTGTTCAGCATTCGGGAGTGATATCTCAATATTTGAGCCACCACGGAAATCAATGCTTAAATTTAACTTCCAAGTAAAGATAGACACTATACTTAAAATAGTTAAAAGTATTGAAAACCCGAAAAAATAATTTCGTTTTTTTACGATGTTAAACATTTAAAAATCTCCTGAAACGCGTTCTTGAAATAATCACAAGAAAGTTTCTGCTAACAGTTATTGCCGTAAACATTGAAACAATTACACCAATCGAAAGCGTTAACGCAAAACCTTTAATTATTCCTGTGCCGAAATAAAACAATATTATACAAGTGATAATAGTTGAAATGTTTGAATCACGAATTGAACTCCAAGCTCTTCTGAACCCTTCCTCAATGGCGCCGATAACATCTTTGCCAGAACGCAATTCTTCCCTTGTTCTTTCAAATATCAAAATATTGGCGTCAACTGCCATACCTATAGACAGAATGAAGCCAGCAATGCCAGCAAGAGTCATAGTCACCGGTATGATTTTAAATAATGCCAAAGTTAGCAGTGAATATATAATTAACGCTATTACGGAAATTACCCCGGGAATTTTGTAATGAACAATCATGAACAAGCCGACCAAAAATAGACCAATCATACCTGCAATCAAGCTCATCTTTACCGATTGTGCGCCGAGACTTGCACCAACATTTTGCTGACCAATAATCCTTGCTGGTATCGGCAGTACGCCCTCATTCAATCTGTCAGCTAATTTTTTTGCCTCTTTAATATCTTTTTGTCCAGTAATAATTGCTTTTCCATCAGTGATTTCTGATTGGACGGTTGGTGCGGAAACAATCCTGTTATCAAGGACGATAGCGATTTGTTTTTGCAGATTTTCTTTTGTTAGTTTCGCGAATTTTTCTTTACCTGCATTATTAAACGTAAGTGAAACTACCGGTTGACTTTGTCCCATACTCTGATCTTGATTTTCATAAGTAATGTCCGCTTTTATTAAATCCTTGCCGGATAGTTCTGTCGGTTGCCAATAGCCCGGTAGTGTATAAGAATCTTCGTAGTAATCGGTGAGTTGTAGGCCGATGGTGGCGTCAGTTGCTTCGGTCATAAAAACCAATTCATAAGTTTCGCCAATAACGGAAATCGCTTCTTCAATATCACTTACCCCGGGGAGCTGAATTAAAATCTGATCGCTCCCCTGCTCTTGAATAGTTGGTTCAGCAACACCAAGGCGGTCAATTCTTTGACGAAAAACATTAATTAGATTATTTAGATCTTTCGATTTATTTTCTGACTTTGAGAGATCAGCTTGATAGATTATTTCGGTTCCTCCCTGCAAATCCAGCCCAAGACGAGTCTTTATTTCCTGTCCAAAAATATTTGGTCCCTTTGGAATATCAATAATGATTGACAGGGTCAACAAAACAATTATTACCGAAAGTATTATCCAAGTTTTTCTCATATATCTATATGAATATTCTATGCGAGATTAACTATCTAGTCAATACAGAAATTATATTAATGGATAAAAAATTAGTTTGTTATCACTGGCAAGCTTTGGAAAGACATCTTCTTCCAGCATCGAAAAACCTTGACCGATATAGTTATAAATATCCGGTTCGAGTATGTAATATCCTTTGAGGTTTGTCATATCTCTGGTTGCAACGGTTGCCACTGATAAATGCTGGCGATGAAAATCAACCAGATTTTTAACATTTATATTTATCGCCTCGTTGATGTTTATTACAACAAAAGTCTTTTTAATTTTATCTTTTATTGGAAGTAACGCCCCGGCTGTTCCTTCGCCACCTTCAACAAAATTTATTTTAACGCCGAGTTTCTCGCCGTTGCCCAAAGCATTTTTAATTTTTTCGCCCAGATATCCAACAGCGATAGTTACTTCATCAAAACCGAATCTTTTCAGTCCCTTAATTGTTTCTTTAATTGCAGGCAAAAGTTTAATCGCTTCTTTGCCACCAGCCATTATGACTGCAAAACTTATTTGACTTAGACCCAAAGACTCGGAAACTAAAAGTTCAATTGCGTGTGAGCGATTGCGCATTTTTACTCCATCGATTCTTTGATCGATTTTTTGTAATAGATCTTCTCTGATCGAGATTGTTATTCTTTCTCTTTTCATAAATGCTAATACAAAACTAACATATACCAACAGCTAGTGTCAAATTAAAGTATGAATTTGTATTACAACTGTTTAATTTCTTCTAGATTTACAATTAAATCAATAAAATCTTTTGGCATATCAGACGACACTTTAATTATTTCTCCATCTGGGGACTTAAATTCAATTGATTTAGCATGCAAAAGTTGCCTTTTGATCTGGCAGTTTTTTGACAGTAGGACACTTTCTTTAGTGTTATAAATATTGTCACCCAAAACAGGGTGTCCTAAGTTTTTGAACTGGACTCTAATCTGATGAGTCCTGCCAGTTTTTATTTCCAAATTAAGTAGGGTGATCCCCTCCTTTGATTTTAGGGTTTGGTAATATTTACTAGCAGAATAAGAAGTGATTGCTGTTTTGCCCACTATCCCCTCTGACATTTTAGTACGATTTTTTTTATCGCGTGCAATTTTACTGATTGAATTACCTGAATTAGGAGTCCAGCCGAAAACAAGTGCCTGATAACTTTTTTTTGTCTTGCGCTGTTTTAACTGTTCTACTAAATATTTGAGTGTTTTTTTGTTTTTTGCCACAATTATTACTCCGCTCGTGTCTTTGTCTAGACGATGAACAATACCCGGTCGCAGTTTTGAAATATTTGTATTATCATGTCTAGCGAGATATATTTTTGGATATTTTGAAAGCAAAGCATTTACCAATGTATGTTTTTCGTTTTTAACTCCCGGATGGACAACAAGTCCTGCCGGCTTATCAATAACTACAAGATCTTTATTTTCATATAGCACTTTGATTGGTATATCTTCGGCTAGTATTTCAATTTTTTGTATTTGAGTCAGTAGCTTTTTATTAATTTCAATGATATCGCCAATAGAAATTTTGTAAGCTAATTTTTGTCTTGCGCCATTTACTTTAGCCAAATTGCTAGTTTCAAGTTCTTTTTGGATTTCGGAACGGCTAAATCTTTTGAGATAATTGCAAATAAAACGATCGAGTCTCTGCCCGGCTTGTTTTTTTGATACAATGACTTTTTGCATAATTAATTATTTAATTTGCTGATAAAAGTTTTTAGCGTGTCGTCGTGATTAATTCTTATTCTTTTAAGTTCAGTTTTTGAATCTTTAGTTGAAGCGAGTCCAGCCTTTGTGGTAGTTGCAGTTTTGTAACCGGTGTTTTCAACAAGTTCGACAATATGTTGATTATATTCACCTGCAGGATAGCAAAAACTTTCCACCGGTTTTCCAATCACTTCTTCGAGTTTTGTTTTGC
>Ga0172381_10008158_pt1 | contig 10272 bp, 11 predicted proteins | sample Leawel6488metaG_FD_119754 | JGI IMG/M metagenome (GOLD analysis project Ga0172381, IMG submission 119754) | Leachate microbial communities from a municipal landfill in Southern Ontario, Canada - Leachate well 64-88 metaG | ecosystem: Engineered > Solid waste > Landfill > Unclassified | place... | reverse complement strand
GCGCTGACGGTAAAATCAAACGGGACGACACCGATCCAGCCGGCCCGCTCGAACATGTCCTGGAAACAGACACCGGCCACTTTTGCTTCCGGGTGCCGGCCGACACAATCCCGCACCAGTTCCTTTGTCGTCGGCATCAGCGGCATCGCGAGCCCGCCCATGATAACGATCACTTTCGGGGAAACGACCGCGTGCGCTCCTGCCGCCTGCATGCCCACATCGGGAACATCCTGGATCACCCGGGCCTTGCTCTCGTCAAGCAGCGGGACAAAAACCTGGCTGAGATGCAGGCCCCGTATCCCGACGGCCAGCAGTTCGACAAACGGCGTGCAGGTCCCGACACACCCGTAATAGACAACCTGGTCGCCCTGGGCAAGGCCAAGGCTTTTGATATATTCCTTGTACGGCCGGATAATCCCGGTCACGCCGCGGAGAGGTTCCTGTTCTGCCATAACAGATCTACCATCGGGCGTAAAAGAGTATTAAGAATTCCGAATCGATCCGTTCGGCTCCTGAAAATGTTCACGTGAACCGATCGTCAGATCGAACGGTTTCGGCGTTTTTTGCGATGTGCTCAAACCAGCCGTGCCGGGTATCGGTATGCGCATCGAACGCCGGCACGTAGGGCTTGATGTCCAGGAGCGGGGTACCGTCAAGGATGTCCACATCCTCGATCGTGAGCACGCAGCCGTCAATGCTCACGAGCCGGACGACCGAGAGGCCGATCGCGTTCGGGCGTTTCGGCGACCTCGTCGCAAAGATACCGTGGGGTGCGGGGTCGAGGAAGGGTTTAACCGTCAGGCTGTACCCCGAACACCGGTGCAGGGCGTACAGCAGGATGAGATGGGAGAACCCGTCGAGGTCGGCAAGCCCTTCACAGAGGTCGCTCCTGAGTTCGATCGTACCCCGGACGCCCCGGGCCCCCGAAGGCTGGATGGGCATGCCGGCAAGATCCCCGTACGGGGAATGGATCGTACCGATCGGTGTGTAGGTAAAGTCCGTAGCCGGGCAGGGTGCGTCGTTCATAGAATAGTATCGGTGCGATCAGGTAAAAAATCCCGGTGTCGTACGAGCCGGGAACTAGATTAGGTACAACGAACAACGGTCTTATCAGGAGTGTCGGGATGGGACGGGAAGCATTTTTCCAGACGGGGGATCTCGCAATCATCAACGAGGATATCTTTGCCACCCGGCGGGTCCCGGCACAGGGTATCGATCTCGTGGTCACCTCGCCGCCGTACAACGTGGACATCAAATATAACAGCCACGACGATCAGCTCACGTACGAAGATTACCTCGATTTCTCAAAGCGCTGGATGAAGCGCTGTTACCGGTGGCTCAAAAGCGACGGCCGGTTCTGCCTCAACATCCCGCTCGATAAGAACAAGGGCGGCCAGCAGAGCGTGGGTGCTGATCTCACCACTCTCGCAAAAGAATGCGGGTTCTCCTACCATTCCACGATCATCTGGAACGAGGGTAACATCTCGCGCCGGACCGCATGGGGCTCGTGGCTCTCCGCGTCGGCGCCGTACGTGATCGCGCCCGTGGAACTGGTCGTGGTGTTGTACAAGGACACGTGGAAGAAGACGAGCGGTTCGCACCAGTCCGATATCACGAGGGACGAGTTCATGGCCTGGACAAACGGGCTCTGGACCTTCAACGGCGAGAAGAAGACCAGGATTGGTCACCCGGCACCGTTCCCGGTCGAACTCCCGCTGCGGTGCATTAAACTTTTCTCGTTTGTCGGCGACACCGTGCTCGATCCCTTCATGGGCAGCGGGAGCACGCTCGTTGCCGCCTCACGGTGCAGCCGTAAAGCGCTCGGGATCGAGATCGACTTGCATTACTGCGAGATAGCGATGCGACGGATCGAAGATGCGGGGGCGGCAGGAATAAGGGGCAGCCAGAGATCTGAAGAAACGGGTATGAACACGGATGTTCACACCCGGACTACGGAATTCAACAAAAAAGGGGATAAATTTCTCACGAAAAAAACGTCTGCGCCACCCTTTGCCGATAACAAAGGCTGTATACCCACCCGGGAAATATAATAGATCATGCAATACACAATTGTCCTCGAACCCAACGAAGACGGCGGATTTACTGCCTGCTGCGTTGAGATCCCGGGGACCGTTTGCCAGGGTGCGAACAAAGGAGAAGCGCTCGCCCGGCTCAAAGAGGCGATCAGGAAAGTGCAGCAGGCCCGGCAGGCCGTTATGCACCGCCTGATCCAGTCTCTCTCCTCCGAGATCATCAGGATCGAAGTTGCCGACACGGCGTAAACCCTTTTTCGCACAAACGGGGGATTACCCCCACAAAAATTTATAAAATTTTTTCAAGGATTTCTCCTGCATCACGCACGAGTAGGGTACATTTCGTACAGAAGAGATCTTTCTCCCGTGCGATTGCAAGCTCTTTTGGATCGGAAAGGTTGTGGCCGAGAAGATCCGTGCAGCTGACCGCATGGTTCCGGCGCAGGAACTCGGTGATGAACTCGTTTGCCACCGCGTAGGTCTTCTCTTTTGCCGCAAGGTCGTCGACCTCTGTCCGGCCGTACTTCATCCCGATCACCATGAGCGCACCGGTAACCGCCCCGCAGGTGTTCCCTGAGTGCGCCATCCCGCCGCCAAGGCCACAGGAGAGCCGGAGCGCCGTGTCGCGATCGATGCCGAAATCTTCTGCAAACGCAGCACAGACCGCCTGGGAGCAGGAGTATCCTTCGGTAAAAATCGCGGCCGCATCATCAGCCCGTGTCAGTGTCATAGTCCGGAATTATCCCCCTTTCCAGATAAGGTGTGCGGGAAATGAACCGGGCCACTCCCGGGAAAAAGGTACACCATTTTTTAGTGACGCGAGCCAACGTTAGTACCAGAAATATTTCCACGTGCAGGAGTATCATGACGTTTCAGTTTGCCCGGCGCATCCAGCATGCCCCGGCCTCGTTTCTCGGTGAACTCTTCCGGGTCTCTTCCGATCCTTCGATTATCTCGTTTGCCGGCGGACTTCCCTCATCAGCGCTCATCGATACGGAGGGTATTACCGCCGCTACACACGACGTCCTTACCACCGATCCACAGACCGCCCTGCAGTACTCGACGACTGACGGGTACCGGCCGCTGCGGGAGTATATCGCGGCACGGTACCGCACGAGGCTCGGCATCCCCGCAACCGCAGACGAGATCCAGATCACGAACGGGTCGCAGCAGTGCCTTGATCTCTTTGCAAAGATCTTCTTAAACCCCGGCGACCGCGTGGGCATGGAGCGGCCGGGCTACCTCGGGGCGATCGAGGCGTTCTCGCTCTACGAGCCGGCCTTTGAAGCCGTACCGCTCGATACCGAAGGCCCGGACCCTGTCGCGTTTGAATCGATGACAAAAAAGACGCCGGTAAAATTCTTCTATGGCATCCCCAACTCCCAGAACCCTTCTGGCTGCACGTACTCTCAGGACCGGCGCAGGGAGATCGCCGGGATCCTCGAAGGTACGGATACTGTCTTTTACGAGGACGACGCCTTTGGCGAACTCTTCTTTGACGGCAAGCCCCGGCGCCCGGTAAAATACTACCTCCCAAAAAAGGCCGTGATCTCGGGGTCATTTTCCAAGATCACCGCGCCGGGCATGCGGATCGGGTGGATGTATGCCCCAAAGGAGGTTCTTTCCGCGTTCAATACCGCAAAGCAGGCAGCAGACCTGCACTCGAACTTCCTCTGCCAGCAGATCCTTGCCCGGTACCTGGCAACGCATGACCTCGACTTCCACATCAGAAAAATTGTCGCGGTCTACGGCCGTCAGTGCCGGCTCATGTGCGATCTCTTCGACGACCTGATGCCCGGCCTTACCCACACGACTCCTGAAGGAGGGATGTTTTTAACCGCGACGCTTCCCCCGGGACGTTCTGCCATGAAAGTGTTCCGCGAAGGTATTGAAAAGAAGGTTGCGGTACTGCCCGGGATGCCGTTTTTCGTTGACGGCGGCGGCGACGATACGATCCGGCTCAACTTCTCCAGTGCAGACGAAGAAAAGATCACGGAAGGCATGCACCGGCTCGCCGGGGTCATAAACGGGTTTTCCCGCACGTAAACGACCGCACCGCTTGCAGGAAATACGGCCGGAACTCCAGAACCGGATTTTCCGGGAGTTCCCCACAAATCCCTCTTTTATTTATAGCAGGATCTGCCAGATGTATACTTACAGGAAGAGATAGTGTGACGAAAAAACTGCATGTAGTAGTGCTTGTGCTGGCACTCTGCCTGATCGTACTTGCCCCGCTTGCAGCGGCTGCCGATTATATCCCGCTGGAACCGGGCCCGGTGATCATCGAGACAACGACGGAACCGACCCTTCTGCCGACGCTCACGGCACCGACAACCGAGAAAACAACCGAACCAACAACGGTAAAGACCACTGAACCGACAACGATAAAGACAACCGAACCGACGACCCGGGCAACCACGGAGCCGATTATCACGATCGGGAGCGGCAAGGGCTGGATCGATGTGCACTGTAACGTTGACAGTGCAGCGGTCTATTTCGATGGCAGCTACGAAGGCCAGACCGCCGGGGGCATCCTCTCGGTGGCAGTAGCGACAACCGGTACACCGGTAAGTACCACAACGGTGACAAAGTCCGGCTACAAAGAATGGTCGGGCAGCCTCTCCCGCATGCCGGCGGACAACGAGCATGTCGCGGTCTACGCGACCTTAAACCCGCTCACGACAGCACCTACGACAATAATAACAACTGTCCCGCCGGTCACGACCGGGTCAATCTATACGCAGTCCAGTCCCAGCGGAGCCGCGATCTACTTAAACGGGAATTTCCAGGGATACGCCCCGCTGACCATACAGAGCCTGACGCAGGGCTCCTACTCGCTGAAGGCCACGCTCTCCGGGTACACTCCGGACACTGCGCTTGTCAATGTGTACGCCGGGCAGACGGCGACCTATTACCCGGTTCTCAGCCAGTCACCCCAGCCCCACCAGACCGGCACGGTATACGTGACCTCGAACCCGGATTATGCATCGGTGTATGCCGATGGCACGTATTACGGGAAGACTCCGCTGACCGTCAGCCTGTACCCGGGCAGCCACCAGATCGTGCTCAAACTTTCGGGATACAACGATTATTCCACGACCGTCGGGGTTACGGCCGGCCAGTCCCAGAACCTGCCGGTTATGATGTCGACGGCAATCTATGGCTCATTCACCCTCACATCAGTACCGGGAGCAAAGGTGTACATGGACAGCGCATTGCTTGGGACCACGAACTCTGCCGGGATCTTCCAGCAATCCGGAATTACGTCGGGAAACCACCTCTTCAAAGTAACTGCTTCGGGATACAATGACTGGATGAACACCATCTACATCAAGGCAAACAGCGTAACCTCGATCCCCGCGACCCTGTCACCAAAAGGAGTAAGCCCGACCCCGGTCCAGCAGACCGGCGGTATTGCTATTGCTTCGTCTCCCACGAACGCGGAGACGTATGTCGACAACCTGTTCCGTGGCTACACCCCGGTCACCGTGACGGATCTATCACCGGGCGACCACGTGATCCGCCTCTCGGAAACAGGCTATGTCGATTACACCACGACAACGACCGTAACTTCGGGCCAGACCGCACCGCTCGCGGCCACGCTTGCGGCAGCCCCGGTACCCACGCCAACCCCGTCCCCGGCGCCGGAACCAATCCTTGTCCTCGGCGTTCTTGCGGCTGTATTCGGGATGGGCACTTTGTTAAGGAGGCGATGCTGATATGGCACAATCCTGTTCACGTTCAACAAAACTCGTTGTCGCTGCAGTTATTGCTGTAGTGATCATTGCCAGTCTGACGGCGTTTGCGTACACCCATTCGAACGCGGCGCTCAAGGATACCGCACAGTGGGGACTCAAATCCACGGCAGGTGTGATGGCGGCGCAGATCAATGCAAGCGAGATCCAAGGTATCAGACCCGGGGATGAGAACTCAACGCAGTACCTCACCATCGCAAAGAAACTCCGTACGATGCGCAGCATGAACGACGGCATTATCAATGCGTATATCGTTACGGTGAACACGACGGATAAGTCCGCCACATTCCTTGTCGACGACCTTTATACCTACGACCCACAGGGGTCGGCACGGATCGGGCAGGCCGACACGTCCCCGGATAAGATGCAAATCTTTGCTGCCCTCTCGGGCCCGACCGCTTCCCCGGCACCCTACGCGGATTCGTGGGGATCCTTCATGTCCGCCTACGCCCCGATCGATGATTCAGCAGCGGATTCAACCGGTAACACGGTCGCAGTCCTCGGGATCGATGTGGCGGCAAGCGACTACGTGGCATCGACCACCCAGGGAGACTGGATCATAGCGACCGGTGTTGTCTCCATCATTATCGTGCTCGCCGGGCTCTATGTCTTCGGCCGCAAACCCGAAGATGCGCCAAAATCCCCCTGAACTGTTTTTTTTCCCACAACCTTTTTTTCACACCGGGCAGAACCGGGTACTTCATGACACTGCAACGGACGGTTCTCGTCCTCGCCCTGCTCGCGGGTGCCCTGCTCTTTTCTGCCGGGTGCACCCAGACTGCCGGGACTGCCGCAGCCGCCCCGGCGGCAACCGTAACGACACCGGGCACCGGTTCTCCCGGTGCGACCCGGTCCGCAGTCCCTGCCTCATGGGATACCGTGCGGCTCGAAACGAACATGGGTACCATCACCATCGCGCTCGACCCTGATATGCCGGTCACCGCCGGTAACTTTGAAACGCTCGTAAAGAAAGGATACTACGACGGCGTTATCTTCCACCGGGTTATCCCCGGGTTTATGATCCAGGCCGGCGACCCGACCGGTACCGGGTACGGCGGGCCCGGGTACACCATTCCCGATGAGTTCACGGACCACAACCACAACATCCGGGGCACGGTCGCAATGGCAAACACCGGGTTCCCGGACACCGGGGGCTCACAGTTTTTTATCAATCTCGTGGACAACAATCGCCTAGACACCGGTTACCCGGTCTTTGGCACGGTGATTGACGGGATGGACGTGGCGGATGCAATAGTAAACGTAACAACCGGTGAAAAAGGCCGGCCGCTCCAAAACGTGACAATCCTGCACGCAGAGAGGGTGTGAGGCGTCCGTTGCCGGGCAGGGAACCGGGGGAAAAAAACCTGTTCCTTTTTCGCACAAAACAAAGAATATCTCCCGGGCGCACATATTTCCCTTGCAATCATGACTCCAGCACAGGAACCCGGAAAAAGGGTACGGCTCGAAACGAACATGGGTACCATCACCATCGCGCTCGACCCTGATATGCCGGTCACCGCCGGCAACTTTGAAACGCTCGCAAAAAAAGGATACTATGACGGGATCATCTTCCACCGCGTGATCGCCGGGTTCATGCTCCAGGGTGGCGACCCGACCGGCACCGGGTGCGGCGGCCCGGGCTACGCGATCAAGGATGAGTTCACAGACCACAACCGGAACGACCGGGGCACCCACTCGATGGCAAACGCCGGCCCGAACACCGGGGGATCGCAGTTCTTCATCAACCTTGTCAACAACAACTTCCTAGACGACAAACACCCGGTCTTTGGGAAGGTAGTAGAAGGCATGGATGTCGTGGACAAGATTGGGAAGACAAAGACCGACCCGGGCGACCGGCCAAAAGAGAAGGTTGTAATCCTCCACGCGGTTGTTGAGTGAGAGTGCCGTAAAGAAATCCGGATTTATTCTTTTTTTTTTAAGCGGTTGGTACCGACGTGCTGATCAGTTGTGCGCTTGTTTTCAGTGGTCCGGAAGAGACAATCACTCTGGGAAAACGAGGGGTCCCCACCATAACGGCCCTCCCGGGGCACGGCGGGGCAAGGAAGTATAATAAAACCGTCCTGTTGGAGAGTTGTATGCAAAAAAGAAAATTAATGGAGTACGTCAGCCCAAGGCTGCCGTGATGCCTGCTACACCGGACTGGATGATCAGGGCAACTGCGATGATGACACCGGCCATTTCAAGCGCGACCGCAACATTGCCCTTTTTAAGTTCCTCGAACTCCTTGAGTTCCTTGGTGAACTTGTCAAGGATATTTAAGGCAAGGTAGATAGCACAAACTGCAAGGAGAACACCCAGCACCAGTTGGATGATTGCAACGGCAATCACAATCAGACCGTCAACAGAGGTAAATCCAAGTGCCGCAGCCTTACTGATGCCAACAGAGATACCGGAAACACCGGACTGGACAACAATCCCAATTGCGACAAAGATTGCAGCAACAATAATACCAAATGCAACATTGCCTTTTGCAAGTTCCTTCTGTTCGTCAACGTTTTTCGTGACCTTGCCAAAGACAGAGAATCCAATATACAGTGCAATCACTGCAAATATGACAGCGATGATCAACTGGACAATTCCAACAACTACGGTTATAGAGTTCATAATCACACCTCAAAAATTTACTGTTTCTTGACGACCATGGTGTCGATAACCTTGTCCATGATCGCCTCGCTCCGGTTCTTGAGCCCGAAGCCGACAATGATTGCGATTGCTGCACCAAGGCCAAGGCCGATGCCCCAGGCAATCGGGGTGACAAACGTGTAGATGATCGTGAGGTCAATCATCAGCTGGGAAAGCGCAAGTACTGCGATCACAAAGTACAGGAAGATCCTGAGCAGGAACAGGACCGGCGAGATGAGCTGGATCTCCTGCTTCGCATAGTACTTTGCAAGGAAGTCGATGAAATAATCAGAGAGCAGGAACCCGGCGATGAGGATAATGACAAACGCGACCACGTGCGGGATGTACTCTACAATCACGGTCATGAGCTTGCTCATGTACTCCATATTGAGGATGTCGACTGCTGCAAGGATTGCAATCAGGTAGACGAAGATTCGCACGGCGATATCTCCGATATATCCGACCGTTACCCCGGCGTTTTTGACCGACCCGGCAAAGGATGTCTCGCTGGCAACCTGCGTGACGAGGTGCTGCTCGCTGATCTTATCAAGAAGAATCCGGACGGCCTTGCCCAGAAGGCGGCCGACAATCCAGCCGATAAGAAGGACAACAAGTGCGCCCAGGATACTGGGAACGTATGTCAGGATAGTCGCATACCATTGGTTTAACACATTAGCAAATACAGGATCCATGTTTTGGTTTCCTCCGTTACGCACGTTCTGCATTTAATATGTTGTCTATTTATGCTTATAAATTTTATTGTTATTAATCATACATATTGGTGATTGCAAATAATTATAAATGTTAATCGGCGTCATAGTATCCTTAAAGAAGGAACAGATTGTTGCATGATGCATGATTACCAGCAGGAACTTGACCTGATCAAGAAGCTCCTGAAACAGAACCCGGAAGGGATGAGTGTCACCGATGTAGCGAAGGCACTCAATAAAAACAAGAATACTGTCGGGCGGTACCTTGATATCCTCCTGGTCTCTGGTCACGTGGATATGCGGACGTACGGGATGGCGAAAGTCTTTACCCTTTCGCAGAGAGTCCCGCTCTCCGCGATGCTGAGCTGCTCAAAAGACCTCATCATGGTTCTCGACGGGGAATCACGCATCACCGAGATCAACGATAATTTCCTTGCGCTCCTGCACCTGACGCACCGGGAGGCGGTCGGGAAAAATAGTGCGTATCTCAAATCGCCCGAGGTTGACGTGCACGAACTGGTCAACAGCATTTCTGTCCGTACTCATGAGGAGACGGAACACACGTTATCGTTTATAGTCAAAGGGGCTGGCGAGCGGATCTTCAAACAGAAGTCCATCCCTACCGTCTTTGACGATGGGGCCAAAGGATTTACCCTGCTGTTGACCGATGTGACCAGTGAAATCCTGCGGGAGCGGGAAGTCCGCGAATGGGAAGAGCGGTTCCGGATGATGGCAGAGAACATTCAGGATGGCCTTTTGATCTTTGAGAACGACAAGTGCACGTTTGTGAACCAGAGGATTGCCGAGATCACCGGCTACACTTTCGAGGAACTCTGGGCCATGGACACCACGACCCTCATCGCTCCGGAAGACCGCGAAAAGATGAAGCCGCTCTTTGATCTCCGGAGGAAACCTGCCCCGGGTTTTATTGAAATCCAGGCTAAGATCCGAAGGAAAGATGGTGTGTACCGGAACGTATATGCCCGGATTACCAGTATCCAGCATGGGGATATCCAGTACTCATTTATGATCCTGACCGATGTCACCGAACTCCTGTCAAAGGATGCAGCGCTTGTCGAGAGCGAACAGCGGTTCCGGATGATGGCGGAGAACCTTCAGGATGCAGTGCTC
>Ga0172381_10008157_pt1 | contig 10274 bp, 9 predicted proteins | sample Leawel6488metaG_FD_119754 | JGI IMG/M metagenome (GOLD analysis project Ga0172381, IMG submission 119754) | Leachate microbial communities from a municipal landfill in Southern Ontario, Canada - Leachate well 64-88 metaG | ecosystem: Engineered > Solid waste > Landfill > Unclassified | place... | reverse complement strand
TTTGTGCTTTAAAGAAGAAGGGACGAAGGCGTTCTCCAAAAGGGAACGCCTTCTTCTTTTTTTACCTTCTTTATAAAAACTGGATAGTTAATATTATCCGAAACAAAGGTGTTTCATATGCCAATGACTGGCACTATGGGACACCTTTTCTATTTTTTAGACTAAGCAACGAGGGAAAAATGGATAATACGTCATTTGAAAAACAAATAACAGCGCTATCGAAAATAAGCAAGGTCATAGTATCCGACATGTACCTTGAGGACATCCTCAGATTGATAGTAACCGTAACAGCCGAGATGATGGATTCAAATATATGCTCACTTATGCTTGTCGACGAAAAAACAAAAACATTAATCATACGCGCCACCCAGAGCATGAGCGATGTTTACAACAATAAACTACCACTCAAAATAGGTGAAGGCATTGCGGGAAAAGCTGCAAAGGAAAACAAGCCTATAATTATAAAAGATGTGGCAAAAGAAAAAGAATATAAGCATAAAGACATAGCAAAAAAAGAGAGCCTTCAGTCTCTTTTATGTGTACCGCTAAGCGTAAAAAATAAAGTTATAGGCGTAATCAACTGCTACACCTCAAAGCCTCACGATTTTACCGAAACAGAGGTAAATATACTCACATCCATAGCCAATCAAGCCGCAGTCGCTATCGAAAACACAGAGTTGATCATAAAAAGCAAGATCGCCAAAGAGGAGCTTGAGACACGAAAAAGGATCGAGCGTGCTAAGGGCATTATCATGAAAGAAGAAGGCAAGACCGAAGAGCAAGCATATTTAAAGATGCAGAAATATAGTATGGATAACCGCAAGAGCCTTCGCGAAGTAGCGGAGGCAATCATACTTGCGGCGGATATAAAAAAATAAAGGAGGAGGCTCTTATGAACCTGCGTACTCCGGGCGGCAATGATGCTACCCGAACCTTCAACCGCTCCAAAAATGTAGTTCCTTGCTCAGGTCTCTGCTCAAGATGTCTTGAATCATGCAGAGGAAATTGCGAAATATTCAAATCGTCATTCAGGGGTAGAGAAGTTATATACCCAGGCCCATTCGGAGAAGTTACTGCCGGAGGCGACAAAGATTATCCTGTAGACTATTCACATTTAAATATTCAAGGATACGCACAAGGCGCCAATGGCATGCCTAAGGGCGTTACCGGCAATCCGGATACCGCAACATTCCCCGCTGTAAATGTTGAAACTGAGTATGGATGGGATAAGAAGGTAAAAATGAACCTTCCGATATTCACCGGGGCATTAGGATCCACTGAAATAGCCCGGAAAAATTGGGACAGCTTAGCTATCGGTGCGGCCATATCCGGAATAACATTAGTCTGCGGTGAAAACGTCTGCGGCATAGATCCTGAGCTTAAACTTGATTCAAAAGGCAAGATCTCGTCGGCACCGGACATGGACAGGCGCATCGAGACATATAAAAAATTTCACAATGGCTGCGGCGAGATCCTCGTACAGATGAACGTTGAGGACACAAGGCTTGGCGTAGCGGAATACGTCCGCAAAAAACATAAGCTGGAAACGATCGAACTCAAGTGGGGACAAGGAGCTAAGTGTATAGGCGGCGAAATAAAGGTAAATTCGCTTGACAGGGCGAAGGAGCTTAAAAAGCGCGGCTATATAGTAACCCCCGATCCTACCGTTCACGCACACGAGGAAGCTTTCAGAGTAGGCGAGATCAAAGAGTTTGAGAGGCACTCGCGGCTCGGATTTGTTTCCGAAAAAGGTTTCTTTGATGAAATAAAACGTCTAAGAGACCTTGGTTTCAAACGAATAACCCTTAAGACCGGTGCTTATTCTATGGTCGAGCTTGCTCAGGCTATAAAATATTCATCTCTTGCAAAAATAGATCTCCTGACAATAGATGGCGCACCGGGCGGAACAGGCATGAGCCCATGGCGTATGATGCAGGAATGGGGAATACCGACTTTCTACCTGCAGGCGCTTACTTATGAATTCTGCGAAAAATTGGCCAAGAAAAAAATGCGTATACCCGACATAGCTATCGCGGGCGGCTTCTCACTGGAAGATCATGTATTTAAAGCGATCGCGATGGGTGCTCCCTACGTGAAAGCTGTATGTATGGGCAGAGCGCTTATGATACCTGCGTTCGTCGGTAAAAATATTGAGGAGTGGATAAAAACAGGCAAGCTTCCGCCGACAGTTTCGGAATACGGAGTAAGGCCGGAAGAGATTTTCGTCTGTTACGAGGAGCTTCTGGACAGGTTCGGCAAAGAGATGAAGAATATCCCGCTGGGCGCCGTAGGAGTCTATACATTCTCCCAGAGGATCAAAGTAGGCCTGCAACAATTAATGGCCGGGTCGCGTAACTTTTCGCTGGGCTCGATCTCGAGAAAAGACCTGATGAGCCTGACCGAAGAAGCAGCCAAGATCTCCGGGATCCCGTATGTAATGGATGCTTATCGCAAAGAGGCGGAGAAGATCCTCGAGGGCAAAAATAGCATTTAAGGATAAAAGAGGGGGATTTATGGATAAAAAAGGCTTGTGCTGTACTTGTATAAGCGACAAGGATTGTTCATTCCCCAGAAAATTTCCTGTTTTACAATGCGAAGAATTCAGCTGTTACGAATCAAAAAGATCCGACAGTGAAAAAAAGAGTGCAAAAAGATAAAAGTTGTGTTATTATGTTTCAGTAGCTCAGAGCAGAACTATACAAGAAACGATGGCGTTTTAAGGCCGGATTATCGGCTTTAAAACGCCTTTTTTATAAAACGGAGATGTTATGACGAAATATATATTTGTTACCGGCGGCGTAATTTCAAGCCTGGGCAAGGGCATATCCTCAGCTTCGATAGGAAAAATAATGGAATCGAGAGGACTGAAGGTCTCTCTCGTAAAATTTGATCCTTACATAAATGTGGATCCGGGCACGATGAACCCTTATCAGCACGGCGAGGTATACGTTACCGACGACGGCGCGGAAACAGATCTCGACCTCGGACACTACGAGAGATTCACCTCAACAAAGACCACGAAATTCAACAATATAACTACGGGACAGATATACAATGCTGTCATATCGCGGGAGAGACGCGGAGATTATCTGGGTAAAACCATCCAGGTCATCCCGCACATCACCAATGAGATAAAAGACAGGATAAAGATGGCCGCACGGGTATCCGGCGCGGATATAGTGCTGGTGGAGATCGGCGGGACCGTCGGCGACATAGAGAGCCTTCCCTTCCTGGAAGCCGCGCGTCAATTCCGGTTAGACGAAGGATACAACAACGTTGTCTATATACATGTAACCCTCATTCCGTATGTAAAAAGTGCTGATGAAGTAAAAACCAAGCCCACGCAGCACAGCGTCGGCAAGCTGCGCGAAATAGGCATACAGCCGGACGCGCTTATATGCCGCACTGAAAAAACGATATCGGACGACCTGAAAGAGAAAATATCCCTATTCTGCAATGTAAATAAAAATGCCGTCGTGGAAGCAAAGGATGCGGAGTCAATATACCAGGTGCCGATAATATTTAAGGATCAGGGGCTTGATAAGTTAATACTTCGTCATTTCGATCTGCACTGCAAATCCACCGACCTTGCAGACTGGCAGAAAAAGGTAGTCGACCGCGCGGTAAACCCGACGCATAAAGTCACTATAGCCGTGATCGGCAAATACATAGAACTTCAGGACGCATATAAATCAATATACGAATCACTGATCCATGCGGGAATATTTAACGACTCAAAAGTTGTGATCAAAAAAATTGACTCAGAAGAGATCGAAAACAAGGGCGCGGAAAATGTCCTGAAAGGTTTGTCAGGCATATTAGTCCCGGGCGGATTCGGGTATCGTGGAATAGAGGGAAAGATAGCGGCCATAAAATACGCCAGGGAAAACGGCATACCGTTCCTCGGGTTATGTCTGGGCATGCAATGCGCAGTAATTGAATTTGCCAGGAACGCGTGCGGACTAAAAGAAGCAAACTCCACCGAGTTTAAACCAAAAACAAAATACCCCATAATAAGTTTGCTTGCTGAGCAGAAAAATATTAAGAATATGGGCGGGACGATGAGGCTTGGCGCATACCCGTGTAAAATAAAAAATGGAACTCTTGCTTATAAAGTTTACAAATCAAATCTGATCTCGGAACGTCATCGCCACAGATACGAATTTAACAATAAATACAGATCAACCCTGGAAAAGAAGGGCATGATCTTCTCGGGAATATACCCGGAGAAGAATTTGGTTGAGATAGTAGAACTTCCTGATGTTTCCGGTAAGCCTCATCCATATTTCATAGCAGTGCAGTATCATCCTGAATTTAAATCAAAGCCAGACAAGCCGCACCCCTTATTCCGGGATTTTATAAAAGCCGCGCTAAAAGGTTCAGGCCGATAAAAAAAGACTAACTATTTTATCGTTTGACATTTGCTCCTAAACAGCTATAATTAGGAACAAAAAGGCATAGAAAATGACCGCTATATTGGCATTAGAAGACGGGCAGATATATAAAGGTGAATCTTTCGGAGCATCAGGCGAAAGATACGGTGAGGTCGTCTTCAATACAAGCATGACCGGATACCAGGAAATCCTGACAGATCCTTCTTATAAAGGTCAGATCGTCACAATGACCTATCCTTTGATAGGCAATTACGGCGTAAACGAGGAAGATGTTGAATCGCGCAAGCCGTTCGTCGAAGGCTTCGTCGTAAAAGAATACTCGAAAATATTCAGCAACTGGCGGGCAAAAAAATCTCTCGGCGATTACCTTAAAGAGAATGGCATATTGGGAATCGAAGGCATCGACACCCGCTCGCTCACATTACATATACGGCAGGCGGGAGCCATGAAAGCCGTTTTGTCCACCATAGATATGCATGAGCAAAACCTCATCAAAAAAGCGAAAGATTCTCCGGGGCTGGAGGGCATAGATCTCGTAAAAGAGGTTGCCTGCTCAAAGAAATACGACTGGAATAATTCCGGAAAATATAAAGTCATAGTCCTCGACTGCGGGATAAAGTTCAATAGCCTGCGCGAACTAGCGAAAAAGAATTGTAAAGTTACCGTAGTCCCGGCGCACACATCAGCCAAAGAGATCCTTGAATTAAAACCTAATGGCATACTGCTTTCAAATGGCCCCGGGGACCCTGCCGCATTAAGTTACGTAGTAAAAACCGTGCAGGAACTTTTGGGCAAAGTGCCCATATTTGGAATATGTTTAGGCCATCAGATGCTGGGGCGGGCTTTGGGCGGTAAAACCTATAAACTGAAATTTGGACATCATGGCGGAAATCAGCCTGTAAAAGACATTAAGACCGGCAAAGTCGCAATAAGCGTCCAGAATCACGGCTTCTGCGTAGATATAGATACCTTAAATAAAAAAGACGTTGAACTCACCCATATTAACCTGAATGATAATACGCTTGAAGGGATGCGCCACAAGAAACTGCCGGCGTTTTCCGTCCAATTCCACCCCGAAGCCGCGCCGGGACCGCACGACGCGGAATATTTATTTGATAAATTCATAGAAATGATGAAGAAAAAACGCTGACATGCCGAAGAGAACTGATATTAAAAAAATATTAATAATAGGCTCCGGCCCGATAGTCATCGGCCAGGCATGCGAATTTGATTATTCCGGCTCTCAGGCATGTAAAATATTGAGACAGGAAGGTTATAAGGTAGTGCTCGTTAATTCAAATCCGGCCACCATCATGACCGACCCCGAGCTGGCCGACAAAACTTATATCGAACCGATAACTGTCGATGTAGTAGCAAAGATCATAGAAGCGGAAAGGCCCGATGCACTGCTTCCGACTCTGGGCGGACAGACCGCTTTAAATACTACCGTAGGACTGGCAGAAAAAGGTATATTAAAAAAATATAAGGTCGAGACGATCGGTGCAAATATAAAATCGATAAAGAAAGCAGAAGATCGGCAGCAGTTTAAAGCCGCCATGCAGAAGATAGGGTTGGATCTTCCTAAAAGCGGGAGAGCTTACAACCTGAACGAAGCATGTAAAGTAGTCGAAGATATCGGATTTCCCGCCATAATACGCCCCAGCTTCACTCTGGGCGGGACCGGCGGAAGCGTGGCCTACAACATAGAAGAGTTCAGGAATCTCGCTAAAATAGGCATTGAATCGAGCATGATAAGCGAGATACTGATCGAAGAATCAGTTATAGGGTGGAAAGAATTTGAGCTCGAGGTCATGCGCGACCTCAAAGACAACGTTGTAATAATATGTTCCATCGAAAATTTTGACCCGATGGGCGTCCATACAGGTGACAGCATAACCGTAGCACCCGCCCAGACGCTGACAGATAGAGAATACCAACTGATGAGAAATGCCGCCATAGCATGCATCAGGGAGATAGGCGTAGAAACCGGTGGATCAAACATACAGTTTGCCGTCAACCCAAGCAATGGACGCATCGTAGTCATTGAGATGAATCCGCGTGTATCGCGAAGCTCAGCTCTCGCGTCAAAAGCAACAGGCTTTCCGATCGCCAAAATTGCCGCAAAACTGGCCGTCGGCTACACGCTTGACGAAATACCTAACGACATAACAAAAGAGACGCCGGCCTGCTTTGAGCCGTCTATCGATTACTGCGTTGTAAAGATACCAAGATTTACCTTTGAAAAATTTCCCGCGGCAAACCCCACCCTGACAATAGCGATGAAATCTGTAGGTGAGGCAATGTCCATAGGACGCACATTCAAAGAAGCTCTGCAGAAGGGATTACGATCCCTCGAGATAAAGAAATTCGGACTCGAGAGTGTCCTTTTCAAGAACTCCATAGGAAATGTTTCAGCTGACCAGAATGCCATGGATGCTATTTACGAAAAACTTAGAATGCCCAATGCTGACCGCATATTCTATGTGGGCGATGCTATTCGCGCAGGGCTTGAACTTGACAAAATTCATGATATCACTAAAATAGATAAGTGGTTCTTGCATAACATAAAAGAGATCATCGAGCTTGAAAAAGAGATAGCCTTGGCCGGCAGCCTGAATGAGGAGCTTCTGCTAAAAGCAAAACGATACGGCTTCAGCGATAAACAGCTGGCTGACCTTACCAATAAAAAAGAAGAAGAGATAGCTGCGATGCGACGCTCTGCCAAGATATCACCAGACTTTAAGTTAGTCGACACCTGTGCGGCAGAATTCCGTGCGCATACGCCTTATTACTACTCGACGTACGACCGCAAATAATTAAAGGAGCCTGTTATGGCAAAAGATAATTTTTCATTCGACATAGTATCTGAAGTAGATCTTCAGGAAGCAGACAATGCTGTTAATCAGGCTCAGAAGGAGCTTGCACAAAGGTTTGATTTTAAAAATACTGCATCTTCTATAGAATTTAATAAAACCGAAAAGAAGATCACCCTGGTTTCAATAGATGATTTTAAATTAAAATCTCTCGCCGATATGCTCTCATCCAAGATGGTCAAGAGAGGCGTCTCCTTAAAATCTCTCACCTTTAAAGACCCTGAAAAAGTGTTCGCCGGCAATCTGCAGCAGGTAGTGGAGCTGGCAAGCGGTATTTCCAAGGAGAGGGCGAAGGAGCTGGTAAAAATAATCAAAGATCTCGGATTAAAAGTTCAGCCGCAGATAGAAGGCGAAAAGGTTCGCGTATGCTCACCTAAGAAAGATGACCTGCAAAGCGTAATGAATCATTTAAGAAAAATAGATTTCCCTGTCGCTCTAAATTTCAATAATTACCGTTAATGCTTAAGATAGGTTCTTACGAACTGCCGTCAAACATCATACTAGCCCCGCTGGCAGGATGTTCAGATCTGGCATTCAGGCTTATCGCCCGCGAACACGGCGCAAAATTGTGCTTCTTCGAAATGGTAGATAATAATGCCATCGTTTACGCTCCCGGGATAAGAACTGACCTTATCCTGAAAACGCTAAAAAAAGACAACCCGATAGCCGCACAGCTTCTAGGGCGCGATCCCGCCATGATGTTGAAAGGTGCACGCGAGATAATGAAGATGGCGAATATCGCATTTCTTGATATAAACGCCGCATGCCCTGCAAAAAAAGCTGTCAAAAAAAAGACCGGCGCATATCTTCTCAAGGATGAAAAAGCATTAAATACGGTAATAAAAACCCTTGCCGCAGCATTACCCGTCCCGATAACAGTAAAAATACGCATTGGCTATGACATCGCCGACCTAAAAGCACTGAAAAAAATTGTCAAAGGGTGCGAAGCAAGCGGAGCATCAGCAATTTTTGTCCATGGCAGGACCAGGGCTCAGGGGTATTCGGGTGACATAGATTACGAGGCCATAAAAGTTGTTAAGGATTCTGTAAAAGTACCCGTCATCGGCAGCGGCAATATTTTCACTGCGGCGGCAGGCTTTGAAATGTTAGCCAAAACCGGATGTGATGGCATAACGGTAGCACGCGGCGCGCTTGGAAACCCATGGATATTTACTGCACTGGCAAAAAAGACAATAGCGCCTATCGACATAACCGTAGAAGAACGGATAAAAGTCCTGAAAAAACATCTGGCTCTATTAGAAAAACATAAAAACTGCAGCTCGTCCGGAAAAATCGGCTTTATGCGTAAAGTTGCCCTCTGGTACGTCCGAGGTTTTCCCAATGCACCTCAGTTACGCGGACAGATATCTATTGTAAAGAGTTATCCAAAAATGTTAGAATTAATAAATACGATTGATAAATAAAATGAAAACGCTAACCCAATATCTATGGCTTAACACCAAAAACCGATATGATATTGTGAACATTACGCCTGACGTCGAGGATGCGGTCAGCAAAAGCGGTGTTCAGGAAGGCTTATGCCTGGTTAACGCCATGCATATCACTGCAAGTGTTTTTATAAATGATAACGAAAACGGGCTTCATAAAGATTTTCTTGAATGGGTTGAGAAACTTGCGCCTTACGGAAAAGACAAATATAAACATAACCTTACGGGCGAAGACAACGGCGATGCGCACCTGAAGAGGACCATCATGGGCAGGGAAGTGGTAGTAGCCATTACTAAGGGTGAGCTTGACTTTGGTCCATGGGAACAGATCTTTTACGGTGAATTCGACGGCCAGCGCAAAAAACGTGTTCTTGTAAAAATAATAGGGGAATGAGAATTGACAAATTTTTTAATTAAATGGGTTGTTAACATAGCTGCCCTATTTATCGTCATACATCTTGTCGCGGGCGTAAACGCAAATAGCTGGGAATCGATAATAGTCGCAGCATTTGTCCTTGGACTACTGAACGCCTTCGTAAAACCATTTATAATATTATTTACTCTTCCTTTCACAATACTAACGCTCGGACTGTTCACACTGATAATAAACGCCTCATTGTTTTATCTCGCATCAAAATTTGTCAGAGGCTTTGAGGTTATAAACTTCTGGAGCGCCTTTTGGGCGGCACTGCTCTTCAGCATAATAAGCTCTGTTTTAAATTTTATACTTACACCAAAAGCTGCTATACGCTATAATTCATTCCGTCGGGAGAGCGGCAACTCCCGCAAAATAGACGATGATAACGTTATAGACGTTGAAGGAAAAGTAGAGAAGTAGCTCAACATAAAATCGGAGGCTATCACTATGACAGGTAAATTTAAAGCTATTATAGTTATCGCACTGCTGGCAGCCGGATTATTTCTTTTATATAAATTTATTTTTATCCGCACAGTATATTATGAGATAGGCGGCATTAAGATACCGTCGAAATACAATATGCTTACCGGTACCGTAAAGCCGATCTCAAATTACAGCGGAAAAAGCAATCTGCGCACCGTAGAAGCCACCAAAGCCAATAAAATGGGGCTGACCGAGGATGAGGTCGTCATAGCAAAACTACGATGGGCGATATTTGAACAATGGGTGAAGAATAAACCACAGTACAAAGGATGGCAAAAATCACCTGCCATATTCAAAAAAGCAAACGACGATTTCCGTAAAGAGGTGGAAAAAAGCGGTAAAATAATAAAAGTGGTTAAATAGTCCTTTACATTTCATTCCATTGATAATATAATTTTTCATAATGATTAAGCAACCTCCACAAAAAACAGCAGCGCAGGGATTTGATAACGAGAAGTATCTGCGCGAACAAACCGCCGCCATCATAGACCGTGTCAAAAAATTCGACAATAAGCTTTATCTGGAATTCGGCGGCAAATTATGTTTTGACTATCACGCAGCCAGAGTCCTCCCCGGATACGACCCCAACGTAAAGATACGCCTGCTCCAGTCATTGAAGGACAAGATCGAAATAGTCCTCTCCATTTACGCAGGAGAT
>Ga0172381_10008153_pt1 | contig 10277 bp, 10 predicted proteins | sample Leawel6488metaG_FD_119754 | JGI IMG/M metagenome (GOLD analysis project Ga0172381, IMG submission 119754) | Leachate microbial communities from a municipal landfill in Southern Ontario, Canada - Leachate well 64-88 metaG | ecosystem: Engineered > Solid waste > Landfill > Unclassified | place... | reverse complement strand
TTCTTTACAAGAAGTTAAAATAGGGCAAGAAAGATTTAAAGTTGCTGTTTAATTAAATTCTCCTAAAGTAGTTTGTTTTTTTCCTTCTAAAAGAGTGTTTACATCAACATTAAAAACTTGAAGTATATTCTCAACAGCAGGAAGCAATTGATGTTTTAAATAATATTCAATGTTGTATTCCCCCTTTTCATCAGCAAGTTTTACTTTTTCCCTTACTAATTTTTTCTTTTCTTCTGTTTCTGCAATATAATATTCTATTGAAGTTCCCATATCCATTGGGATTTTTCTTTCTATCATTTTTTTTGCTGCAATAACATGAGGAGTTATTGATTTGTATTCTTCTATTGGTTTTTTTAATTGTGTTCTAACAGTCATTTTTTTTAATTCAATCTTTCTTTCTTTGACTTCTTTTACAACTTTTTTTAAATATTCCAAAGCTTTTTTTTCATTTCCATCATCCAATACAAATCTTAAAACTTTATTCTGGGTTTCTCTTGCAAGTGCACACCAATCCCTTCTAACTGTTTCAAATCCCCTAATTTTTAATTTGTCTTTATAGTCAATAAGTGCATATTTTTTCTTTGCTCCAAATTCTCCTGTTCTTTTTGTAACCCAAATTCCTCTTTTGTAAAATTCTTCCAATTCAAGTTCCATTATTCCTGGAAGAGTTGAATTCAATTTTTTCAAGAATTGTTTAGCAGCCTCTTTTGTTTTTTTGTTTAAGAGGAAAGCAATGCTATCTGTATCTGAATAAATTGTTTTATACTTTTCTTTGTCTATTTTTTCAATTATTTCTTTTATAGCTTTTTTTGCAAATGCTGCTGTTGCAGCAGCTGCTTCTTCACAATAATATCTTGCTCCAAAAAAACCCATATAACCATAACTTGCATTAGCTAAAAGTTTGAAGGCATTGCTTCTCGCTTTTTTTATTGCATCTGGCTTATCTTTCAATTCTTCTTTGTATTGTCTTCTTTTTTCTATAATTTCTTTTAACATTTCAGGAAAAAATCCCTTTTCTTTTCTAAAATAAACTTTTTTATTAGCCACTTCTATGCTTGATGCATTTTTTTCTGGTTTTTCTAATAAAGTTGATTTGGATAAATTATAAGTAACAATTACACTCCCATAACTGCTTGTAAAATCAAATATTCCTATGTCTTCATAAATTCCGGGGGTTGGTTGAAACACAAAAGCCCCTTCATATTTTCCCCTTTTCTTTCTTTCTCCAATTTCATCATAAGTTGGATGTTTTTCTGGTATTTCATTAAATTTGTTTAAATTGTGAATAATGTAGTCCTCCACATTTGCAGACATTCCATTTCTTGAAACATTGAAAACTGGCTCTTGCATTATTTTTGTAAACTCAGACAAATCAGGCCAGATTTTATTAAAAAGATTAAATGTTAAAACAGAATCTTGCATATTATATTCAAAATATTTTTCCCATTCTCCTTCTTTTATTTTGGAAGAATGCTTGAATTCAAAGTCCTTTTTTGATTCTCCAAGAAGTTCATTTGCAACTTCATTCAAAGACATTGTTTCGGACTGCATGTATTGTGAGTAAGCTGTTTGAATAAATCTAAGCAAATCAACATGAACAATTCCATCTATTTTTCCAGTAGTCATTATTCCTCTTGAAAATTTTGGTTGGCTTCCATCAAGTCCGATATTTAATTTTACTTTAAATTTTTCTGCCCTTGCTTTTAAATAAGGCAAATCAAAACCATCTGAAAAATAACCAACAAGAAAATCAGGAGAATTCTTCTTTATTATTTCTACAAACTTTTCTAAAAGTTCTGCTTCGTCTTTTACTTTTTCAACAAATGGCAAGTCCCTTCCTCCTTTCCAAGTTATAACTTTCTTAAAATTTTCAGAAACAAGGGAAATCATTAAAATCTCTCCCCCACCTATTTTTAGTTCGTCTGTTTCTATATCAAAGGCGAGAATTTTTGGAGAAAATTCTTTTTTATTTAATTCCTTTAATGATTTTAGTTTTATACATAAATCTACATCCAAAGAAGAATCAATTCCTCCAAATTCTTGACTATTGTTTAACATTTCTCCCTCAATTTCATACCAATTCATAGGAAGGAATTTTTTTTCTATAATGTAATGACTTATAAAACCAATATCATAACCCCTTCTTTTTTCTATTTCAGGCATTCCTAATTTTTCTGCAATGTCATGCATATCTTTGTAATTTGTTGCAAATATTTTCAAGGCCTTAACTTCATTTCCAAGAAATTTTTTATTATGAAACTCTACTTTTTCTACTTTGGTTTTTCTTCCCTTTAAGTCAATTTGAATCTCTCCTATTTTTTCCTGCAATTTTTTAATTTGCTTATCATTTGTTTTTTCATTCAAAATTGCCCAGAAATAGACAGGACAAGAATCAATTACACAGACCCTTTTTCCAGATTTATCTCTTCCTATTATTTTTATGTAGTTTCTGCCTTCAAAATCAAAATAATCATAATCAATAGGGATAAATTCAATGTGGCTGATTACCATAAAATAAATATTACTTTCAATTATTTAAAGGTTGGGAACTAAAGTTTTATATAGCTTATTTTGAAATTAAATTTATGGGTTTAGAAGGAAAAGCAACAAATTTTGGAATGTGGGAAGCTCTTAAAAAGAGAGCTATCTCTGAGTGGAATGGTCAAGAATATAAAAAGGCATGTGATGTTTTGGGAATAGAACCAGAATTTAATGATTTGTATCAAAGAGGAGCTGCTGATGAACAACATCATCACGAACAAAAAGAAAGAAGCAAAAGAATAACTCCTTATTCTAACTTTTATAGAAAAGCAAGTGTTTTGCATGATTATGATACTGATTCACAAAAAAATATTCTTATAGCATGCTTTCCCAAACGATTTGGAGAAAAGGGAGTTCAACCAATTGCTAACTGGGAAGATTCTCATATTCAATATTTATTCAAAAAGATAGTTAAATATTCAGAAAAGATAATTGGTAAACATAATTAGTTCTTCTACATAAAACTATTTATATTTCTTATACATCAAAATACAATGGGTTTAAGCATTCGTGAGATTATTCCTCGCAAGGAAATTGAATTATCTGACTTAAAAGGGAAAACAATTTGCATTGATGCTTTTAATACACTATACCAATTTTTATCTAGCATAAGACAGGCAGATGGAACTCCTTTAATGGATAACAAACAAAGAATTACAAGTCATCTTTCTGGAATTTTTTATAGGAATCTTACTTTGCTTGAACACGGAATTAAATTGGTCTATGTGTTTGATGGAATTCCTCCTGAACAAAAATATGGAACTCACAAAATAAGAAAAGAAGGCAGAGAACTTGCAAGAAGCAGATATGAAGAAGCAAAAGGGGAAGAAAATCTTGAAGGAATGAAAAGATACAGTAGCCAATTAGTTAGATTGAATGAAGAAATAATTACAGAAAGCAAAGAACTTTTAGAAGCAATGGGAATTGCAGTTGTTCAAGCACCAGGAGAAGGAGAAGCACAGGCAGCACACCTTGCTAAGATTATGAGTGAAGTTTATGCAAGTGCAAGTCAAGATTATGACAGTTTGCTTTTTGGAGCAACTAAACTAATAAGGAATTTAACTTTGGCAAAAAAGAGAAGAACAGTAAATGGGTGGATAGAAGTAAAGCCAGAAATTATTGAACTTGACAAAGTTTTGAATTATTTAGAAATTAATCTTGACCAATTAATCTGCTTGGGAATTTTAGTTGGCACTGATTACAATCCCAAAGGCATTCCGGGGATTGGACAAAAGAAGGCATTGCAAATAGTTAAAAGATTTAAACAGCCAATTTTAATTTTTGACAGCATAAAAGAACAGATTAATAATCTGCCTGAAGAAGACAGATTTGATTGGAAAGAAATTTTTGAACTTTTTCACAAACCGAATGTTTCAACTTCTTTTCTTAAATTTGGAAAAGTAAATGAAAAGAAAATTAGAGAAATTCTTGTAGAAGAACATAATTTCTCAGATGACCGAGTTCAAAAGCAGTTGGAAAGATTAAGAGAAATTACAGAAAAGAACAAACAGAAAAACTTACAAGGTTGGTTCTAAATTCCTGCACCTGCATTTTGGAAACCTTTTCTTGAACGATTCCATTTCTCTTTTGGGATGAAAAATCTTACTGCAATTAAAATTGCTCCTACTACTATTAATAATACTTTTGCATAGACAAAGAAACTTAATCCTATTAACAATGCCCCAAGGATAAGAAGGGTATCTTTCTTTAATTTAACAAACATGTAAACTATTCCTGCAGTTATAATTACAAAAAGAGCAAGGGAAATTGCAGATTCAGAAATTCCTAGATTACCAAAGAAGCCCCCAACATCAACTCCCATTTTATTAACTCCGTAAACCACAATGAATGCAAGTATTCCAGCAATTACTCCTGCCATTGCTCTATTGTCTTTGAAAACTTTGCTAAGAGAAAAAAATGCAAGTGAGAAAGTAATTAAGAATAAAGCGATTAAAATAACCAAAGATTGTTCTATGCTTCCCAATAAATCTCCAAGTTCAAATGCACTTGCCAAATTTATAGCAAATATAAAAGAAATTATTGAAATCACCTTTTTCATATTTCTTTTAATGAAATTGTTTTTATAAATCTTCTTTTTATCCTCTATTATAAAAACATTTATAAATAAGAATGGGTTCATTCCATAATGAAAAAAACAAGAGGGAAAAAAGCAAAATCTAGTTCTAACAAAAAATCAAAACAACCAATTTCCTTCTTCAAAAAGTTTTTACCTTGGTTAATAGTTATTGCTGTTCTTTTAGCTATTGCACTTTTATTAAATGCTGTTTCAACTGGGAATGTTGTAACTGGAAAGGTTGTTGGAGAGAATGTTTTAGAAGGAAAAGTTTCAACTTGGGGAGATAAAGTTATTAGTTTTTTTAATGTAGGAGTTTCAGAAGGATTAGGAGTTGGAGATACTTGGAAAGATTTAATTATTGTAATTATTGTTTTTGTTATTATTCTTGCAGGAATGTATGATATTCTTATGCTTGTATCTATTTTTGATGATAAATGGGTTATATGGGTGATGTCTATTGGACTTGCAATAGTTGCTGCATTAACTGGATTGGTTAGAGGGATTACTATCTTCCTTATACAAGTTGCAGCAGGATTTGGAGCAATTGGTATCTTTTTAGAGATTATAATATCTATATTCATCTTTATCTTGCTATCTTTTGGAAGTAAGTGGGTTGCTCAATGGTCTGCAAATAGACAAGCTAATAAAATATTAGCTAAAGCTACAAGAGGAATTGGTAAAATGAAAGCAGGTGCAAGAGCTATTAAAGAGATGGGAAAAGAAGCTGCTGAAGGAGAATAATTTTTCTTAATTAAATTTTTAAACTTGGTTTTATATTTTTTATTATGAAAAAGTTGGGTTTCGTTTTAATATTTGGATTATTGATATTGCCTTTATTTCTAAATGGATTAAATTCTGCAAATGATTCTCTTGGATTAAATCCCGAACAGATTGAAGAGACAACTACAAAAATAACTACTTTGCTTGGAAGGACTGGGGAAGAATGGAAGGTACTCCTTTTGGAAAATGCTTTTGTTAAAGGAATGGATTCTTTTTTCCAAGAAATAAATATTGCATTTTTAGTTTTATTTGCAACAGATTATTCTTTTTCTTTAGAATTATTATTTACAGTAATTTTATGGGGATATTGTCTTTTTTTCCTTTATAGAGCATTTAGTGATTTTAGCCTTTTTTCTAAAGGGGTTTCTCTTGTTATAGCTCTCGGACTTGTAATGGTAATGACTCATATGAAAATAATTGGCTTTGTTGTTAAAAGTTTAATGTGGTTATTATTCGGAGAGAAAGAATGGTGGGTAAGTTTAATTATTGGGGTTATAATTTTATTCCTTTTAATTACTCTTTTTATGTTCCTTAAAAAATTTGGAAAGAAATTCAAAGAAGATAGACAAAAACGAAAAGATGAACTGAATAGTATGAAATTAGAAGCAGGAGCAAAGGTTGGAGAAGCATTGAGTGAAGAAGCAGGTAAAGGAGAATAATCTAACAATATTTAATAATTCTATTTCTTTCAAAAGATTTATAAGTATCAAAATATAGTACAATCGTATGAAAAAAGGATACAATAACCAGGGGTTTTTTGAAGATATTCTAATATTAAAATGCTTAAGATTTTTCTTTGAGAATCCTTATGAAAAGATACATCTAAGGGAATTTTCAAGGAAAATGAAAGTTAGTTTAAACACGAGCCAGAGATTTCTTAATCTTTTTTTAGAACAAGGTTTTATTCAAGAATCAAGAGAAGCAAACTTGAGATATTTTAAGGCAAATTTAAACTCTTTAACATTCAAATATTTAAAAATAGCTTTTTCACTGGAAGAATTAGAAAAATCAAGATTAATTGCTTATTTAACTGAAAAATTCTCTCAAGTTGTTTTATTTGGAAGTATTGCTAAAGGAATAGATGACACAAACAGCGATATAGATTTAGTTTGCATCGGAATAAAAAAAGAGTTAGATTTATTTGATTTTAATAAAAAATTGAAAAAAGAAATTAATATACACTTTTTTACTTTTTCTCAATGGAAAAAACAAAAACAGGAGAATAAAGCATTTTATCAAGATGTTGTTTCAACAGGAATAAATTTAATAGGAGAAATTCCTATAGTAAAATAAGATGGAAAAAGATATTGATTACCTTTTTGAAAAAAAATTATTAAGAAAAATTCCTTTAGATATTGAAAAAGTTAATTCAAGCATTAAAATAGCAGAGATGAAATTAACAGAAGCAAAAAATTTGTTTAATGCAGAATTTTTCAGCAATGCTTTGTTATCAGCTTATACTTCCATGTTTCATGCTTCAAGAGCTTTGCTTTACAAAGAGGGGGTTCAAGAAAAAAGTCATTATGCTGTTTATATGTATATTAAAGAAATTTTTTCTGATGAAATTCCTAAATCTTTAATTAACTCATTTAATAATTATAGGGAAATGAGACATAATGTTTTGTATGGTGAAGAAGCTGAAGTTGAAAAAGAAGATGCAGAGAATTCAATTCTTGATGCAGAAGATTTTTTAGAGGAGGTTAAGAAAATTTTATTATGACTTTAGATTTAACTATGAAATCTTTTGATATAATGGGAAATACTGCTTTTGTCAGATTTTCAGAGAAATTTACATTGAAAGATAAGAAGAAATTTGCAGAAAAAATAATGAAAGATAATCAAGTAGTAAAAACTGTTCTTGAGAAAAAAGAAAACATAAAAGGACGACTAAGAAAATTATCCACTAATTTTATTGCAGGAGAAAATACTAAAGAAATTTTATACAGAGAAAATGGATGCAGTTTTAGATTTAATATAGACGAAACATATTTTTCTCCTCGTCTGAGCAACGAAAGAAAAGAGATTGCTTCTAAAATAAAAAAGAATGCAGTTGTATTAGTCATGTTTGCAGGAGTTGCTCCTTTTTCTATTGTTATTGCTAAAAATTCAAAAGCAAAGAAAGTTTTTTCCAATGAATTAAACAGAGAAGCAAATAAATATGCTGAATTGAATATCAAATTAAATAAATTAAAAGATAAAATGGAATTGGTTTCTGGTGATGCAAAGAAACTTCCAGAAAAATTAAAGCAGAAATTTGATGTTATTGTTATGCCTCGCCCACAGCTTAAAGAAACCTTTCTAAAAGAAGCATTTAAACTAACTAAAAAAGGGACAATTATTTATTATTATGATTTTTGCAAAGTAAGTGAAATTGATTTGATTGTTGAAAAAGTCAAACAAGAAGCAAAAAAATCAAAAAAGAAAATAAAAATTTTGAATGTTAAGAAAGCAGGAGAGATTGCCCCTTACAAAACAAGATTAAGAGTTGATATTAAAGTTAATTGAAAAATATATTTTAATCCTACATTAAATTTATAAATCAATTTATTTTTTAGTAAAATATGAGAAGTGATTACACAATTTCTGCTGAATCTGTAACAGAAGGGCATCCCGATAAAATATGCGACCAAATTTCTGATGCTGTTCTTGATGATTTGTTATCAAAAGATGCAAATTCAAGAGTTGCTTGTGAAACTGCAATAAAGGATTCTGGAGTTTGGGTGTTAGGTGAAGTTACTACTGAGAGCTATTGCGATGTTCCTACTATTGCCCGTTCGGTTATGAAATCAATTGGTTATAATAGTCCTGAATGTGGATTAGATTATAATTCATGTTCTATTCATACTTCTTTGGAAAGACAATCTCCAGATATTTCTCAAGGAGTTTCAAAATTAATTGAAGAGCAAGGAGCAGGAGACCAAGGGATGATGTTTGGATATGCTTGTAAAGACACTCTTGAATTAATGCCTTTGCCTATTTCTTTAGCACATGGGTTAACAAAAAAACTTGCAGAAGTGAGAAAAACAGGAAAATTATTATTCTTGCGACCAGACGGAAAAAGTCAAGTAACGGTTAGATATGAAGATAATAAGCCAGTCGCTATTGAGAATATTACTCTTGCTGCACAACATAACGATGAAATTTCTTTTGATGAATTAAAAGAAGGAATTATTGAAGAAGTAGTAAAAGAAGCAATTCCCAAAGCATATTTAGAAGAGATTAATTTTAATAATCCCAGACAAATGATAATTAACGGAACAGGAAGATTTGTTATTGGTGGACCAAAAGGAGATGCAGGTTTAACTGGAAGAAAAATAATTGTTGATACTTATGGTGGATTTGCAAGACACGGCGGAGGAGCATTTTCAGGAAAAGACCCAAGCAAAGTAGATAGAAGTGCAGCTTATATGGCGAGATATATAGCAAAGAATATTGTTGCATCAGAACTTGCTGATAGATGTGAGGTTCAACTTGCTTATACTATTGGAGTTGCAGAACCAAATAATTTAATGATTGATACTTTTGGAACAGGAAAAATTTCTGATTCTAAATTGGAAGAAGCAGTAAAAAAATTATTTCCATTAAAACCTGGATTGATTATAGAACATTTGAAATTGAAAAATCCAATTTATTCTCCAACTGCTTCATACGGACATTTTGGAAGAAGACCTTATTCTGAGAACGGATTAGAATTTTTTACATGGGAAAAAACAGACAAAATAGAAGAATTAAGAGAACTTGCAAAAACTTTATAATTTTTTTATTGTTTAATATATTCTATCTCTTCTTCTTCTAACTTAAGCTCTTTTTGTATTGATGGATTTAATTTGATAATATGCTTTATTATTTGGAATTCAGACATAGCTTTTTTCTTGCTTATATGAACATGCTGGGAATATTTTTCACATATTGACTTTTTCTGAACTGTTTTTTGATTGTTCATCCACATTTGAAGAATTCTTGTTGGTTTTTTATAACTTGTAAATCCTGCTTTTGGCTCTTTTTTAGAAGAAGCAATTCCATAACTCAAGAAAATATTTTCATAAACCAAAAATCTCCAATATTGTTGCTTGTAAATTCTTCCCTTAAAAATATCCGCCTTGCTTAACAAATCATAAGCCCTTGCTAATTCTTTCCCTTGATATTCTGCAGGAATATTCTCTTCAAACCACAAAATTATATCATCTAAGGGCATATCTACAGAATCAAAAATTCCCATTAATTCATTTGTTGGTTTTTCTTTGAATACTCTTCTCAAAGAATTGAATATATCTGTTTCTTTGTTTCTTTCATCAAGAATTACCGAAAAATAATCTTTTAATTTTGATAGAGTTTGCAAATCATTTATTGCTGCTCTTAAATCCCCTTTTGCATTTATTGCTACTTCTGTTAAAAAATCATCATTTATTGAAAGTTCTTCTTTTTGAGCTATTTCTGATATTACTACTTTAATTATATTGTAGCTCACTTCTTTTAATTGCAAAAGCTCACATTTTTTCCTTAATACACTGAATTTTTTATCCCAAATGTCATTTGTTGTAATTATAATTGGGAAAGTGGTAATATCAATAACATTCATCAGCTCTTGAAGTCCCCCATATTCCAATTCAGAAATTCCATCAACCTCGTCTATAAGGATTATTTTTTTCTCTTTATTCAAAGATTGTTGTTCTACGGCTGGACGAAGAATTTCTCTTAATTTTTCCCTGTTTCTAAAATCAGAAGCATTTAATTCAAATATCTCTGAATCTGTCTCTTTCGCTACGGCATAAGCCAAACTTGTTTTTCCTGTTCCTGGAGTTCCATAAAGGATAAATGCATTTTTTCTTTTTTCAAAATTTTTTATGAAGTCCCTTATTTTAACAACTGCTTCATCTTG
>Ga0172381_10008150_pt1 | contig 10279 bp, 11 predicted proteins | sample Leawel6488metaG_FD_119754 | JGI IMG/M metagenome (GOLD analysis project Ga0172381, IMG submission 119754) | Leachate microbial communities from a municipal landfill in Southern Ontario, Canada - Leachate well 64-88 metaG | ecosystem: Engineered > Solid waste > Landfill > Unclassified | place... | reverse complement strand
GGTGGGGGTGGGGGTGGGGGTGGCGGCAACTGCGACAACGCGGAGAATTTTCGTCAATGGCCCGTGCAAATTCCGATAGACAGTAACGGGTTTCATCCCCGGGCCGACACGCCAATACTCGGAATGTTCTGCGACGAGTCGGTCACGATGACTGCGCTAAAAGAGTGTGAGGCCTAGAAAAGAACGCAACAGCCACGTACCAAAGTGGATGATGAAGCGCGAGCTTCGGCCTGTAGCGTAGCGCTGAGAGGCAGCCGTGTCTCATCTCCCCCTACAGAGCAAACCATAGGTGGAATAGTCCTGCGAACGTGCATACCCTTCTTCTCCTTCTCTTCCTTCGCCTCGTCCTTCATCCTGCCGGCACAGTCCAGCTAACAAACAACATTGACTGTGAGAAAAGAAGAGGCGAACAGCATACGTCAGTCGGGGTCGTGGAAGCAGAACGTAGAGCAGACAAGAGAGAAGGTCCGTCCGACTGGAGTTTGTTCTGTTTCGGAATTGCGAACGTGGTTGTGTGTGTGAAAACGTTGACCATACCTCTGTGGGAGGAGGAGCAAGTCCTTCCTGTGAGGATCTCTGAGGCGAATCCGATGAACCAGCCAACATGAGTTGCTGGACTTTGCTCTGTTTCGGAATTGCGAACGTGGTTGTGTGTGTGTGGAAACGTTGACCATACCTCTGTGGGAGGAGGACCAAGTTCTTCCTGTGAGGATCTCTGAGGTGAATCCGTTGGACCAGCTGAAGTCAGTTGCGACGGCGTTTGGGATGCCGACTCTTCACGTTCCTAAAAATTGGCACCCGAAAAACAATGACAGTTGGTTCAGAGAGTGAAAAAGAGAGTCGTTACCACTTCACGTGGACTGCTGCTCGACTTTGGGATTTCCTTCTCTTCTGGGGATGGCGAACGTCCCCGTTTCTGACCCAACAGAACAAGGGTACTAGGAGGAAAATGGCAAAATGCAGATGACGTACCACCCCAGACGTCTTGTCCATAGCCGAATGTTGTTTCTCAGGGAATGCCGACAAAAAGGATTTCTGGAAAAATTCATCAGATGTAGAAAAAGCAAATTGCAGATAACAAACCATTGGAGGGGGAGTAAGTAGAAGCAACGGAAAGTGCGCTGACGTCTCTCGCAATTCCGAAGTTGCGTTTGGCACCTAAGCACCCCGCATAGAGTGAGACGTACAATGAAGCAGAAACGTTTCTGGAGCAGGGACGAACCCGAGGCGGCGTCTCTTCCATTGTGGCACAAAGGCTTTCGAACTGCGAATGCCCACCACGGACGGCTGACACAACCCAACGTGAGGGAAGGTCTGCTCCTGCAACGCATGGACTCGCGTCGCTCGTCTTCTCCGGCTGACGTGATTGACTTGACGAAGGATGAGAAGGAGGATGCCGACGAAAATGGAAAACCTGCTTCCTGTGAGGTTTGTCTGTTTGACCTTTTTCTGAAAAGATCCCGTGTTTTCTCGTGGTCTTCTCCTGGTCCTCGTGGTGGTGGTGGACGACAACGGCTGCCTTTTCTCTCATCCATGGGACATTTACTTTTTTTTTCTGACGCAACTCGCAATTCCCAGAAACGCACAACAAAGGACAACAGTTCCTCGTCGCCATTCCGACAGGGATGCGCTTCTCTCGTGGTATGTGTGTGTCCTCCTACGTCTCATTCGAGTTCCCTTGTCTTCCTGATCATAGAAAACCAGTCTCGTGGGCCTTGCACGCATCCAACGCGACCTCCAACACAACTTGCGTGAGTTGGTTCATGCTCAGCAAAAGGAGGAAAAGGAAAGCGAGCAGGACCGCATTCGCCGCGAAGAGGAAGCACGTCTGCGTCGTGCTACTCGAGCAGAGGAACACCGCAGGATTCGTATGATCATTGCCTGGCTGGAGGAACGCGAATCTCGCCCGGAGCTGCCCATGCCTCCTGAACGACTTCCGTCTCCCCCGCCTTCCCCCTAAGGAGGAGGGGGGAGTGTGTGCCCCATGTGCGCCCTTTTGTGTGTGATGGAAGAACAAACGGAGCGTCCCATGACTTTGCACCCGCACGATGATTCCTCCCTTTTGCTCTTTTTTGTCCAGGTATGATGACCATTTCTTTGCTTCATGCCTGCGTGTCGTTTGTGCCTCGTGTAGTTGTCTTCATGTCAAACGAGCCCCCCGAGACCGTCTCGCGTCGCTTCTGGGAAGCACTGAATGACTTTCTCGAACATCCTCATGGAGGAGGGACAAGGCGCCTCGTGCGTGGGAGCGCCCTTCCATGCACCCCAACTCGAGTGGTGGATCGACAAACTCAAATGGAGTACACACAGGGCCACGCGGAGCGCTGTTACCGGTGGCGATGGGCTTACGACATTCTCTTGGAAGTGGTACAACAGCAGCGTATCCACTCCATCGAGTACGTGCCGCGACATGGCGGCTTTCGTTTACTCCTCCGACAGCAGGGGCATGAGGAGGAGGAGGACTCGTCAACAGCCACCAAGACCACCATGGTAGATGTGGGGCTGATCATTTCTCCCCATGAGGCCTCTTTGTGTATCGGTGCATGTCTTTCAGTGGTGGAACACTCGCATGACATTGTCTACTTGGAGCATGGCTGTGGCCGACGCGCTTCCTCTCCCGTTACTTGGAAAGAAGTATCCACGGCAACGTCTCTTGAGCAGCAGCAACAAGGAACAGCTCCTCTGGATGACCCGTGGACAAGTGCTTCCCGGCATGCGCTCATCACTACATGGTTGCCATTGATTGCGCTCCCCACACGGATGTGTCTCTCTCCGACACGGGAGGTGGGGGAGGATGGGACCTTCCTCCTACATACGGGTTCCTTTCTTTGCCATCCATCGGCGCCCCATCTTCAGCGTCGCCACCACACGCAGCGTGCCACGTGCTGGCAGTGCTTTCGCAAGGGCCTCTTTCTTGTGGATCACCCCCGAGGAGGCAGCCGTCGCTGCACGTTGCACACGTCCGACGAGAGCTACGTTACTCCCAAAGGGTGCACCTTGCAAGGCTTTCTCAAGGAGTACCTCGGTAGTAGTGGTGTTGGAACTCTGCGCGATGTGGTCGAGCCGACCCCTGGACTCTTCGCCGTTGCCCATGAGCAAGACAAGACGTGGGAGTTCCTTGCTGTGGTGGCGGACACGAAAGGGCGACTACACATCGCGAGCCCCGCAGTTCGGCGTGGCGCCATGCGATCCTGGGATGGGGACACGTGGTGTGTGCGCGCACTTTGCACGTGCGCCTGTGTTCCTTTAGATTTGATGCCATGGGTGCAATCGTTGCATGTGTGCCCCTCTCTGGAGGAGGGAGAGTGGGGCTCTGTGGTGCATCGCGTATGGTAAACACAGAAGGATGGTTCGTGCCGCAAAGCAGACACACACACATGCAATGGCTGATGGATTTTCTATAGGTGTGCGCGCACACATACACCACCTCAAAAACAACGTTTCACAAAGGGAGTGCCCGAGTGGGTCACACGTCATCGGGTTCACTGTCCGAGCCATCGTAAGGCGGTGGTCGTGTGGTGTGGTGAGACTCGCTTCGGGCGTGCTTCCTGCAAAGATACGAAGTGGCCTTCCAAGGAGGAAGGGCTTCCCCCACGATCGTATACATGCGCGCGGCTTCCACAGACGGGTGTTTCACCAGCCCACAGGATTGAATGCGACTCAACTGCGCCCGAGCGCGATCGTCAAGCGTATACAACGAGGGATATGCATCAGAGTCGATGGCGGCGAGAGGTGCATCCGTAAGGATAGTCTTCAGGGAAGGAAACACATCCAGGCAGCACGCCAGGAAGCCAGCTGCAGAAACATGACTACGCCCTCCCGGAGTTTGATATTTGCAGCAGCGGCGGTAGTGCACCACGTCACAGCACGACGTGAGGACTTCCATAATTTGCAGGTGTTCGGGGAGTCTCTTGGCGACGCTTCGATTGTAGAGCAACACTCGCAGCCGAGGAATTGTATTGTCCTTGTCCGTCGCTTTCCACTGTGTGTTTGCCGCAGGCATTCCGTCCGGGTATAAAGGGCAGGCAAACCAGCCGTCGGGATGGTTGAACACAAGTCGAATGTGCACCGACAAGATGACCAACGACGGAAAGGCACACATAAGATCCACGACGAGGTTTGGCTTTCCCAATGGCAGGTCCACACGAAGCTCCGTCAAATGCGGGCACAACAAGCCCACCTTCAGCCACGCTTGTCGGGGCACGGCAAATCCTTTGTGGGCTGCGAAATGACCATTCCATGGATCGATACAAGACGAGTCACGTTCGTTGGTGAGGTGAAATTCGGCACGCTCGTCACTCCACCAGCGCACTTCCAAAGTGCGCAGCGTAGGAAGGGGCGGAAGACTCGCAAGCGCGTAGCCCATGGGACTTGCAGCGTTGATCTTCAGGCTTCGCAAATGTGTGAAGGTGCCCATCGCACGGGCGAACTTGACCCACCGCGCTTCGTCGAAGGGGATACGCTGAGCGCGATTGAAGATGGTGACGATCGGCGAACAGCAAGGGACACCAGGACGCGGAGGTTCGGGCAGGTGAAGAGCCGCCAGATTTTCACGGACGAAGCGATGCAAGAAGTGATTCACACCCAGAAGTGCGAAGATGGTGAATGGGTCATCCGACACGAGCCCGAGAATCATGTGGAGCACGTCCACTCCAATTTCTTCGAAGTGGTCATGGGGAAGCGGAGAAGGTAAGGAAATTCCGAGAGGAACTGATTCGTAAACTCCTAAAAACGGAAGCATGTGGAATGGAGATGAGTATGTTTCAAACAAACCAGAAGGAATCGCCCCTACGTCAAGTGCCCTCAAGATTTCCAACCCCGAAGTGTGTGTCGCTGTAGGTTGCTCCATCACTGTGAAGTGAAAGAAAAATTACGAGTCGAGAATTTAATTGCATACGTGTTATCGCAAAGATGCGTCTGAAGCGCGGCACGGCCGAATGGAAATAAAAATCGCAGACGCGGCGATCTCGACAATCACCAATCCATTCCACGAAAGGGACTCTCCTGTCAAGACCACAGGTTCGAACCCACACCGGCAAACTGGGAGAGTGGAGCTCTGTGGTGCATCGTGTCTCGTGGCGTTGGCCTCTGGTGGCGGAGGTGGTGTCTGAAGTACCCCCACGAGAGAAATAAAGACATTTCCCCATTGCGTGCTGGTGCGAGTTTTCCCACATGGGTAACCTGAGTTCGAAAAAGAAATCTGGTGTGCGCCCATTTTTCCCCCCTCTCTTGGAGCCATCATGACGTTTGTTCTTTCCTCGAGCAGATCCCAAGTTGGCTGCTTTCCTTCCTACAGTCGCTGGTGCTGTTTCAACAAAAAGTGTGTGTGTTCCTCCTGAGTGTGTAAGAGTGAGAAGCGATTCGGTACCTATGTTGGAGCCCAAAACGTCGGAATCGGCACGTGGTGTGGTTTGTGAAGGTATGCGTTCTAACGTTCGTCGTGCTGTTGAACATGACATTGTGCATGATAGTTGGATTTTCTCGGCCACCACAACCACCTCCCGGTGCCCTTTTGGAGCCCACCTCGGAATCCGCACGTGGTGTGGTTTGTGAAAGTATGTCCCGTGGCACACTTCCACAAGCTTACGACTATGCTCCAGAAGTTGTTGCTGTTCCTCCTTCGCAGCCTATTTTTGAACCTCCTTCGGGATCGGGACAGACAAAGTCAACTTGTGAAAGTATGTGTTGTGCTCATTCTCAAGTGACAACATTGTGTCAATTCTCTAGAAGTTGTTCCTCCACAGCTTGTCTTGGAACCTACTACTTCGGAATCGGCAAAGACTGTTGTGCCTTGTGGAGGTGTGTGCTACGGCATTACTCTGTCAACCAACATGGAAACTCTGTAGAAATTGTTCCTGATCCTCATGCGCGACCTATGGCCTTACCCGTTTTGGAGCCCACGTCGGAATTGGCACGGGTTGTGGGCTGTGAAAGTATGTCTTGTGCTCATTCTCAAGTGACAACCTCGTGTCAATTCTCTAGAAGTTGTTCCTGTTCCTCGTCCCCAGCTTGTCTTGGAACCTACTACTACTACTTCGGGATCGGCAAAGACTGCTGTGCCTTGTGGAGGTGTGCTTTGACATTACTCTCCTTCTTCAACCGACATGGCGACTCTGTAGAAATTGTTCCTGATCCTCATGCACGACCTATGGCATTACCCGTTTCGGAGCCCGCGTCGGAATCGGCACGGATTGTGGGCTGCGAAGGTATGTGTCTGACAACGAGCGTGAGTGCAACTCTTTCTCTTGAAGTTGCTCCTGTTCCTGGTCCTCAGTTTGTCTTACCCAGTTTGGAACCATCTGCACAGACTGTGCTTTGTGGAGGTGTGCCTGCACACACACGCACGCTTCTCATGTCAATTCTTTGTAGAAGTTGCTCCTGCTCCCTGTGCGCAGGTTACCTTTCCCCCTTTGGATATGCCCATGCCAAGGGATGATTTCTTATGGCCATCTTCGCCTTTGTGCAACACGTCTGTATTTGACATGGGCAATCCGTTCCGGGTGTCCTTCCCGGACCAAGGTAAACGTGGCATCTCACATGACAGCCTGACACACACACTTGGATTCGTAGGGGCGCCCACTGCACTTCCCCCGAGTATAACCGCTGCTCCTGCAGCGGGTACCTGCTTATGGTCGACTTCGTCATCTCCGGCATCGTGTAACACTCCTCCGTTTGATGCGGGTCATTCGCCGTGGATGCCGTTCCTCTCCAATGACGTTGGCCAAGGTATAGAATTCCCTCTTTCTGCGCGCCTCATTGAATTGATTCATAGGATCCCTGACTATGTTGTCCCCGAACGCCTCCGCGGCGGCGGATGCATGCTCCTGGTTTACTGAGCCACCTTCCCCGCCTTCGGCATTTCGTGATATGCCCCCACTTTGTCGACCTTTGCCACCACCTCACGATACGGTTGACAAGACAAAGAACACGCTCCCCGCCGAAGAGAAGAACGTGCCTCCCGCTGGGGAAAAGCCTCAGACCGAGACGGTCGACAAGACTTTGGAAAAGCCCCAGACCAAGGACACGCCAGCTCCCAAGGCCCAAGAAGAGTGCATGGAGGTCCATGTTGTGGTACAACAGCTCTCCCTCCCCAAGAAGAGAATCGTCGAAGATGACGATGACGATGACGATGACGATGACGATGACGATGACGATGACGATGACGACCAATATGTGCCAGTTCGCCTCAAACGGCGGACCAAGGCACGCAAGGGGGACACTTCAGACAACCCTATCGTCATTTCCTAATACTCCTTCTCCCCTCCACCCGTCGAGAACGAACTTGTGAGCTTTCTCGCTCTTCGTCTCTGCTCGTCAAGAACGAACCTGAGAGCTTTCTCTCTCTTCATCTTGACATCAACAACAACAACCATCACGCCGCTTATTGAGTGATGCGGCCGTGATTGTTGTGCCCAATGCTGCCCGTGTGGGTTATATGCGCCCGGAGAGTGTGTTTGGGGTAATATATCACTCTTCAAAAGGAAAGTCGCGACTGTGACGTCGATGGGAAACAGGATCTCTTCGCGGAAAGTTTCATCCCACTGTGAAAGTTTCGTTCCAACACCAGCGTCAGCATGCGCTTCCTCCTCCTCCTCTTCCTTGTCGGGATCACTTTGTCAGAGTGGAAAACGCAGCGGTATGTATGCTTGTTGTAAGTGAGGCTCTCTGTTAGACACAATTTATTCCAGATGCGAAACTGACTGTGAGCGACAACAGTGGTCAAGTTGAATTGCTGACGACACACTTCTCCGTTGGTACGCAAGCACTCCACAAGAAATGACCTCTTGCTGAATTCACTGCGTTGTAGGGAATCTTTGTGCTTCGTCTGTTGTCTCACCACCGGTCGGCCAAAGAGGTGTTGGGCATCTCGAGCGCCTTGGTATGTACTGTTCACTTTTCTTGCGTATCCTTCACACCTTTTAGATGAGCGTCAACCCATTGACGATGTGACAAGTGGCATTTGCAGCACTACACAACACCCCTTTCCTTCTGCTGTTGGTATGTGACTCGACTTGTCAATTCGAAGACGCCCATCCCCGCCTTCGTTTTCCCATTCCAAAGGTCAGAACAAGGACACCAGTCACGACTCGTTCCTTGTGTCAGCAGCGAACGTTCCTCTTCAACATGCTTCTCCCACAATTGTGTCAGAACCACCCCACCACCACGGTATCTGTTGTTGTTCGTTCACAATTTGTTGCGACATCTTATCTCTAGACACAACCCATCCTGATGCTGTTTGTCCAAACAACCCCGTGGCGAACAGTATGTGAATTGCATGCATAGTATTTTGTTGATTCTCGTGTGCCATTTTTTATCCACTCCCATAATTTTTCTGTAGGTGTTCGTGAATGTGAACAGAATACCACATCGGCAATTAGCATGGAACGAAACACCATGGACAACGCCATGGTAAGTTTTGTGATGCGTCTCGCACTGAATCTGCTCCTTTTTGTTCAATAGTCATTGGTGGACCTCTGGTCCCGCCCTTTACATGAACTTGTGGATTTGCCTCTGTTGCCACCTCCACCGCCTCCACCATTGGCACCAGTTTCCGCTGCCCCAGCAACCCAAGGCGACACCGTTGATGTTGTTCTCGCCGAAGGCGACGTCCCTCAAGCTGCCCCTGCTGCGTCGGCTCATGTTGTGCTGCCTCCCGTCAACGCTCCGCCTGCTATGCAGATGCCCGCGTCGTTCCAGAGGACACTGCACGCCGAGCGACCTGGATTGGTATCACTGACAGTGCCGCCACCCAAACTTCCTCAACCCACAACAATGGGCGCCGTATCTTCAGCACCAGGGTCGAGTACGATTGCGCCTATCCCCTTGTCGGGAGGTCAACCTTCGGCGCGACTTGTTGTGTCTCCTTCAGCCTCCGTGACGTCAGGGTCTATCACATCGACTGCCATCGGAATGTTTCCGCGTCCCTCGTTCGCCTCGTTTCCTTTGTCTGGACCCTTCGCCATACCACCGACAACAGCTATTGCGTCCAGTGTTTCTACGCCGACGCCTCTGACGGCATTTGCACATCCTGCCGCTCTTCCTTCGTTGCGTTTGGATGCGTTCGCATGGGTCCCTCCCTCCCTGCCTGCGGACGCGTTCGTATCTCCTGACGTGCCCTTGTATCCGACTCCACCTACAATGCCTCCTTCTCTTCCCTCTATGTGGCCTACCCATGTGGTGCCCGTGGGCCCTCCGCCCAGCATCATCACGGCATCTGTTCCACCACCAACGGCGGCATCGCCTCCCCATCCTCGTCGTCGTCGGAAACCTCATGACGCTGTGCCACCACCTGCGGCAAAAGTGGCGGGGACGGCGCCTCCGAAACGATTTACTCTCTTTCCGGATGGAGAAGCAGACGTGGGTGTCCTTCCGTTTGCGAACAGAGGCGGTGCAGCAAAGGATGCCGACGATGACGACGCCATCGATCTACTCGTCAAACGGCAGGTCAATCCAATGGCGTCGTTATTTGCGCTCAACCGAGAGTCATCGCTACGCAACGAGTCTGAGGTACCACGTGTAAGTCATTATGTGTTCTTTTTCATTCGTCATTTCTCAGGTGCACTCGAAAAGTGGCGTCTACAACTTGGCTGAGGGTGGTGGCGACCGCACTCGCCGCGACGACGAGGAGGGGGAGGAGCGTGATGAGGAAGAGGACAGTAGTGGTGACGACGGTGATGATCGTCCAGAGCGACGTCTCTCGAAGAGGCAACTCGAACAAATCGCACGACGTGAGGAACAGAAAACACAAACTGTGGCACGTCACGAGGCTGCCCGTGTGGAACTGGAGCGCACAAGCTTCGTCAAGAAGGCATTGCAACTTCGACCATGTCCTCCTCTCCGACGCGCAGGCAAGCCGTTCACATTGGCGGAAGTGAAAAAGACTGCCCCGGCGGCGGATGATGCCTTTCTCACTTTTCTCAATAACATCATGTGTCTTGGGGACGCCCAGCTGGCTGCTGTGCCTTACCCTGTGGGGAAAGTTGGAAGCCAACCCCACGACAAGAAGAATGACAAATCATCCATCCTTTGTGGAGATGCAATGGAAGAGGCGGTCGTTCAATGTCTGGCGCCACTTTTCCTTGCACTACGCGCTGCTCATGATGGGGATGTTCTCGCCCTTCCCCATGCTTGCTCACCGCCCGCTCTCTGGCAACGTCTGCTCGACCATGTGTCGTCTCCGTCTTCGTCTTCGTCTTCGTCTTCGTCAAGCGCGCCTTCACAGCCGTTGACGTGGTGTTCTCCGCCTGTGTTAGCGGCAGCAACAGAGGCTTATGTTCGG
>Ga0172381_10008149_pt1 | contig 10281 bp, 9 predicted proteins | sample Leawel6488metaG_FD_119754 | JGI IMG/M metagenome (GOLD analysis project Ga0172381, IMG submission 119754) | Leachate microbial communities from a municipal landfill in Southern Ontario, Canada - Leachate well 64-88 metaG | ecosystem: Engineered > Solid waste > Landfill > Unclassified | place... | reverse complement strand
CTATAAAAGATATTACATATGATACAATTGGCAGGGAAGCTGTTTTTACAATTAATTTTTCTCAAAAACCAAGGTTTGTAAAGAGTAAGAAGTTAAAAAACCCTATGAGATTAGTAATTGATATTGAACATTCTTCTTCTGTTGATATTGCAAAACCTTGTGAAATAATACTACCAGAAACTCTGGCTACAAATAAAGACATGTGTAAAAATATATCAAAAGAAGAAAAAGAAACATTAAAGACATCAACTCAAGACAAAAGCAATAAATCGATAGAACCACCTATAATTGATGAAAAATTAATTTCAAATGATTCCGAAATATATGATAAACCAATATTAGAAGAAGAAAATAATGATTCCGAAGCTTTATCAAAAGTTAAAGTTGTGAGTATTTCAGAAAATGAAATAATAGATGACAGTTATACATTAATTGATGATACATCAACTTTTAAAGATATCGCACCTGCCTATGAAGAAAAATCAAAAAATGCAAAAATTATAGTTTTAGATGCAGGACATGGCGGGCAGGATGCTGGAGCTATCGGTCCAAATGGAACTAAAGAAAAAGACCTAAATTTACAAATAATTTTAGCATTAAAGAAAATTTTTGATAAAGACAAAGATTATAATGTCATCCTTACAAGAGATGATGATACTTTTATTCCTCTTGTAGAAAGAACAAATATAGCAAATAAAAATAAGGCTGATTTATTTATATCTGTTCATTGTAATGCGAATTTCAAAAGAAGTATTGCCGGATTTGAAATATATTTCTTATCTGAAAATGCTTCTGATACAGATGCTATATCTACAGAAACTTTAGAAAACTCTGTACTAGCATTAGAAAATAAATCTGATGAGAAAAAAAACATTCTGCAAAAAATGTTATGGTCAATGGTTGTAAATGAATATATAAATGAATCATCGGAACTATCTAGTTTTATTGTCTGTGAAACTTCAGGAAGATTAAAAAGCCAAAACAGAGGAATTAAACAAGCCAACTTCTGTGTATTAAGAGGGTCTCAAATGCCAGCGGTTCTTGTTGAATGTGCATATTTAAGTAATTATACTGAAGAAGCAAAATTGCAAACAAAAAGCTTCCAAAGTTCAATAGCTGATTCTATATATGAAGGTGTAAAAAAATATTATGCAAGAAAAACAAAAAAATGTACTGGTAAATAAAGCGCCTATAGGTATTTTTGATTCCGGATTAGGCGGACTTACAGTTATGTCTGCTATTACAAAACTTATGCCAAAAGAAAATATTATTTATTTTGGCGATACTGCACATGTTCCTTATGGATCAAAATCAAAAAAAGTTGTTACGAATTTCGCACTTGGAATATCTAAATTTTTAGTAAAACACAATGTAAAATTTATTGTGGTCGCATGTAATACAGCTTCAGCATTTAGCTTAGATACACTAAAAAAAGTTATAAAAGTCCCGATAATAGGTGTTATAACAGCAGGCTCAGTGATGGCTGCAATAAGCACAAAAAATGATAAGGTTGCCGTTATTGGAACTGAAGGAACTATTAAAAGTAATGCTTATACTAAAGAAATTAAAAAATATAATAAGAAAATTCAATGTTTTTCTCAAGCCTGTCCATTATTTGTTCCTCTTGTTGAGGAAGGATGGCTGGATAATAAAGTAACAGAGCAAGTAATAAAAATATATTTAAGCAACATTATCAGCAAAAAAGCAGATACTGTTATTCTTGGATGCACACATTATCCATTATTAAAAAATACAATACAAAAAGTTGTAGGGAAAAATATAAATATAATTGATTCAGCAACAGCAGTCGCATACGAAGTTAATAATTTATTAAAAGAAAAAAATTTAACAAATAACAAAGGAAAAGGCTCTTACTCTTTTTATGTTAGTGACAGTCCGGAAAAATTTCAAAAATTAGGCAGTAAATTTTTTAGTAAAAAAATCATAAATGTTAAAAAAGTGGAGATATAAGCAATGAAATATAAACTTTCTGTGTTTAAATATTTTTCATCGGCACATGCTTTAAGAGAATATAAAGGTAAATGTGAAAATTTACATGGGCATAATTGGAAAGTAAGAGTATGCTTAACAGGGACTAAATTAGATAATTGTGGAATGTTAATAGATTTTACTGATATGAAAAAACATTTAGATACTATTGTGTTAAATTTAGACCATAAATTTTTAAATGAAACTCCCCCTTTTGATAAAATAAACCCTACTGCTGAAAATATTGCTACATATATTTTCACATGTATGCAAAAATTGGAAACTGAAACTGAAACTGCAAAAGTTTATGAGGTTGAGGTATGGGAAAGTGATACTTCTTCTGTGATGGTACAATTATGAAAAAGAAAGCTATAATTTTATTTTCAGGCGGATTAGATTCTACTACAGTTTTATATTATGCAATGTCAAAAAAATATGATTGTCATTGTTTGATATTTGATTATGGACAAAAACATAAAAAAGAAGTAAAAAATGCTGAAAAAATAGCTAAAAGTTTAGGTTTAATTTTTCAAACTGTTCATATAAAACTACCATGGGATAAAAGTGCACTGGTAAATAAATCAGTTAATATCCCAAATCATAAAATTATAAAAAAAGGATTTATTCCTCCGACATATGTACCGGGACGAAATACTATTTTCTTATCATATGCAATATCTTATGCTGAAACTATAAAAGCAAATTCAATTTTTCTTGGGATAAATGCGGTTGATTTTTCATCATATCCGGACTGTACCGGACATTATCTAAAAGCAATGCAAAGTGTAACAAAAGCTTTAAATAATAAAATAACTATCCAAGCTCCTATAGAGCATTTTTCAAAAGGTCAGATAATAAAACTAGGCATGAAGTTAAAAGTTCCATATAAAAACACATGGACATGTTATAGTGGAACAACGAAACCTTGCGGGATATGCGATTCATGTAAATTAAGAGCAAAAGGGTTTCAAGAGGTTGGAATAAATGATCCAGCACTTAAATAATTGTACAGCTCCTGTTGATGAAGTTTTTTTTTCTTATCAAGGAGAAGGAATTTTTGCAGGTATTGCTCAAATTTTTGTCAGATTTTCAGGATGTAATTTAAAGTGTAATTATTGTGATACGTTGACTTCTTTAAAAATAAATTCAAATACAAAATATTATACCCAACAAGCATTATATGAATTAATATTAGATGTTTACAGAAAGAATAAAAATAATTTTTATTCTCAAATTCCGTCTGTATCTTTTACCGGCGGAGAACCTTTATTGTATGCAGATTATTTAATTGATTTATTAAAAATTTTAAAAAAAGATAAATTCAGTATTTACCTTGAAACAAATGGCACGTTACCGGAAGAGTTAAAAAAAATATCAACTTATTGTGATGTTGTTGCAATGGATATAAAATTTAAATCTGCCTGTAAAAAAGATTTATTTGCTCAACATAAAAATTTTCTGAATATTTCCAGACACAAAGTATTCATTAAAACTATAATAACCAAATCAACTACAAAACAAGAATTTATAAAAGCAATTAAAACTGTTTGTGATATATCAAAAAATATTAAATTTGTTATACAACCTTCAGACAATACAGAATATATAAATAAAAAAGTTTTTGAATTTTATAATCTGGCTGTATCAAAACTAAAAGATGTCAGGATATTACCACAAATGCATAAAATTTGGAAAATACGATAAGGCTTAATAATGACATTACATAATAAAGAATTAACTTCTTTTGGAAATAAATTTATTAAAATACTTCACGATTGTAACCTTATTGCAACTTTTGATGAGTCTTCTTTTAGAGATTATTTATTGCAAATATCAATAAAGAATAAATTAGTCAATTTAGGTAAAATCAATATTTATTACAAACCATCTAAAAAATCTTTTTCTCTTTTAACTTCAAATATAAAAGATACTGAAGTTGTTGAAATTATTAATAAATGCTGGGATAAGATAAATAATTTTGCAACTTACTCGGAAAACTCCGGAATATATGAAGCTTTTGTAGATGGTTCATATATTAATGGTAAAACCGGTTATGGTGCAGTTATATTTTTAGGTGACAAAAACATTAAAGAATTTTCAGGCAATGTGGCAGATACTTCAACCAGACAGTTTGGCGGAGAACTTTATTCTGTCATAGAAGTATTAAAATGGTGTTGTGAAAATAATATTCAAAAAATCAGAATAAATTATGACTATGTAGGTATAGAGTATTTTGCAACTGGGAAATGGCAGCCAAAAAATCCGCTGGCTCAGGAATACAAACAAGTAGTTTTATCTTCAAAAATTGAAATTATGTGGAGAAAAATCGATAGCCATACCGGAAATAAAAAGAATGACATTGCTGACAAACTTGCGAAGTTTGGAGCTTCTGGGTTGTAACTTTTAATTTTTAATTAATATATCTGTAGCTGTCATTATTGCTTTATAATAATTTGCGAGTTTTTTATGGTTTTCCGTAGTATCTGTTTGAGATAGTTTTTTAGTTTCTTTATCAAAATTAAAAGATTTAATAGAATGATCTATAAAATTATATTTTATTGCAATATTATCATTAACAGCTAATCCGCTTACATTAAATGCCACATTATCTGAAATATTTAACAAATCATTTCCAACAGATGTATACTCAACATCAGATAACGATAATCCATATAAAGTCGGCATAATATCCATATGTGAACCATTTATTGATGTATTAATTTCTTTGTTTTTTAACTGCTTAGGAATGTATAAATATAAAGGAACTGCATATCTTAAAAACATATCCTCATCAGAATAATTTGAGAGTTCCCTTAAATTATGATCTCCTGTAACAGCAATAATTGTATTATTAGCAAATTCTGATTCTTTTACCATTGAAATAAATTTTGCAAGTTCCATATTCGCAAATTGATATAATTCAAAAATCGCTTTATTGTCCAAATCTTTTGTTGACATCATTCCTTTTATTTGTGATGGGATTTCTAATGGAAGAGGATCATATCCGTTTGGTCTTTTATAAGGAGGATGAGTTCCTGTAGACATTGCATAAATAAATTTTGGTTTATTATCAGATTTATCATTTAATTTTTCTTTTAATAATTCAAAAAATTGATCATCATTTATACCCCAAGCATGTCTATCTTTGGATTTTACAGTTATATTCCCTTCACCTACAATTTCATCAAATCCTTGTGTCTTAAAAAAAGATTCCAAATCCCTCCAAGTCATACTGCCACCATAAAGAGCAATTGAATGATATCCTGCTTTTTTATATGGAAGAATAGCTGAGCTTGGAAAAGATTTAAATGCATCAGATGTTTGTGTAATTTGATTAACAAAAGGTCTTTGCGGGATATTTAAAATAATTGATTCTATAGCATGAATTGTTATAAATCCTGCAGGTAAAAAATTATAAAAAACAGTATCACTATCAAAATGTTTTTTTAGATCTCCTAATACATTAAATTGTTGATTATTGTTTAAAACCGGAAGTTCTCCAAAACCTTCTAAAACAATTAAAATAACATTAGGTTTTATTTGTTCTGCAATTTTATTTTCAGCAGTTTTCTTTAAAAAAACATCTTTAATTACTAGTTTATCTTTATTGAAATCTAAAAAATTTAAATCATCTATTATTTTATCATCACTTGAATATTTAAAAACATCTTTTAAATTCATAGTATTGTTTGAATTTTTGATTTTATAGTAAATAGTATCTGCCAACGGATGTACCGGATTTATACATAATTTATTAACAAATAAATTCGGAGAAATTTGTGAATAAAATATACCTAATGGGAACATTGAAAAAGAACCCCTGGCTATAATAAAATTTACTGATACTATCAATATGATAATAATTGTTTTTGTTAATTTCTTCCAATATAATGTATTAATAATTCTTTCATTGAATTTTAATTCTTTATATGTCCAATAAGAAAATTTATAAATAACAAAACATAATAGCCCGAAAATTATTAAAGCAATATACAACCTATAATCTAATGCTATTGTCTTAATCAGGGCAATGGTATCATCTTCAAAAATACCAAATATTAAAAAATTATAATGATCTTTAAAATATGAAAAAAATCCAAAATCTACAAATATCACAAAAAATAATAGAGAGAACACTAATGTATAATAATATTTAAATAAAGATATAGATAATTTAAATATTGAATAGTTTTTTAATAATAAACAAAATATTAGAATTAATGTAATAGGTGCATTAATATATGCCATAACTGACATATCAAATCTCAATCCCATTAAAAAAGCTTTTAAAATATATATTTTTAATGTTCCAACTGTTGAAAAATCTGCAAAATAAAGAAAAAAAACAAACCTATAAAGTGTCATCAAAAAAAGCATAAAAGCATTTATAGGAATGAGTATTAAAAAACTATTGAAGATTAAATTAGAGTTAAATCGTTCTTCCATTTTTTGGATTATACCATTAAAAAGCACTTATTTCAATTTTATATATTTTCGTTTACAATAAAGAGAAATGGCAGTAATTATCAGCAATACCCATGAAAAAACAGATATCCAAGAACCTATAAGAAAAGATAAAGGTTTATATTCAAATCTTATTCTATGAACACCTTTATCTACAGATATCGCTCTATAAATATAATTTGCCTGTATAATTTCATATTTAATATCTTTATTATCCAGATTGTAAGCTTTCCAACCTTTTTCATAATTGCTGCTGACTAATATAATTGCAGGTTCTGTTGTCTTACATTCAATTTCAATTTTATTATCATTTAAAGATAAAATATTTATTGTGCTGATACCTTGGTTTACAGGTTTATATTTTGGTTCTTTGTCTAATACAACGGTTTGCAAAAAATCAAAATCTTTATCAAATAAAATTGAAAATGTTTTTTCCTTATCTTGTTCTGTAATATATTTATAGAATATATTGACTCTTTTTAACATTTTTACATTATATTGTGATACTTTAGAAGTATCATCATCAACAACATATTTACATCTTAGCATAGCAAAAATATTTTCTGTATCAACATTAGGGGCTTCTAAATGTTTGATAAAATCCAAATAATTTTTTAAGACATCTGATGTTGTACCAAATATATTTTCATAATTATATTGTAATGAATATTTTTCATTTGAAAAATATCGAATATCATTATTTTTGTAAAAGACTTTCATTCGTTCATACTTATAATCATTGTTAAAGAAAAAAGGTTTGGTATAATTTTTTACAAATAGTATTGGCTGTAATATTGCAATAAGCAATATTATTATGCGTACAGGAATATATTTTTTAAAAAACAAACATATTGAAAACAATAAGACAAAGCATCCTGTAATCAAAATCGGTTTTTGGAAACTATTATGCAAAGTGGCATCATTTGAAAATAAATTAATTATAAATGGAGACAGCTTACTGCTGAATATAATAATTACTATTGCAAAAATAATTGTCGCATAAATGAAATATTTATTAATTTTAATATCTTTTGATATTATTTGTATTATCCCATAAGATAAAAGAGGTAATGTTAATATTGAAATAAAAAAATTTAATTTTATAGGACTTCTAAAATTGTTAAATAGCGGGATTATTGCAGAAAGAACATACGATATTATATGCTGATATGTTAGCAAATATAATATGACAATCAATAAAATATATTTTAGACATTTCTTTTTAAAATTATTAAATATCGCCAATGAAATAATAAGTATATTAAATATACCAATATATATAGCTGTTTCCCAAAAATAATAGCTGGTAAATTCAGTAAAAACAGGAAACATCAATGTTATCAAATGAGACATGCTTGATTTTATTGACACATGCTGTAATATTCCTGAAATTCTAGCTCCTTGCAAATAAAATTCAACACTAGGCAACAATTGTACTGCAGACAAACTTAGTGCAACAAAATAAGAAAAAACTAATGTTATGATTGTAGTCTTATTAAAACAAAAAAACAAAACATATATAAAAGATACTATTGCTGTATAATAAACATATTGAAAATGTCCTGCAAATATTTGCAGTGAAATAACAGCCGAAATAGGAATGATTAATTTATAATTATTATTTTTAAAAGTTCTGTCATATAAAAATAGCAATAATGGAAACCATGCCACTGTAATAATATTAGATAAATGACCGGCAACAGCATGGAGATAAAAACTTGCGCTAAATACTGCAATGATCGCTGTATATAATGATACTATTTTTTTATTTATTTTATTATTTATCCATAGAAAAACTGAAAAAGACAATATAAAAAAATGTAATAAAAATGACCAATTTATAGCTTTGCTTATCGGTAAGAATAAAAAAATAAAATTAAACGGATAAAATGTTGCAGTTTCTGAATTAGCAAAAAAAGGATGACCTGAAAAAATATTTAATGTCCATAAAGGGATGACACCGGAAAGCAAACTATCGGAAACATATTGTCTTATATTTATATAATAATTTAAATCTTTTAAATCAAACTTTGAAAAATAGTATCCAACTGGTGCCCAAATAATATCTATATGAATTATTGATATTATAAAAAATAAAATTAAAGCTATTTGAAAATTATTTAACTTATCAAAAAATTTTTGCATATTATTTTTGCAAACTATTTAAATATATGATTTTTGATGCATTCTCTACAACAGATAAATATAGACATGCTTCTTCTAAAGTTTTACCACCTGCAAAAGTACCATGTGTTTTCACAATTGCCACTTTATATTTTGATATAAGTTCCGGTATTTTATCAGCAACTTCTGTTGAGCATATTGTTTGTTCACAAGATAAAACCGGTATTTGTGGCAAATAAAAAACTCCCTCTGAATCTATAGGTTTTATTATTTTATTTTTAAAAGAAATAACAGTTGCATAAATTGTATGAGCATGAGCAATTGCTTTTATATCCGGATTATTTAAATATATTGCTCTATGAACTTTGGCTTCCAATGATGCTAATTTATCTTTACTCTCATCATGGAGATTAATATGAACAATATCTTTTTCAGTAAGATACCCCAACATAGCACCATGTCTTTTTATTAGAATATTGTTTCCTTTCCTAATACTGATATTACCTGAATGAGAATGATTTAATCTTTGTTCATATAAAATTTTCCCGAACAAAATCATATCTTTAATCATAATATCCTCTTTTATGTTTGCTTTTATTATGATAAAGCTATCAAAATAAAAAACACCTGTAAAGTTTATATAGAAAAAATGTATATTGGAATTAACTTTACAAACTATAAATTACCAAGTTTTAGATTTTTCCAGTATATACACCGTAACTTCTCTATGCATCCAAGACTGTTCTTCTTGTTTATTATTAACACCTAAATCTATTCTGTTGCCTATAATTGCAGAACCTGTATCTCCTGCATAACCATAGCCATAGCCGGAAATATACAATCTTGTTCTTAATGGTATAACTTTTGGGTCAACTGCAACTATCCCTCTTTGCATTTTTTGGCCTAAACATGTTACTGTTCCATCTCCCCAAGCAAGAGGATCTCCCGGATAATATGCTGTAGCTATCATTTTTATTCTTTTTGTTTTGGATAAATCATAAATCTTCTCTATTTCATTGTTCTTTTTTAATAAAAGCAATCTGTAAAATGTTTTTGAAATAGTTTTTTCACTATCATAAATAAAATTATTAAATTTATTATCATAATATATTTGGGTAAGATTATAATATGTATCTTTTACTATACCTTTTTGTAATTCTACTTTTCTTAAATTTGATGTATATGTTTTTTGCCAAATAGGTCTAAAAGATGATTGCTTTGATGCTTTTGATTTTATTTTTTTAACTCTTATTATTTTTACTCTGGAATCAGGGTTAACTGGTTTATCTAAATCATAATATATAATATCATCTTGATTTAAAATTATATTTTTTTCTTTTAAAATATCTCGTAATATTTTATTTTTGTCATAAGTTACAGATATAAGCTTATCATCTACTAATATGTAAGTTTTCCTAGACAGCAATGAATTAGTATTTAATACAAATGCTAATAGAAAAATTATACATGGAATATAAAGAAGTCTAAAAATTTTTTTTGTTTCAATTTTCTTCATATTAATCTAAATATGGTCTGGCTCTAAATGAAACATCTATTGATTTTGCAATTTGTTCAACTTTTGATACATCAAGATTCTGTAATTCAACAGCCGTTATCACAACCAATGGAATATATTGTTTTGCAAGTTTTGCAAAATTAATTATTTCGTCAAATGATTCTTCTGCAAACATCGGATTATTTAAT
>Ga0172381_10008148_pt1 | contig 10282 bp, 11 predicted proteins | sample Leawel6488metaG_FD_119754 | JGI IMG/M metagenome (GOLD analysis project Ga0172381, IMG submission 119754) | Leachate microbial communities from a municipal landfill in Southern Ontario, Canada - Leachate well 64-88 metaG | ecosystem: Engineered > Solid waste > Landfill > Unclassified | place... | reverse complement strand
CAACTAGTTGACTATCTACTACATCCTACCTAAAAGTTGCTTAAGGTAATCATCCCAGTTAATATCATTAACATTTTATAAAAAATTGATTATTAGTAGATTTATAAAGCTTTCCATTATTTTATATCGAGGTTTATCTTCCAAAGACCCTTAAATTTGTTGGATTTTTAAAAAGGTTTCTTGAGATTTGTCGTTAGATTTTGTCTTTTAAACCAATAAATCCGTTTTCTCGACGGAAGAATTCTTTTTATTATTTTTTTAGTATCTATATTTTTAAAAATAAAATTTATTTAACCTCTCGATGAAAATTCCCTCAAAATATTTATCTGAAATTTTTAAAAGAATTTCAGAGGAAGATGAAAGTTATAAATTATCTAGGGAAATAGTATTAGCCAACTCTTCAGAGGGGAATGTTTGGTTGATTGGAGGATTTGTTTATGGAACTCTTGCAAATTTTTTATATGGCACAAGAAGACCTGCTAAAGATTTTGATTTTATCGTTGAGAATCCAAATCTGGAAATAGTTCTTCCAGATAGTTGGACCCTCTGTGAGAGCAGATATAAAAATCCCAAATTCAAATCTAGAGAAATGGAAATAGATTTTGTCCCACTTGCAAGATGTCATGCAATTGTTAAAAGAAATCTTCCTGTAACCTTTGATAATTACATGAAAGGAAATCCCTTAAATATTCATTCAATAGCTTATAATATTAAGAGTGAACAAGTTATTGGAGAAGTTGGAATTTCTGCATTGGAAGAGAAAGTAGTTCGGGTAAATGATATGGAAATGGCAGAAGACTTAGCTAGGTTTTACAACACTTCTATTAATCAAATAATTAGAAAAAAAGCAAGAGAATTGGGATTTAGAGCTGAATTTGTCTAGGCAAAACCTTTATGGCTTCAATTTTAATGAGACAATGTTTATTTCAGAAACCTTTATAAATCAATTTTCTCAATAGAATTCTATGGTAGAAAAGAAAAAATCAAAAGTAAATGCTAGGCTTGATGAAGATTCTTCTAAAACTGAAAGAAGTTTGGCAAATGAATTAAATGAAAGAATTTCTAAAGGAGACAAAGATAAAAAAGATCTTTCTGATAAGGAAATAGAAGAACTTTCAAAAAAAATAACTGAAAAAGATATTATTGAAGAAAAGAAAAATGTTGATGGAAAAAAAGAAACATTAATTCCTCTTGAAGATTATATTAAATGTGCTGTTCATCTTGGAACAAAAGTTATTACTCCTCATATGAGAAAGTATGTATACAAAAGAAGAGCAGATGGACTTGCTGTAATAAATACTGCAGTTATTGATGATAAACTTAGAGAATCAATTTCTTTTTTAATAAACTATAAACCCGAAGAAATTTATCTTGTTTGTAAAAGAGAAGCAGGATGGCCTGCAGCAAAAAAATTCCAGGAAATAACAGGAATAAAAGCATTTACAAAAAAATATCCATCAGGAGTTACAACTAATCTTAAGCTTGAAAACTTTTTTGAGGCAGAACTAACAATTATATGTGATCCTTGGATTGATAAAAATGCTTTAAATGATACTTTTAGACTTAAAAAACCAGTTATCTCTCTTTGTGATACAAATAATTTCACAAATCAGGTTTCAAAAATAATCCCTTGTAATAATAAGGCAAAAAAATCAATCGGTTGTATTTTATACATTCTTGCAAGAGAATACTGCAAAGCAAAAAAGATAAAGTTTGATGCAGTATTGACAGATTTTACTGGCGAGTTAGAATAATTTATTATTCTAATCTTACCTTTTGAATTAGAATAAATAGACATTTTTTAGTAATGTTTAATAATTCACTTTTCTTCTACTTTAAATGAAATTTATCATTGGAAGTGAAAACGAATTCATTGAATTCCTTAATTCTATAAATCCAGATGATAATGTGGCAATACTTACTCATACCGACCTTGATGGAATTGCTTCAGGGGTATTTCTCGAAAAAATACTCGAGTCCAAGAAAATTCCAGTTAAGCTTGTAAGATTTATAGAATATGAAAATGATGTTTTAAAAAGACTATCTGGACTGCTCAAAGAAAATAAAATATCTAAATTGTTTATTTCTGATGTAAGCATTGATGACCTGGCATTAGAGGATTTTGAAAATCTTAAAAAACAAATGGATATTTTTTTAATTGACCATCATCCAATAAATCCACTCTTAAAAAATAGGAAAAATATAATTAAAACAAAATCTGAAGATTGTGCAGCATTTACAATTTATAATCTGGGAAAGGATTTTCTAGTTCAAGACTGGAGCGAACTTGTCTGTGCAACAATGATTGCAGAGTTTTCATATAATGACCCAGATAATCTAAAATTTATCCAGAGTGTTTATCCGAAAGTAAATAAAAATAATATACTTGAGTCAGAACCTGGAAAAATTTATGCTATAATCTCTTCAGCTTTGATTTATTACCCCTATAATTTAAAGAAAGTTTATGATTTGGTTTTAAAAAATGAAATAAAAGACCTTGAAAAATGCTATAATATAATTCAGTTGGAAATTAAAAAAGAATTAGCTAATTTTTGGGAAAAAGCAGAATATTTTAGGGATAAAAGATTATATTTTTATTATTTTAAAAATAAATTTCATATAAAATCAATAGTTGCCACAAATGTTTCAATACAGAAACCTAAAGATGCTTTTATTATTCTTGCCGACGATGATAAAGATCCGGAGATGCTGCTTGTAAGTGCAAGAAATCAGGATCATTCACAAAATATGGGTTTATTACTAAAAAGAGCAATTGCAGGTCTTAAAAATGCAAATGCCGGCGGCCATATTCCTGCTGCAGGGGCAAGATTTGAAAAAAAGGACCTGGACAAGTTTAAAGAGAATTTACTTAGATAAACGCATACGCAATAAGTTAATCTAAAGATTGACCCCTGCTATTTTCCTTTGCAAAAATGAGCAGTTAAGTGTTCTCAGAAAAAATTAACATTATTGCTCTTTGTCTACAATGCCCCATTTTTCTAGAGTAATTGCTTCTAGTTTTTTAAAAATAAATATTTCTATAGATAAACCAATAATCGCAATTAATAAGATTCCTACAAAAACTTTTGCAAAATCAAAAGTATATTGTGCATTCCACATAAATTTTCCTAATCCCCCTGCCCCCGATATCAGCATTTCTGCTGCAATTACAGACCTCCAAATGGATGCAAATCCGATTCTAATACCTGTAATAATGTTTGGTAGAGCACCAGGTATAATTACTTTAAAAACAATCTGTAATTTATTCAATCCTAAATTTTTGGCAGTCAATATCCATATTTTATTAACGCTGCGTACTCCTATAATCATGTTATAAATCATCTTTAAGAATGTAGAACTAAATAACAAAATCCATACAGATAATCTAGTAAAACCAAATATAATTATAATAAATGGCAACCAGGCTAATGAAGGAATAGGATAAAGAGTAGATATAAGCGGAAAAAATGTTTTTCTTGCAATTGAACTGGTTCCTATTATTATTCCAAAGATTATTGAAACAACAATCGCTAATAAAAAAGGAAGGATAAGGTTTAATGCACTTTCATAAAGGATATTTAGTATAATTCCTTCCTTTGTCAATCCTACAAAAGTTTCCAATACATTTAATGGAGAAGGTAAAAACCAGTTTGGCATCCAATTAAAATAAGTAGCTATACTCCAAAGAAAGAGTATAAATAGGAATGGAATTGATCCTAAAGCAATATGCTTAATTTGTCTCTTGACCATAGATCTCATTTTGAGCAGATTTAAGCATATCTTTGAATCTCAAATCATATAGTTCATCTACTGATAGATTGTTTTTTGTAATATTTAGTTCAGAACTAGTTTGAGTCATTCCTACAATAAGAGAGGTATCCTCCCAAAGAGGGTATGAAACTTTTCCTTGACTTATAAGAGTTTTAAAATCTTCTGGTTTGATGTTCATTGCCCCATTACTATTCTCTCTATAAAAGTCAGTAACAACAACTGCTGAATCATTAAGGTTAGATTTCAAATAACGATTGCCTTCAATTACTCCATTAAAAAAACTGCGAACTGTTTCTTCATTATTATCTAAGAATTTAGTATTTGCTGCAACTATTGCACCTGATGAGCTCTCTTTCTCATATTTACTGTCTTTCCAATCAGGCATAATAACCGCGCCTAATTTTTCAGCTGCATCAACATAAGCAGCATCTGAAATAAAAATAGCATCTAATGTTTTTTGTTCCATTAACATAGAATGTAAGTATTGGTTATCTAAATCTAGAAAAATAACTTTCTTTAAATCTACATTTTCTTTAGATAAAATATATCTTAATAGCAATTCATTGGTACTTTTTCCAGTACCATAAGATACTCTCTTACCTTCTAAATCTTTAAAACTGGTAATATTAGAATTTGGCCGAACTAATAATTCAGCAGGTGTATCACTCATTGGAGAGATTATTTTGACTGGTGCTCCTTTTTCTATAGGACTATAAAAACGAGGTGCACCTGCTATTACTAAATCTACCTGTCCGCTTACAATGGCTACTGGAGCATCCGAACCAGATACTTGAACTAATTCTACATCAATCCCTTGTTCATGAAAGTACCCCTTTTTATAGGCAAGGATTATGGGCACTGAATCTAGATTTGTAAGTTTGTAACCAACTTTAATTTTTGGTAAATTGGAAGTATTCTCATTTTTTACTGGTTTAATTAAAGATGTTGATACATAAACAATAATCAGAATACTTAATATTAAAACTGTTAAGATAATTAAATTTTTTTTAGATATTTTTATCATTTTTAAAGATTGTTAAATAATATATTGTTTATATTACTCGCATCTGAGTTTATATTGTTTTTGTTTAGACCAAATTCTATTTCCATATCCTTTTCTAATTTTTTTACTATTTTAATAAATTCAGGGTTAGACATATCTCGTGGGTGGGGAAGTCTAATCGAATACGATTTTTTAATAGTTGTAGGTCTTGAACTCATTACATAAATTGTATCTGCCAAATACACTGCTTCATTTACACTATGGGTAACAAAAAGTATGGTTTTTTGAGTATTCTGCCATATTTTAATTAGATTTTTTCTTAGATTTTTTCTAGCAATAGAATCTAAAGACGAAAAGGGTTCATCCATAAGTAATATTTTTGGATCAGCAACCAATGCTCTTGCAAAAGCTACTCTTTGCTTCATCCCTCCAGATAACTTAGATATTGGCCAATCTTTAAACTTTGAAAGATCAACAAGGTCTAAATATTTTTTAGCAATAGCTATTTTTTTATCCTTATCTAAATCAGTATTAGTTAATCCAAATAAAATATTTCCAAGAACTGTTTTCCATGGAAAAAGCATATGATCCTGAAAGACCATAATACGATCCAAACCAATGGATTTTACTTCTGAATTATTAATCAATATTTTACCTTTTGAAGGATGTAAAAAACCGGCAATTGTATAAAGAAGAACAGTTTTACCACATCCAGATGGACCAATAAAACAAATAAATTCTCCTTTTTTTGCTTTCAAGCTTATATCTTTAATAACTTCAAAGTTGTTATCAAAACTTTTGCTTATATTTTCTAACTCCAAAATGTAATCTGAAGATTTCATAAGGTTTTTTGACATAATTACTTTATTAATTTATGCCTGCCCTTGTATTTAATTCAATAAATAATATCTGCCATAAAGCATTAGAAACAATTTTTAGAATTAATATTGATAAAAATAAATACTTCTAGATTTCAATTATTACTAAAACTTAGCAGATAAAATTAACCCCTATTCAATTTATTTTGATAAAATATTAGTGAAATTATATTACTCTATCCTATCAGTCTGACCTCAAGATAAGGCTATCTCTTCATCATCTTTTCAATCTTAATAATCCTATCAAGCTTTGCTTTTCTTACATTTCCATTAATTCCGGTTTTAATAAAATCGCATCCAAGTCCAACAGCTAAATCTGCAATTGTATCGTCAGTAGTTTCTCCGCTTCTGTGGGAGATTATTGTTTTGATATTATTTTTTTTAGCCATTTCAACAACCTGCTTAACTTTTATTAAACTTCCAATCTGATTTGGCTTGACAATTATTGCGTTAATTGATTTGAGTCTTATTGCCTTTGCAAGTCTTTCAGGATTTGTGGTTGTAAGGTCATCTCCAACAATCATGCAATCTGAATTTCTTGTTTCAAATGCAAGTTCGCTAAAAGCACTAAAATCATTTTCATTGAGCGGATCTTCTGCATATAGTAATCCATATTTTCTGATAAGTTTGGCAATATATTTTATTTGACTGTTTTTATCAAGTTCCTTATGAAAATTCTTGTATACATAAAATCCATCATTGTAAAAACTAGAACTTGCCATATCAACTCCGATGTCAACTTTTTTCTTTTCTTTTCTAAGGAGTTCTTGGACGTTTTTCATAATATCCAAGACTTCTTCATTGCTTAGGCCTGTTTCATAAGCTCCTTCGTCATTTCTAACTTTTAGCCAATATCCAAGTAATTTTCCTGCAAGTTCATAAGCTCGGTTATTTATTTCAAATCTTTCTTTGAATGTTTTTCCGTCTGCAATAAATAAAAATTCCTGGAAATCAGGTCTTTTTCCATCTCTTCCTTTGCTGTGAAGTCCTCCACCTATTGTGTTTCCAACTGGGCGAGGCATTTTGGAAATTTTATTTTCACCAAGTAAAAAAGAATATAACTCTTTTTTATTTTCTTTTGCAATTGCTTTTAAAAAAGAAGCCTCGAGTGCAAAAAGAGAATTCCCACCTATTTTATTATAAGTTAATTTTTCAATGTAGTTTAAGAAATTAAACGCCTGGCTTGAATCAACAATTTTTCTATTTTTTTCAAGTTGGTCATTTATACTTTTAATATTAATACCCAAAATAAACTCAATATCTTCTTCAAGACTTTTAAAATAACTTTTAACTTCATATTCTCCTGTTGACTTTCCAGCCGGAGCTGAAGTAGTGAATTTTCCCTTAGAAGTTATAACTATCACCTGTATTGTTTTTTGTTTTCTTGAATCAAAGACAGCCTTTGCACCTATTTTTTTTATGTTCATTTTATAATCACAGATAAAACATTGTTTTAGGATATAAAAATCTTTTCTAAAAAGCATATAAACTTAGAGTAGTTGTTTAAAAAATAGAAAATTATCTTGCGAAGCTTTTTTTATATTTCTTCACTCTCATCGCCACTGTCTTCAGAACTAATTTCGTCTTCAGGATTTGCAAGTTCCATTATTTCCCCTTCTTCTTCAACATCTTTTTCTTCCTTAGCTTCGTCTCCTTCAACATCTTTATCTTCAACTTTTTCTTCTTTCTGTTCTTTTTTAGCTTGTTTTTCAAGTCTTTCTCTGATTTCTTCTTCAGTTAATTTCTTAATAATCTTGCCAGACTTTTTAGGCAAAGGTCTTTTTACAGTTATTGGTAAAACTTCTGATTCAAGTTCTTTTTCAGCAATTCTTAAAGTGTTAAAGTTAAGGTCTTCCTCTTCTTCCTTTGTCATTTTCAAAAGAACAGGAGCATCCATGGCAAGTTGTAAGCTTCTAGCTCCAAGAATTCTTGCGACTTCATATTTTGTGAATTTTCCTTCAAATTTTTCTAACATATTGAAATTCTTTTTTCCCATTCCAGGGAATTTTAATAGACAGAAAATCTTTAATTTTCTGTATCTTGAAAATCTTTAATTTTCAAGGAGTGATTATAATGATAACAACACTATATATAATCCAAAATATAGGTTTATAAATTATCCGGTTTTTACTTTATTAAAGCTTTAACTTTTTTCTCAAGTTTAGGGAAAAGTTCATCATAGACTTTTTCACTTTGTTCAATTATTTTTTCCATTTCTTCAATTGTGAGTGGAGTTATTCCGCCTTTTTGCATTGAATTAATCATCTTGTCTTTTTTTGCAGATGAAATAGCCAGAGTTATTCTTGCTTCACTTGCATCTTCTTCATCTCTGTTTGGATCAAGAATAAGACTGTCTCCAATCTTGTGGAATGTTAAAGCCAAAGGTGTATTTTCAGTTAATGGTAATTCTTTGTTTGAAGGTTGTCCGTATTTTACTTTTCCTTCTTGTTCATCATATTCTGGAAATCTAGCCATTTTAAGTGCAGCAACAGCTCCAATTGAACTTGCATCCATTACATTTCCATCATCGTTTATACAATAAATATCAATCATTATTGACCATACTTTTTCTCCTTCTTTTATACATAATTTTTTCCAGTCAATAAATCCGCTCTCTCTTATTCCTCTGTCAACTACTCTTGCGATTTCAATTGAATCCATTTGAGGAGGTCCTGATTCATATCTTTCTCCACAAACAGGTGAGAATTCCATAGAAGTAACCATTGTTCCTTCACCTTCGTGGTCAGTATAAGGTTCTTGAGTGTCCATTTTAACTCCAACAATAACTTCTGTTTTTCCGAGCTTAACTCTTGCACTTCCTTCTGCATTGATTGAAATTCCAGTTTGTATTTCTACGTCTCTGAATTCAAAAGGTTTTCTAGAATCAAATCTTTTTGAATCTTTCAAAAGACTGATTATTCTTTTTTTGTTAATATTAGGTAGTTCCATTTTATTTTATATTCTCGTTTATTTTTTCTCCTTTAAGTGCTCTTACTTGATATTCATGTACTTTATCACATGCAACTTTTGCAGCTTCAATAGCTTCTTTAAATCTATGAGTCTGTATTTTTCCATCAAGTTGCAAATGAGTAATTTGTTTTGTTCTTGATGTCATTGTGAATGGAATATCTGTTGGTCCTTCTCCTTCATGATAATCTTCTTCTTCTTTTGTTATATCAGCAACAATTTTATCATCTATTTTTCCAATTGAAACGCTTGATACCATTTCTTTCATAACAACTCCTGCATGAGCAAGAGCCATAGCAGCAGCATTTATTCCAGCGCATCTTGTTGAAGCATTTGCCTGCAGTATCATTATTTCAACATCAATAACAGTTCCAGGAAATCTTGTAAGGTCAACAACAGCAGCAAGTGCATTTCCAGCAACCATTCCAATTTCTTTGCTTCTTCTGTTTGGTCCTGGCTTTGCCCTTTCAGTAACTGAGAATGGTAACATATTGTAATTGCATCTTATTATTCCTCTTTCAGGGTCTTGCATATGAGCTGGGTGAAGTGGTTTTGGACCATAGACCGCAGCAATTGCAACTGTCTTTCCAAAAGCAAATAATGCACTTCCATCTGCATTAGGAATTATTCCAACTTCTGCCTGGATTGGTCTAAGTTCATCGAATTTTCTTTTGTCTAGTCTTTTAGTGTAACTCATTTTATTTTCCTAAGAACTTCTCTACCTTTTCAGTAAGTCCTGATGTAGAATATTCTTCTGCAATTAATTTAATTGTTGATTCTGCTTTTTCCTCTCCAGCAAGATCTCCTTTTAGCCATATATAACCATTTTGGCCAACAGTTATTTCTGTTTTTGTTGCATCTTTTATTAAGTTAATGATGCTTCCTTCTTTTCCAATAACTCTTGGAACTTTATGTGGATTTACCCTTATAAGTCTTCCACCCTCTAGTTTTCCAAGTCCTCTTGATTTAAGAGTTAAATCAGCTCCGCCTTTTTTAACATTCCATATTTTTGCAGAAAGAACATCGCCTACTGTTGCAAATTCTGCAATATCATTTCTGTTGATAAATCTTGGACATTCTGCCAAAGGTAAAAATGATGTATATGGTCCGCCAATATTTATTAGCCATCCATTAAATGTAACATCTTCAACTCTTCCAATAACAGTATTTCCTCTTCTTGGTTCAAAAACACCTGAAATAGGAATTATTTTAACAACTCTGCCAGAAACTTCAGCAAGTCCATACCTGCTAGCAACAACATCTTTTCCTTCTTTTCTTGTAAAATCTCCAGGAAGATAGTCTTCTCCGCTTACAATTATTTCTCCGGGTATTACTAGTTTTCTTTCTTTTTTTGATTCTGCTTCACTATCTTCTTCCATTTCAATTTTTTCTTCTGTAATTATTTCTGTTGTCATTTTAATCTTTAATCTCACTTGTCAATGCTGAACCATGAGTTATTTTGTTTAGTCTATCATAAAAATCCATTGTTATTCCAACCGGAATATTCAAGATAACTTCAAGGCTCCCGTCAGAAAGCCACTCTTCTTTTTCTTTATATTCTTGAACAAGTCCATAAGTCTGCCCTGTAAATTGAGCAGGAATCTTGATTTTTATTTTCTTTGTTTCTATTTTAATTGGAATTGCCTTTTTTAATGTTTCTATT
>Ga0172381_10008147_pt1 | contig 10282 bp, 8 predicted proteins | sample Leawel6488metaG_FD_119754 | JGI IMG/M metagenome (GOLD analysis project Ga0172381, IMG submission 119754) | Leachate microbial communities from a municipal landfill in Southern Ontario, Canada - Leachate well 64-88 metaG | ecosystem: Engineered > Solid waste > Landfill > Unclassified | place... | reverse complement strand
TTACTTAAATTTTCGTGTCGGCAAATATACGATTTTTCTGTTTAGCACGGTTGGTCGTAATATAGCCGCTAACGGTTTGGCTATGCGCAGTGTCCCGAAGGGCATTGCGTATAGGTTTTGTTGTATGCCCGTGCTTTTTTCATTTTCTTTTCTGTCAGCGTTGGGGTAGCCATCTCTTTGGCAAGTTTTGGCTTGTGCGGCTGCTTTGAGCGACTTGCCAATGTGTATGGATGCGTGCGGCTGATTTCATTGTTAGGGTAAAACTCTATGAAGCCAATGTTTAGCTCTGTCCGTGTCATAGGCCTCCAAACATTCCTTCACTTTGTCTATGTTATACTTTAAACTCGAGATTTTATCTTTTTTGGTCTGTGGGTCTGTCCAACTAGCAGAAAGCTGTCCTACTGCATAAAAGAATCCACTCTGGACATTGTCACCATAAAAATTCATTCCTGTTATTTCTAGCTCGAGCGCATAGGAATCAAAAGGATAGCCATTTGAACAGTTCCATGCTTTTAACAGGCGAATAATAGGTCGTACAACTTGGTTATACTTGGTGTTTGCATCCGTCAAACTCTGTTTGACGTCATTTGGATTGGTTGACTGCCAACCATAAGTCTTATCGGGAATGTAAAGTGTACTTCCAAAAATGAAATTCTGTTCTTCCTTAGCAGGGACTAGATCAAAGTTGATATTATTTAACCTTACTGTAACTGTTGGAAATGACTTTACAACTTCTGAACCGTAGCGGTCTTTGTAGTACTTATCAGCAAAGTTTTTGAGCCAACCACGATATGTTTCTGGATTTCTCTCATATTCAGTATGATTAAAAACTACCATCAGATCAATGTCTGACTTACTGTCAATGCTTCTAGGAAGTATTGTGTCTCTGTCGTATGAACCAAATACGAATCTTCTATTGATTAATACTCCTAATTCAGTATCTAGATTTTTCAAGAGATTTTCTTTCGAGCGATTTATTTTATCGATTTCGGTCGAATCCTTCTTCAGGTAATACGTGTAAGAAAGTGTTCTTAGATATGATTCAATTGATGCAGCCATTTATTTCCACCATTTTGTCATTTCACCTGATTTTTCAATTGCATATTTTGCCCAGTGGCGACCACCTAGATTGATATTTGGCCTTTCCGTTTTGTTTAGTTTGTTTAGACGTTCTTGAAGCTTTTCAACGTTCTGTTGATCTCGAGATTCTTTCAGAAACTCCGAGTAAGTATCGTTGTGCAGTTCTAAATAAAGGTTTCCAAACTTTGTATGTCTGGAACAGATTCCGAGACCTCCGTGCGTTTCAGAAATTAATAACAAGATAGAAGCAATTAGTGATGCAATTGAAAGAAGTTGAATCCACAATTGCGTGAAAAGGCCTGAAATGGCCATTACGGCAAAAACGATATTCACCACTATGTAAATGTAGGTGGTGATTCTGCGGATGTCAGCTGTTTTAAAGTGACCTTTCGCAGAATATGCGGTGCTTTCACCGATATGCTTCAATAACTCTTTACTCATCAGCTTTTCCATTTATCGTTTCCATCACCTCTTTGAAACTCTCCAAACCGGCCTCAATATTCTCAATGATTTCATTGGCTAATATATCTGGGTCAGGCAGGTTGTCTAGGTCTGCCAAGCTTTTGTCTTTAAGCCAGAAGATGTCAAGATTGGTTTTGTCTCGTGCGATGATTTCTTCATAGCTGAATTTGCGCCAACGTCCTTCAGGATTTTCCTCTGACCATGTTTCTGTTCGGTCGTTTCGGTTGCTTGGGTTGTAACAGTCGATGAAGTCTTGCAGGTCTTCCAGCTGCATGGGCTTTTTCTTCAGGGTATGGTGAACATTGGTTCGGTAGTCGTAGATCCAAACCTCTTTTGTCCATGCTTCTTTTGCTCCTGGTCGGTTGTCGAAAAACAAGACATTGGCTTTTACTCCAGGTTTGTAAAATATTCCAGTCGGTAAACGGAGTACTGTATGCAACTCGGTTGATTGTAGCATTTGTTTCCGAACGGTTTCACCAGCACCACCTTCAAACAACACGTTATCTGGCAAAACCACGGCAGCTTCTCCGTTTTCCTTCAATAAGGTTCGGATGTGCTGCATGAAATTGAGCTGCTTGTTGGAAGTGGTTGCCCAAAAGTCCTGACGGTTATAAATCAAGTCTTCTTTTTCTTGTTCGCCTTCTTCGTTGGTGAACGTCATGCTTGACTTCTTACCGAATGGAGGATTCGCCAATACATAATCGAAACGCTTTCCTTCATCAGCCACCAAGGCATCTGCCGAAGAAATGAAGGTCTCTCCGTCTATCTCGCCAATGTTATGTAAGAACATGTTCATCAAACACATTCTGCGTGTATTGGCTACAATTTCATTTCCGTAGAATGTTTTGTTTTTCAAAAACTCCTTTTGCTCACGATTTAACTCGTGGCTGCTTACAATATGATCATAAGCCGCAAGGAAGAAACCGCCTGTTCCACATGCAGGGTCCGTGATGGTTTTCATGGGTTCTGGTTGTACACAAGCCACCATTGCTCTAATCAAGGCTCTTGGGGTAAAATACTGCCCCGCACCTGATTTGGTGTCTTCTGCATTCTTTTCCAAAAGGCCTTCATAGATTTTGCCTTTCAGGTCAGCACCCATCATGCTCCATTTCTCCTTATCGACCATATCAATGATCTTGTAGAGTTTGGCAGGGTCTTGAATCTCATTTCTTGACTTGACAAAGATTTGCCCAAGCGTACCCTTGGCTTTAGCTAGTTCCCGAAGTATTTTGGTGTAATGGGTTTCTAGTTCTGCACCTCTTTTTCCTTTCAGACTCTCCCAGTCGCATCCTTCTGGAACAGCGATTTCCCGGTTGTATGGTGGCTTGGCAAACTCATCTACCATTTTAAGGAAAAGTAGATAGGTGAGTTGCGTTAAATAGTCACCATAGCTAACTCCATCGTCTCGAAGTACGCTGGCAAAACTCCAAACTTTTGATACTATTCCTGATTCGTTACTCATATTATTCTCTTTTTATCGCAGGTTATGCCGCAAGTTAATCCGCAGATTTTTGGTTAATTATTTTTTTCAGTTTGTCAGTAATGAAGTAGCCACCAGTTTGAGCTGCCGATCCTTTAAACTCAATGAAACCTGCTTCTCGTAATTGCTCAACATACCTTTCCATAGTTCTTTCACTACCTAGATTAGTTATCTCTTTGTAATCAGGTATGCGTTTACCTTCATTATCAACTATGGCACGAAGAAGAGAAGATAGTTTACTCTTAGTTGATTTAGTAGCTCCGTCAATAGCTCCGTCAATAGCTCCGTCAAGTTTAGAAGCAAGAGTATCGTCAGTTGCTCCGTCAACAGCTCCGTCAACAGCTCCGCCAAGATTTACATTAAGAGGAAAAGCAAGCTTTACGCTAGTATCTGTAGTAGTCCATCTAGGTGCTTTAAGTCCTGCAGCTTTACAGGCATCCATAATCTTTATTGTACCTCTACCAATCTTCTCTATGTAGCCTCTCAGAAATACCATGTGAGCAATGTCTGGGTTTACTGGAAGCGATAAGTGGCTCTTTGTGAGCTCTACTGCTTTCAATGGTGATTTTCCTGAATTGAAGACTTCAATTCTATCGCTGTAAATAATCACCGACATAGAAGCTGAGGACAAACTGTAATCCCTATGCACTAAGGCATTCATTACACCTTCACGCAATGCCGACATGGGTACCACATACTCATCCTGACGTTCCCAATCTTTTTCCGTGAATTTTCTGGTGGTACGCAAATGCTTTTCGAAGAAGTCCTGAACAGCTGAGATGTTTTTAAACAGGTTGCCATCGAGTATTCTATCATCTACAAACTCGTCAGCTGTTTTCCCTTTTTCAAGAAATGCAACGCGAACTCGTGTTTGGGGTATGAATCGAGCAGGGTTCTTTGCAAAGAGCACGACCGCAGCGTTGGTGAAATGACCGTTCTGGAAAAGTCCAAAATGGGTCAAGAAGTCAATAGGATTTCTTTTGTTTTCGTCCAGCTTACTTTCGTTGATGGATCGGTCAATGGTTTTTTGGATTTCATGAATATCCAAGTCTTCCAGCTCAACGCCCAATGCTAACTGTCGTTCCCAGTGTAATTCAGTTTTCTGGCGGTTGTGGATTAAGTCTGAAATCTGCTGGGATGTGGCTTTGACTGTGCTTTGACCTCTGCGGAAATAGATGCTTCCATCAAAAATGTAGGGCTGCTTGGAGCCTGCCCATACTTTAACCAATAGGATTTGTTTGTTGCCCACACTCTCAACTGAAACCATGATTGGTGCTTCCGGAATGATGGAAGTGTTCAGGTAATCGGTCAATTCCTTTTCCCACTTTTCGGCATCTGTAATGCCGACAACTTTTTTATCATCAGCAATGCCAATCAGTACCTGACCGCCTTCATGATTGAGAAAAGCACAAATGCTTTTGCCAATGGCATCTTTGCGAACAACCTGTTTAAACTCAAGCTGCTCGCTCTCTCCTTGTTTCAGGAGACTTTTTATGAGTTGTTCGCTATTCATTTTCTTGATTCATTTGATTTACAATTTCTCGAACCCGGTCTGGGTTTGAGAATTGAGTTTCGAGGCATCTTAATATGTCGCCAACTCGATAGAATTCATCCACCCAGTGTCCAACTCTATCTTCCGGAGGCACATTGTTCATGATTGCCTCATTATATAAGTCAATCACTCTGATATCATCCATGATATCGGTTCTTCGATAATTAAAATCTGGATTGATGTTTCCATCTTGATCAAACATGTATTGTTTGAGTAATTGCCGAGCAACTGTAATATCTCTATGAGCAATAAACCATCGTGGTTTTCTTAGTTCAATGGCTCTTCTCATTTCCTGATGAGTAATCGAAATATCTCCTTCTACAACAGCTCCGTATCTCGGACGGATTATCCCAAAGAATACATCACAATTTTGCACTGCTTCCAGGCAATTCTGAGGATTCGACATTCCGGGGTTAAGCGGTATTGTTCGAATGTGCGAGTTCCAAACCTCATATCCATAGCCCGATAAGGTCGCACAGATTTGTTCGATTTGGTCCTGAAAACCGTAGACTGTGGAAGCCACCATTATTTTCAGCGGTACATCAGGCATAGCTTACTTTTTTGGATTCTACCTTATTTCTGTTCTTAATCCTTTCCAACAACTGCTCCGCAGGCTCCCAATCCGTTTCTTTTCTGCATGCTTCCAGTTCTTCTTCGCTCAGCAACTTGCCTTCAAAGGCTTGCTTGAGAATGCTCTGACGCAAGGCTTCACTTTTTTCCAGTCCTTCTTCTATGTTGGCCAAAATGTTGTCGCAAACCGAAAGGCGGGATTCGATTTCGTAAATTACTTGCTCTTGTTCATTTTTAGACGGGAGGGGAATTGGTAAAACTCGTAAACCACCTAAAGCAACAAATTTTTGGGTAGTACCCCTGATGAGTTCCTTTTGCCTCATAATGTGTTCAACAACCCAACTCGATAAATAGTACTGGAAGTATTTTGGAACAAGTAGTCTTTCATTCTTCTTGAACAAACCAACGTTTTTGATACTGAAAGCATTTGTTTCTTTGACAATAACTGGATTTCCGATTGTCCCAATCATTCCATAAAGAATATCGTTTTCGTCAACTGCTGACCTACGACAAATTTCTTCATGGTCTGATTCGGAAATTAAATCAACATTATCCATGTCGATTTCTCCGCTTTTCAAATTTTTTGAAGTGACAAGCGGTACTCCCTCATCTACATATTTTGGCGTGTCGTGGGTTCCATCTCTAACAGAGGAACATATTTTATGAGATTCTTGCCAAAACCAACCGTAGGGTAATCCATGAAGGTCTGATAAATCAATTGGCGGTAGTCTTCTTGGAATATCTTGACCAGACTTGTTCGCATTGAAATCTTCGATGTATTCCAATAATTCAACTAAGTCTTTTTCGCTGTAAGGATTCTGCTCCCGCCACTCCTTCGTCAACTCCCCCTCAAACGCCTTTTTCAGCACGGCCTGGCGGTAGATTTCCAGTTTGTCTTTGGCGGCTTTGAGGTTGTCAATGCCATTGTCTAGCTCGCTGAAAAGCTGCTCTATTTTGGCGACTATGGCACGTTGTTCGGGGAGGGGAGCGATTGGTACAATTTGCGATTTTAGAACAGATCCAGATATTGCTTTGAATGTAGTTCCGGTTCCTTGATCATCAAGTTTTCGCTCAATTAGTTTTAAAAAATACCACAAGTATCGGTAACCAAATGGATAAGTTATTGCTGCCAGGCCTCTACCGATTGCACAGTCAATATTTGCAATGTTTGTAGAGCCAACAGGTGCCCTTACACTCATTAAAATGTCACCAGTTTTTGCAGTTTTCTTTGGAGCGGTGCACCACTTTTCGACTACCGGATGCAATTCAGTAAACTCAGCTTTCCCTTGAAAGAAAGGCATTCCATCTCCTTCCTTGTTGTAAGTGGAAGACGGTGGCGACTGCCCCATATTAACGGAACAAATTTTTCCTAATTCTATTTCAATCCAATCTTCTCTCATTATGCAGCCAGTACTTCATTTAGTTCATTAATAATCTCGTTCATCTTGTCGCCAAAAAGCTGGTACATCTTTCCTCTGCCGCCTTTTGCGTCAAATGGGGTATAATCCAAATCGTCCACTTCTACATGAAAACTGCTGGCAATATGGTCTTTGAGCATCCTGAGCCATTGCATTTGCTCTTCGGTAAACTTCAGTGCTCCGGCTTGTTTGCCAAATACCCAATCCTGAAAATTCTTATCCACCGTTTTGTTGTAGGGTGTGAGTTGCTGGTCAATGCCCGTTACTCTGCGAATTAAGGAAACCAAAGCCACCAAATCGTTTTTCGGGCTGTTGCCTTTTACTTCTTCCAGTTGTGCGTAGGCTTCCCACACATAATGTGGGGCAAGCAGTGGTTTTTCTAGTTTCAGTTTATCCAGCAAGTCTTTAATCATCTTAAAAGTGAGTTCACGCCTGCGGTAAGGTTGGTCGTAAAAAATGCTCAAAGCAGTGATTTCATCTTTATTGGCTTCAATGTATTCCTTGAAGTTTTTAACCACTTCTTCGGCCTTGTCTTTGGTAAAACTGTCCCACTCAGAACGCAGAATTTTGTCGGTGTTCACCGTGTCTATGATCTGCTCATGCACCTTGCGGACATTTTCAATGTATTCGTTTAGCTCTCCGGTAAAGGTCTTGGCCGCATGAACGGCTAGTTCATTTTGAGCTTGCTTGCGGCATTCTTCCTCTTTTGCAGGGGTTCGGTCTTGCACTGGAATCTGATTGACCAAAGCCTGAGTTTTGCTTTGAATCAAATCAGGGTCAAAGGCATTGAGCAGGTCTTTGGTTGTTTGGTTCAGTGTTTTGCCTTCTGTCAGTTCTTCGTACTTGGCTTTTTCGTCTTCGGTCAGTTGCTTTTCCAATCGAATCAGCCGGTTTGCCAGTGAGGTAAACAAGTCTTCGTCTTGTACACCCATCGTTACTGCACCAAGCAAGTCTTTTAAAGGCGTAGTGGGTTTGCGTTCCAAAGGACGGCTGTCTGTTTTCTTGGATTTGGTGGCACCCACGGCATCCACAATCACAAAATGCGTTTTGGTGTGCTTGGCTGTTCGTGTTACCCGTTTCAGATCATCAAAATTGATGGTTCGGGTTCCACGGCCTTTCATCTGTTCAAAGTAGTTGATACTTTTCACGTCTCGCATAAAAAGCAGCACTTCCAATGGTTTCACATCTGTTCCAGTAGCAATCATATCCACGGTAACCGCTATGCGTGGATTCCATGAATTGCGGAAACGGTTCAAGACCGATTTCGGGTCTTCCTCAATTTTGTAGGTCACCTTTTTGCAGAAGTCATTCCCTTCCCCGAATTCTTCTCGAATAATTTGGATTATATCGTCTGCGTGACTGTCTGTTTTGGCAAACACCAATGTTTTAGGAACTTCAAACTCTCCATTCTCATCAAACCGGTCTGGAAAAATACTCGGTAAAGCCTCTTTGTACGCTTTTATGATATGGCGGATCTGGCTGGGATTGACTACATCTTTATCCAGTTTATTTGAAGTGTATTCATAATCTTCATCCAAGCGTTCCCATCGTTTCTTGCGGGTTAGCTTTTCCCTTTTATCCACGTACTCCTTTGCCTTGATTTTTGCGCCCGCCTGCGTGATTTCCGTTTCTATGGTAAACACATCATAAGGCACGTTCACACCATCAGCCACCGATTCTTCATAGGTGTATTCACTCACCACATTTTCATTGAAGAAACCGAAAGTTCGCTTGTCGGGTGTAGCAGTTAAACCAATGAGAAAGGCATCATAATAATCCAATACCTGTTTCCACAAATTGTAAATCGAGCGGTGGCATTCGTCTATAATGATAAAATCAAACTGCTCAATCGGGTTTTTGGCATTGTACTCCACCGGCATGGGTTCTTTCTTTTGCCACTGCCAGCTTTTCTCGTTCGGATTTTCTTCTTCAGCCGATTCTTCCAATTCTTCCCCTTTCAAAATAGAGTACAGGCGTTGAATGGTCGAAATGCACACTTGACTGTCCGAAGCGATATAACTTGAATTCAACCGCTGCACGTTGTAGAGTTCTGTGAATTTTCGGTTATCGTCAGTCGGTTGGTATTTTAAAAATTCCTGTTCGGCTTGTTCTCCCAGGTTTTTGGTGTCTACTACAAACAGGATCCGTTTTGCATCTGCATGTTTCAACAAACGATAGACAAAGGTGCAGGCAGTGAAGGTTTTTCCTGCTCCGGTTGCCATTTGAATCAAAGCCTTTGGTCGATTGTCTTTGAATGATGTTTCGAGATTTCGAATGGCTTTTATTTGTGCAGGTCTGAGTCCTGTTTCATCCAATTCAGGAATTTCTTTCAGTCTAGCTCGGAGCGTTTTGTCTCGTCCGAACCATTCCAGTAAGGTTTCAGGCCTGTGGAAATGAAAAATCGGTCTTGATCTCGGCTTGGGGTCTCGGTAGTCAGTGAATCGCGTTAATACTCCCGTACTTTCATAAACAAATGGAAGCGGGTCGTTATTCAGGTATTTAAGTTTACTTTCTGCATAATCTTTTGACTGATCTTCTGCAACTGTCAGTTTCTCACCTTGTTCCTCTCTTTTCGCTTCAATTACACCAACTGGCTTTCTGTCAACAAAAAGAACATAATCGGCAGGTCCAACGTCTGATTGATATTCCCGAACAGCAACTCCTTTTGCAGCAGACAAGTCCACTTTCTTTTTTGACTGGACAACCCAACCAGCCTCAACCAACATTTTGTCGATGTTGTCACGAGCTTTCTGCTCCGGATTTTGATTAATATTTTCAGTCATTCATTATCTTTTATTTCATTCGAGCATTGGCAAAAAAACAGCTCTTTTGGTTTTTCAAGCGTTGGCTTTTGAGTTGGCAAAAACCAAATGTGCTGTTTGCGCGGTGGCTCTTTTTTCGCATGGCATACAACGTTTTACAATATGAAACGGTTGGGTTTTCGGAGCCCGTTCTTATCCAACGTTGGAGAAAGTTGAAGCGGGAACCAAAACCCCGCAAACCACTGAACCCCAACTGTTTTATATTGTGTGTTGGGCGTATGTGCTTTATTTATTATGTATTTCATACTTTTTAATCGAATCAATCACAAAATCAATAGGCATATTTGTAATCTTAGATATTTGCTCAAAAGATAAATCTTCTTTTCTTAGTCTATAAGATAAATGCTCCAAAGTTTCGCCAATCTCTATTATGTTTTTATCAGGGTCGTAGAATCTTGCAACTTTCTGTCGCCATGGTTGTTCTCGTAATTCGTGAACAAACAATATGTCATTTTCCATTAATTTTTCAACTATCAACTCAATCTTGTCAGACTCGAAATATAATTCGAAATTATTTCCACCAGAATTTACTTCTCTATTATCAATCAGGTTTTTATAATGAGATTGCAAATGAATTGCAAAATCTCCATGAAAGGTAACACTTTCACCAAAATCATATTTTACTTTTTGGTCTAATATATTCTCGTAAAAATCACGAGCCACTTTCATGTCAGATACTGTTATCAATGGACAAACATATTTCATTTTCAAGTCAGTTTTAAATTTCAATCTCTATGAATTCCATTCGTTTCCGATGGTTTTGTAGCATTACGCCCAACGTTTGACAATATGAAACGGTTGGGTTTTCGGGCTGAGTTCCTATCCATCGAGGAAAAAGTTGGAGCGAGAACCAAACCCTCGCAAACCACTGAACACCAACTGTTTTATATTGTGTGTT
>Ga0172381_10008143_pt1 | contig 10284 bp, 11 predicted proteins | sample Leawel6488metaG_FD_119754 | JGI IMG/M metagenome (GOLD analysis project Ga0172381, IMG submission 119754) | Leachate microbial communities from a municipal landfill in Southern Ontario, Canada - Leachate well 64-88 metaG | ecosystem: Engineered > Solid waste > Landfill > Unclassified | place... | reverse complement strand
GACGTGGAGGTGTGGCCGAGTGGTTGAAGGCGCTGCTCTCGAAAAGCAGTAGGGTGCAAGCCCTCAGAGGTTCGAATCCTCTCACCTCCGCCAAGTTTTACATTCAGCGAAATTGAAAGATGTTGCCCTTGACCCACCCAACCCATTCGCGGGCAACGCTAAGAAACTCCCTAAAATTTTTGTTTGACTAAATGTTGAAAATTTCATATACTAACTCATAGATAGTTAAAACTTTGTATATCTACTAACTATCATAGTAAAACTATACGAATATGTCAAACGAAAAAACCACAATTGGGGACAACATAAAGAAATACCGAAACAAGCTTGGTATTTCTCAAGATGTTTTATCGAAAAAGTCTGACCTTGCTTTTCATACGATTGCTAAAATTGAGGCAGGAGCGACACCCAACCCCACCATTGATACAGTTAAAAAAATTGCAGATGCGTTGGGCGTTTCGCTCGATGTTTTAATGAAATAAAAACTATGGAAACAAATTTACTTATCGCTATCGCAAATTTAGTTAAAAACCCAATTACTAATTTGGTTTCTCATTATCGTGCCGCCAATCGAGCTAACCATATGGGCGACGCTTTAGAATTTTATATCAAGGATTTATTTTGCAATTCCCTAAATGAAAACAATCTTGAAAAGAAAAATGAAATTTACAGCAAATATTTTTCCTATATCGGAAATCAAAATAATCCGCCAGATATTATTATCAAGCAAGGCGATGCAATAGAGGTAAAAAAGATTGAAAGTTTGCGTTCGGGAATTGCGCTTAATAGCTCATATCCAAAAGATAAGTTGTATTCTGATAGCCCGATGATAACTACGGCTTGTAGAAATTGTGAAGATTGGCGGGAAAAAGACTTGGTGTATGTTGTTGGTGTTTCAAAAGACGACAAATTAAAGGCGTTATGGCTTGTTTATGGTAATTGCTATTCAGCAAGCAAAGAAGTTTATGAGAGAGTAAGAGATAAAATTTCAAAAGGTGTTAACGAATTACAAGATGTTGAATTTTCAGAAACCAATGAGCTTGGTAGGGTCAATAGAGTTGATCCGCTAGGAATAACTTATTTGCGTATTCGTGGAATGTGGGGCATTGAAAATCCTATCAAGGTTTTTGATTATGTCGTTCCGACAGAGCAAAATCCCGAATTTTTTGTTAATGCAATTTTGCTGAAAGAAAAATACTTGTCCTTTCCAGAGAAAGACAGAAAAAATCTTGAGAATTTAGTTGGCGATAATTTTTCAATAAAAGATATAAAAATAAAATCGCCAAACAACCCAGCAAAATTGCTGGAAGCGAAGTTATTGAGTTTTAGAAAATAATATGAAATTAGCCTCTTTATTTACAGGTGCTGGCGGATTAGATTTAGGCTTTGAAAGAGCTGGTTTTCATGTTGTTTGGGCAAACGAGTATGACCCTACAATTTGGGAAACATTTGAGCATAATTTCCCTAAAACAAAATTAGACAAAAGAAGCATTGTAGATGTTCCAGCGTCTGAAATTCCAGAAGTTGACGGAATAATAGGCGGGCCACCTTGTCAGAGTTGGAGTGAGGCAGGTGCTGGTCGTGGAATAAATGACAAGCGAGGTCAATTATTTTATGACTATATCCGTTTATTAAAAGAAAAACAGCCAAAATTTTTTCTTGCAGAAAATGTTTCGGGTATTTTACACCCAAAACATAAAGAGGCATTTTCAAATATAATCAAGGAATTTGAAAATGCGGGATATGAAATTTCATGTAAATTGCTAAATGCGAATGATTACGATGTTCCAGAGGATAGACTCCGAGTTATTATCGTTGGCTATCATAAAAGATTAAAAAAGAAATTTGAATTTCCAGAACCGCAAAAATATAAACCTGTGTTGAAAGACGCTATTTATGATTTGCGTTTAGCAAAACCAGCTTTAGATAAAAATAAGACAAACGGCGATGAGCTAAAAATTCCAAACCATGAATATATGAATGGTGGTTTTTCTTCAATCTATATGTCAAGAAATCGAGTGCGTTCGTGGGACGAACCCTCTTTCACAATTCAAGCTGGAGGTCGCCACGCGCCTATTCATCCCCAAGCACCAAAAATGAAATTTATAAGCCAAAACGAAAGAATTTTTGTTCCCGGAAAAGAAAACTTATATCGCCGTTTGTCTGTAAGGGAATGTGCAAGAATTCAAACATTTCCTGATGATTTTATTTTCAAATATCGTGATATTGCGGACGGATATAAAATGATTGGCAACGCCGTTGCTGTAAATTTTGCTTTTCATTTGGCAAAAAAAATAATGGACGATCTAAAATAATATGAGATTACTAAACTTTCAAATCAAAAAATATAGGTCGATTGATGATACTGGGATAGTAAAACTATCAGAGTTTGATAATATCTCTGTTTTTGCTGGCCAAAATGAATCTGGTAAAAGTTCTATTCTGAAAGCACTTTACGATTTTGAGCAAAGTGAATTTGAGGCAGACTCAACACCATTTTCCATTGACGATAAGCCAGCTCAAATTATTAGTTGTACTTACAAATTAGACGATGACGATAATTTACCGGAACTTTTGGCTGATGTTGTTAAAGACGAATATAGCTTACAGATAGAAGAATCAGAACGAGTATTAGATGAAAATAATCTCAATAAATTAAAAGAGTTTACTATTACTCGGACAAAAGAATCCGACAAGATAATAACTTCAATAGATGATAAAACTTTTAACATTTTTCGTGCTTCCATTTTGGATAAACCAGCGCAACCCATTGAAGGCGAGAAACCAAAAGAAAAAGAAAAATATTTTGTTGTAGCTGATACCGAGAACGAAAAAGTTGCTGAATTATTTTGGCAAATTACACCAAGGATTATTTTCTTTGATGATTTTTGTGATTTGCTGCCAGACAAAATTTTCCTTTCCGTCTTGAAAGATAAAAAAACAGATACTAAAGGTTATCGTGCAGTAAAAAATCTTGAAAAGATTTTGAACACAGAGTTTATTTCAAAAGATACGGAAAATGATCCCGTGCGTGGCACCAAGCAAAATAAAGAAAACGACAGTTTATCCGTTGATTTTCAAAAAGATTGGGGGCAAAGAATACATGGCGAAAATAAAGTTGTAGTTAAATATGATTTTCAAAAAAGAAATGGCGACGCTGAAAGTGGTTCATACATAAATTTTTATGTTGAAACAAAAGAAGGTCAACCGTTGCCACCAAAACAAAGAAGCAAGGGGTTGGTTTGGTTTTTGTCTTTGTGGCTTGAATTGAAAGCACAAGATATTGAGCATAATGATTTAGTGCTTTTATTGGATGAGCCAGATCAACATCTTCATGTTAAAGCACAAAATGACATATTGAAACTTATAAACAAATTAGCGAGCAAAAAAGATGAAAAGAGGGGCGACCAAATTATTTATGCTACTCACTCGCCTTATCTCATAGAAGTTGATTATTTGAGCAGGATTAAGTTGATTTTAAATACAGAGAAACAAGGAACAAAAATTGAAGATATTGTAACTAGCAAAATTGATACAGAATACAAAAAAGACGCATTACAGCCAATCGCTGACGCAATTGGTTTAAATGTTAGTGAGTTTTCAACATTAAATAAGAAAAATGTAATCTTGGAAGGAATTTCTGATTTTTACTATTTTTCTGCGATGAAAAAAATTCTAGGAAAAAATGGAGATTATCATTTTATTCCGGGAATAGGAGTTCGCCAGATCAATAACCTCATCTCTCTTTCTCTCGGTTATGGCTTGGAGTGGATAGCGATTATTGATGATGACCCAATCGAGGGCGGTAAAGATTCTAAGAAAAAATTTGATGAAATTAAGGATTTTGTTTTTGACGGCGACGAGGAAAAAACAAAAGAAAAAGTTTATATCCTTTCAGGGATAACTGGTATAGAAAATATGTTTGCTACGGATGATTTGAAACTCGTTGATTCAAATGTAGGCAAAAGCAATGATAAGGTAAAGGCGGTGGGACAAAAACGCAAAATGATTTTTTCAAAATTGTTTTTTGAAAAGGTAAATGGCGGAGATATCACAGCTGACAAATTATCACAAACCGCAAAAGACAATTTTAGTAGAGCATTTGATTTTATAGATAAAAATTTTGTACAATCAAGTTAGAAGATGGGTGGCGCGCCAATGAAATTGGCACAGCCCCAAATTCCGCCGAAAAAAAGAATCGTCCCCGTAAGGGCGTGGCGGAAAGGGGGGTTGGGGGGAATTCCGCCGCGCCCGAGCGAAATCAAATTATGGACAACCCCGCCGTCCTGCTCGTCCAGAGCAGAACCCCACATAAAAGTTTTCTTTTCTTTTTAGAAGAAAAAATTTGGCACACGCAAATCAAAAAAAGTTCGAACTTCGTCCAACAAACACCGCCAAATTTTACATTCAGCGAGACTGGGAAAGCTTTCTAAATCTTTATTGATTAGATTCATTTTATTTTGTAGTATAGAAATATATGAAAAAAATAATAATCATAATCGCAATTATAATCATAGGTTTTATTTCGTTTTTAGTAATCAATCATCAGAAACTTGATGTTCAATATATTTTAACAAATATCGGCTTATCTAAAGTTAGACCTGAAATTAAAACCTACATTGATGAATTATATGACAGCGAGATTACATCCACAGAGCATACAACTGACAGTATTGAGCAAAATATAAAGAGACTTCCTGATACGCCTAAAAGTTTCGATGCCGGGAGATATGAAATTGTATTTGATGATAAAAATAATGGCAAGAAAGCAATGATTTTTCAGACCGAGGAAAAGGTTGGGCATCTCGCTTCAGTTACTCCAGGGGAGACAGATATTGGTGGATTTATTGAAATCCAAAAAAATACTGAAAATCAAAATAAGTTAAATAATTTACAAGACCTAAAATTGAATAATTCTGAATTAGATTATCTTATCAGAACCTTATATAGAAAGTTCGAAAAACCACTAACAAATATTCAGGCAGATAATTTAAACAGAACCAAAGACTACGCGTTGGCCATAAAATTTAGCGGTAAAAACCGGATTATTGAATACCATAATGACTTAATTGAGGCGTTAAAAAAATAATCTCCGAAAAAGAGTTTGCTGCCAAGGAAAACTTGAAATCATCCTTTCCGTCACGTCGCACGTGGCAAGAACACGTTTCGGTCAAAGAAATTAAATAAGTCTTTCGTGTAAATCTCCTGAGCGTAGTCGAAGGAAAAAAATACAAGATAAGCAATCTAGTTTGAGTATTTGAATAAAGTAAGAGGAAATTGTAGTGACTAATAAAAAAATATTTATATTTCTAGGGGCTTTAGCTATTCTTGTGATAGCTTATTTCGGATGGAAATATTATTTTTCTCCTTGCCCTGAGTGGATAAATTGTATGCCACCTAACGTTACCGGGTGTAGCGTACCACCAAGGTGCGAAGGAATTACACACATAGCACTTTAGGGCGTCTTACATATTTATCAAAAACTTGTGTCTCTAACTTCCAATAAAATAGAATTGGCACATATTATAATTTCCTGCTAAAATTATCTATGAATTAGGAGTGGTATGAGCGAACAAAAACAAATAGGCGATATAGCCCAAAATATGTACAGAAGCGGCCAGGAGGAAGAAATTCGTGACCTCGCTGCGCATCTTAATCTTGGCTATGCCGATCTTAGAAAAACGAATATTCCAAATGAGGTCTTGTCATACTTATCACGTGAAGAAGTAATTCAATACAAAGCTATTCCTGTAAAATCGGAGCCTCGAAAACTTTTTTTAGGAATTATTGATCACGAGAAAGATCTGACACACCTCCTAGATGAATTAAAGAAAGACTACGGTATCGTAGAAATAAATATAGTTCTAATATCCGAGCCTTCATACCTTGAATGGCTTTCCAGATACAATACAATAGAAAAAATGTCTCCTCTAGCCAACAATGACGAAAAAATTGATCTTACAAAAATTGAAGAGATAAAATCATTTACTGAGCTTCAAGATTTACTGCCTTCGGCTCAGATTCAGAACCTGTTGAAAATGATATTGTTCACCGCTTTCGAATCAGGAGCTTCGGATATCCATATCGAACCAAAAAGCGAAAATGCAGTAATACGGTTTAGACTAGATGGAGCACTACATGACATCGCAACTCTTGATATGGACCAATATAAATATCTGATGTCACAGGTGGAACTAAACTCAAACCTTAAACTAAACTCAAAGGAACCGCAAGGCGGAAGATTTTCTATAAAACTAAAAGACCGTGAACTTGGTGTCCGTATAGAAACAATGCCATCAATGCACGGCGACGACCTAGTAATTCGTCTTTTTAATACGCAAGCCGTGATGTTGAAGATTTCCGAACTCGGTTTGTCTGACTACGTTCTTCCAAAATTAAAGAACGCTTTATTTAGACCTCATGGAGTTATCCTGGTAGTCGGACCTACTGGCGCCGGTAAAACTTCTACGATATATGCCATATTAAACCAACTAAATACCGAAGAAGTAAAAATAATAACACTGGAAGACCCTGTTGAATACGAACTATCACGAGCGACACAATCACAAATAAATGAGGGCGAATCATTTGGAGATAGGCTAAAGGCAGTATTACGTGAGGACCCTGACATAATAATGCTTGGTGAAATCCGCGAGGCCTCTACGGCTCAAACGGCTATTCAAGCAGCCCTCACGGGTCATCTCCTAATATCTTCGCTTCATGCAAATGATGCGATAACTGCAATCGCCAGACTTTACGATATGATAGGCGATCCGACTCTTATTACGGCTTCTCTTAATCTTATTATTGCCCAGAGACTAGTAAGAAAAATCTGCAATGAATGCAAAGAAGAATATGAGCTAGATGGATTCGAGCAAAAAGAATTAGAAAAGATATTATCAAAGATGCCCGCCGACTTAAAACCAAAAGAACCGTATATTTTTTATCGTGGTAAAGGATGCCCTAAATGTCAGAATATTGGCTATAAAGGCCGTATCGGTATATTCGAGATCCTAGAACCAGACCCGGAGCTAGTAAGACTTATTAATAATAAAGTGTCAATTTTTGAACTACAAGACCAAGCGTCGTCAGCAGGCATGGTTACCATGGAACAAGACGGATTACTAAAGGCATTAGCTGGCACAACCACGTTCAGTGAGGTTTTAAAGAGTATCAAGGAATAGTGTTTGTTCTAACAATAAAGCATAAGAACAGATCCCAGCATACGCAGAAATGGAAGTTTTGTTATTCCTGCGAAAACGAAAATTCATATTGATTCGAATAGTTCTCTCTACGCTCGAACAATAAAGAGACTGATATATGCGCAAAAAATGAAACTTATTACTCTTCGAACAGAGTGAGAAGTTTCGGTGCTGTTTGTTATTTTTGTTGAACTAGAATACAGATTTGCGTATCAAGTACAGGCATGAAAATGACAAAAAATTCGGACCACAAAATATATTTCTAAAAAATTTAGTCTCTGGATAATACAATGCCCCAAACTTCCTTAAACCCGGCTTTTCTAAGAACCTTTGCACATTCCTCAAGCGTCGACCCGGTCGTGTACACGTCGTCGACAATAAGTATTCGTTTATTCGCTATTTCGTTTGCATTAATATCTGAAAGCAGACTGATTTTGTTACCGATATTTTGTATTCTCTCTTTTTTACTAAGACCTACTTGCGGTATAACATCATCGCTTTTCGATAAAATATTTAAATATTTTAAACCGCAACTTCTAGCCAGTTCTTTTGCCATAAGATCTGCCTGATTATAACCCCTCCACTTTAGTCTTTTTTTCGAAATAGGAACCGCAGTCAGGACAAACCTCTTTTCCTTTAAGAAAGCCCCGAATCTTTTGTGTAAAAGTCCTGTAAGCGGCAAAGCAAGATCTCTTATAAAATTATACTTTAGATTCCATATAGCATCTTTGATAACTCCTTCGTGTGAAGCTAATATCATGACACCAGTTAAACCGGAATTGTTTCTGCAACTATTGCAAGTCTTTGAATTCTTTGAAATTTTTTTGCAAACCGGGCAAAGTTCAACTTTGTTAATTTTAATCTTTTGCACACAACTATCACACAAAGAATAGCCGAATTTACCGCACACACACTTATGAGGAAAAACCGCATCAAGAATTAAGTTTTTTACAAATAGTAATATTTTCATTATAATTAAAGTATCATAATCCTACTCGGCGACAAAACACTATTGATTTATTTTATCTTTTTAGGATATTATTTACTAAGAATGAGGTACTAATTTTGGAGGGAATACATAATGATGACAAGAAAAAGCCCGTCTAATATTTCTGAGGAGAATTTTTTTCTGAGCGAAAGTAATATTCTTACGGATGATTGGATGACCAACACCCCAATACAAGAACCTGAAATAGAAGAGGAAATGGAAGGGCAGCTTTCTGTAGACGTAATAGAAAGCAATAAAGAAATAATAATAAAGGCTCCTATCGCAGGAGTAAGTGCAGACGAGGTTGATATATCGGTTACTGATCATACCGTTACTATTCGCGGAGAGAGAATGGAAGAACGTGAAGTCAATGACCATTCCTTTCATTTGCAAGAATGCTATTGGGGCACCTTTTCAAGAGTAGTAACACTTCCTACTAAAGTTCTTGCAGACGAAGCAGTTGCCGAATTTGACAAAGGGATCCTTGTAATACACATACCTAAGGCCGAAGTCAACAAAGTCCGCAAACTAAAGATTTCAAAAAAATAAATAGAAAATAATGACTAAATCATTTTATCAAAAACTACAGGCCACTTTACTGACATATTTACTTATAACACCGTCTCTGGCTTTTGCTGCGACAATTGAGCCTCTCTTTGATGGTTGCGACAACTCGGCTGATCCTCTGAAGTGTTGGCTAGAGAAAGTTTTTGATTGGTCTCAGATGGCAATATTGGTTCTGGCAACAGTAGTGATAGTTATCGCTGGTGTTCTTTATATGACAAGTGCCGGAAATCCTGACAGAATTACGCAATCAAAAAAACTGATATATGGAGCGCTTACGGGTGTTGCTATTATTATTTTAGGTAGATTCTTTCTGACTGCAATAATAGGGATTGGAATGTAATGATGATTGACTTTTTAGTTTTAAAAAACAAGGAAACTCTTCTAGCCACAATATTCGGATTATTGATGTCTTTATTTTTAACAACTGATGTAGTGTTAGCTGAGCCTCCGCAAGGAGGCTTTGAATGTAAAAGATGCAGCGTAGTTAAAGGGTGTATGATGGCAACCTACTCTCTAAGTCTTGCTGATTTTCCCGTCCATGAACAAGCGTGTTCATCAAATACAATAATTCCGGAGGATAAATATTTGGCTGGGCCGACATACAGTCCTGATTGTTCATGCAACAGGGTGCCAGTGAGCACAGCAGTACCCAACCCAGACAATTCGATTTGCGAGACTCAACAGTGCCCTGTTGCTCCTTCCACCACAACAACAACAAAAGTACCGGATGGACCAATCGACGCAGTGGTAGGCGACACAGATTACGAAGCACCGACAGTCACACCGACAAAAAACTGCACTAACGGTAAATATACTAGCGGGATATTAAATGGGGTTAGTTGCGAAGGAGCAACTAAAACTTTAAATGATTTTCTACTAGTAATTAAAAATATTGCCGTTAAATTCTTGTTGCCAATTGTCGGTACACTTTTTGTTATTATGTTTATAATTGGTGGTATGCAATATATTACTTCGGCCGGGAATCCAACTCAGGCAGAATCCGGAAAGAAAACGTTGACCGCAGCGATAATAGGAATCGTAATAATTGCCTTATCCTATACCATAATTGCGATATTTAGCAATCTTTTGGGCGGAGGGATTTCATAAGCGTGAAGAAGTATTATTTTAAAATTACTGCGATATTATCGGTATTTATTCTGCAAATACCGACACTTGTACTTGCGGCGGACGAAGAGTCAAAGAAAATAGACGAAACAACCTTTGAAGACTTACCTGCTTTTTTGGAACACATTAAGGGATACCTGCTCGCATTTACTGGCGCACTTGCTATTTTGTTCATAATTATCGGCGGCGTACAATACATCACTGCCGGTGGCAACGAAGATACGGCAAAAAAAGCTAAATTAACAATTACTTACGCCGTTATGGGTCTTGCATTTATCATAATGGTTCAAGTGATTTTAAGTCTGCTTAATTCCAGTTTATTTGAAATTTTTGGTACGGGAACTCATGATGTTTAAGAAATTGATATCAAACAGTCCTTTCAAGTATGTTTATAATTTTTAT
>Ga0172381_10008142_pt1 | contig 10284 bp, 7 predicted proteins | sample Leawel6488metaG_FD_119754 | JGI IMG/M metagenome (GOLD analysis project Ga0172381, IMG submission 119754) | Leachate microbial communities from a municipal landfill in Southern Ontario, Canada - Leachate well 64-88 metaG | ecosystem: Engineered > Solid waste > Landfill > Unclassified | place... | reverse complement strand
TGGGCATTTTAGATCTCCTGCAGTGTAATCTCGCACAATCATATCTCGATAACATTTTATCAAATGTCCCCGTTTGTCCTTGTCGTAATCATAAAGATGCGTATTACATCTAGCGCAAAAAATCTTGATTCTGTAGAGTTTTGTTTTATTTATTTGTGTCTCCCCAATCCTTTCCAATTGTCTCTGCCTGTAATAGCACCAGTTGTGTTGCGCCTTCTTGTTTATCGGGCGGATAATCATATTTTTTCAAAAGTTTTTTGATATAAATTCTCATTCTAGCTTTAATTGCATCGCGCAATGTCCAGTCGATCGTGGCGTTTTCTCTCATCATCACTACCAGCTCCTTGGCAATCTTTTTTAAAGTTTCATCTCCCATCTCTAGCTTGGCACTTTCGTTTTCTGCCAGCGCATCGTAAAAAGCTATCTCGTTATCAGACAAGCCGGTTTCCTTGCCCTTCTCTACTTCTCCCCGCAACTCTCTGGCTAGTTCAATCAAATCAGCGATAACTTGGGCAGCCTCAATTGTTCGATTTTGATATTTGATTAAAGTGGCTTCGAGCATTTCGGCAAAAGATTTTCCCTTTACAATATTTTTTCTCATCAAACTCCGTATCTCATCATTGAGTAACTTCTTCAAGATTTCTAGCGCAACATTTTTTCTGCCGAGTCCTTTTACCTCTTCCAAAAATTCATCGGATAATATTGAGACCTCGGGACGGTCAAGCCCAGCCGCTTTAAACACATCAATTATCTCTCCCGAAGCAATCGAGTCGGAAACAATTTGCTTAATCGCTAGATCATAATCTTCCTCTGTCGGCCCAGAAACCGGCGAAATTTTTCTTACATATACTTTTAATGCTTGAAAAAATCCAACGTGGTCTTTTATCTCCAGCGCTTTTTCATGCGGAACGGCTAAAGCAAAAGCTTTTGATAGCTCGACAACTGCCTTGTTAAATCTCTTTTTAGACTCCTCGGCATTCGGCTCAATCATTAAAACAAAATCCATAGCATCGCCAAAAAACTTTGTCTTGTCCGAATGTTTCATTTTAAAATATCGCTCATATTCAAACTCGTGAAACATTCCGCGCAGAACCTCAAACTTCTCTAGCATTATAGAAACTGCTTTTTCTTGATCGATCGCCGTGTTTTCTTGGTCATTCTGTGAATACTCGGCCAATGCTTCTTTCAATTGCGGAGCAATACCCAAATAGTCAACAATCAAGCCGCCCGGCTTCTCTTTATAAACTCTGTTAACCCTGGCAATCGCCTGCATTAGGCCATGCCCCTTCATTGGCTTATCAATATACATCGTATGCATACTTGGCACATCAAAACCGGTTAGCCACATATCTCTAACGATCACTAATTTCAGTTCATCTGCCGGATCTTTCATTCTATCAGCCATTTTCCGCAATGCTTCTTTATTGCGAATATGTTTTTGATACGGTAGTGGATCGCTTGCCGAGCCGGTCATAATTACTTTTAGAAATCCTTTTTTATCTGAATCATTATGCCAGTCGGGCCGAAGCGCAGTTATTTCATCGTATAATTCAACGGCGATTCTTCGGCTCATCGCCACAATCATGCCTTTGCCATCGATCACATTTAGTCGATTTTCAAAATGCTCAACAATATCACTTGCGATTTGTTTAATTCTTTTTTCGCTGCCAACCATTGCCTCAAGCCGTGCCCATTTGCTTTTTAATTTTTCAACCATCTCGGCTTCTTCGCCTTCGGTAATATTGTTAAAATCGGCATCAATTTTTGGTTTTTCGCTCTCTAACAAATTGATTTTTGCCAAGCGCGCTTCATAGAATATCGGCACAGTTGCTTTGTCGGCAACGGCTTGAGAGATATCATAGACATCAACATAATCACCAAAAACCGCCTTGGTATTTTTGTCAGAAAGTTCAATCGGTGTGCCGGTAAAGCCGATAAACGAAGCGTTCGGTAATGACTCTCTCATACTTCTGGCATAGCCATCGATAAAATCGTATTGGCTCCTATGCGCTTCATCGGCAATCACCACCACATTATACCGATCGGTTAGAAGCATTTTATCCAGCCAACCCTTATCCAAGAATTTTTGAATTGTGGTAAACACAACCCCGCCGCTAGCAACTTTTAAAATCTCTCGTAAATGTCGTCGGTTCTTAGCTTGAACTGGAGTTTGTCGCAAAAGTTCTTTGCATTTTGCAAAAGTATTAAATAACTGATCATCCAAATCATTTCTATCGGTCAGAACTACAACAGTCGGATTTTTCAGCGCTTGAATAAGTTTTCCGGCATAAAACGCCATGGTCAAGCTTTTGCCGCTTCCCTGCGTATGCCAAACAACACCGGCGCGTTGATCGCCATCTTTGGCAGTGGCATGAACTGTGCTTTCTAGTGCCTTATTAGTAGCGAAGTATTGATGATAAGCCGGCACAATTTTAGCAACCTGCTCGACATTATCTTTCCTGTAAGTATTAAAGACGATGAAGTTGCAAACAATGTCCATAAAGCGCTTTTTATTAAATACGCCTTTAATCAAAGTTTCTAATTGCGGTACCGCTTCACTTGCTAAATCAGCCCCGTCGATACTACGCCATCGCATAAATCGATCACTGCCTGAAGTGATTGACCCAATCTTGGCTTCTGCTCCATCGGAAATTATCAGGAGCTCATTATATATAAAAAGCGAAGGAATATCATTCTTATAAGTTTGAAACTGATTAAACGCATCTTTGATTCCGACGTTTTCATCTGCCAAATTCTTGAGTTCAAAAACTGCTAGTGGCAAACCGTTCACAAAAATCACCACATCTGGTCGCCGGTTTCGCGCGCGCTCGTCATTGCGAGAGCCATCGGCTCGTGGCAATCTATCATTATCTATTATCGTAAACTGATTCAGCCAAACCCAATCGTTATTATCAACGTTTTCTTTATCGATCAACCAAACCTTGTCACCGGCAATTGTGCCATCACTTCGGCGATACTCAACATCAATTCCATTTACTAAATATTTATGAAAAAGCTGATTGTTAGAAATCAAAAGTGAAGTGGCATTGGTAACATTAACAACTTTCTTAAATGCCTCTTCGACTGCATTCGCTGGAATGTTTGGGTTTAACTTTTCAATCGCATTTTTTAGCCGACCTTCCAAAACTACTTGTGAAAAATCCTTCCGCTCGGCTTTCTCAGTTTCCGGCTCAATATCCGACCCGTAAATGGCCTGGTACCCCAGCTCCTCAAACCATTCCCTTGTCGCTTCTTCTAATGTTGATTCGGTGTATTTCATTCAGCTACCTCCGCGATTTGTTTAGCACGGTCCAATAGTTCGTCATATGTGACAATTTCGATATTTTTCAAATTTTGTCTGAATAATTCAAAAGTTTTTTCCTTAATTTGTTTTTCTTTGTCCGTACACTTATTGAGCTGATTCCAGCTCCCAATAATCAAAACAACTTTTGAATCGTACGCCTTTTGAATAATTATTTTTCCTGAATCATCGTGCAGTTGGTTCGATTCTATTTTAATTTGCCCGCTAGCTTTTTGCTCAAGTATTTGTGAAACAGAGTCGATTAATTCGTTAGATAACCTCCAACAATTTGACCTATTCTTTTCTGCACCAAAGAGATCTGTGTCAGGTTTTTTAATCTCTACAAAAGTTGTGAACTTCTTGTCGCCCAGTAAAAAATCCGAAATAACTTCATTTGTTCCATCCGCCTCTGTATTAGAAGCTGAAAATTCTTTTTGCAAAATTCCTTTGAATTTGTAATCAAGTCCCAGCCCAAAAATCCATATGTTATTCGCAAAAAAATGCTGTAAAGCGGTTTCATCTTTAGTCCGCGGATTTTTCATTATTAATTTCTTGTATAATTGAAGATTGGTCGGTTGCTGAATTTTGCCGAAAGTTATTACATTCCTTCTTCGTGTTTCAATAATTCGAGAATTTGCAAATTTTGTGGCCAACGCGGGTTTACTATTAATAATTTCTGCAAGAATTTCATTCGAATAGTTTTGATCGATAAGCAGCTTAATAATAGATTTTCGCTTTGTGTCAACTCGAATCATCTCACTCTCCGGGACCACCGATAAGTCGGTTTTGAACCATTTTAAGTCTTGCTTTGAAACCTTATAGAGGTTGTATATTTCCTGAACCAGTTTTTTTAAAACAGTGCTACTGAGTTGGTATTTAATCCCTTCTCCACTTCTCAAATTACTTAGTTTGAGAGATGATATATCCTCCCATCCTTGTTTTGGACTTTTTCTCTGAGTTATTAGATAACCAGTAACTTTTGCTTTTGGATCTTTCGGGTTTTGACCAATCAAACCTCCCCGAAAAATTTTCCGGAAGGTGCCACTACTTTCTAATTCAATGTCGCTAATTTTGTAAAAATTTGAGGTTACTTGCTCAATATTGTAGTCTGTCATTTCACCCTCAACTTTCCACTCATCAATCTTGGCAAAAGGGAATCGCGGATTTGCGATAAAGTTTCAATTTCTTTTATATTTTTGTCAACCATTTCAAAATGGGGCAATAATGTTTCATAAAATTCATCAAGAAGATTTTGGCTAGGTAGGCTGAATTTAATTTCTCTGAAATAGTCCTTTCGAAAAAAATCTCGAGCACTGCCAGAAGCCGATCCGATATTCGATTCAACAATTTGATCAACTAGGAATTTTAGGAAAAACTGATTTTTTTGGTTATACGCTCGGAAGTTCCACATATTCTGATTTTGGAGGGCTGGCAATATATTTGAAAATACAAATGATCGTTTTCCAACACTTGCTCCAACCATTACAAGTAATATATCAAATTTTTTTAGACGATAATTTGAGAATGTTTGATTGAAATTATTCGGTAAAAATATGGGGTCATTTTTAACTGCGTATCCTTCAGAGTTGAAATTACTTGTGCGTAATAGAAAAATGCCTTCTTCTGAATAGTCTCCACTTTTAAATGCAAAACCGTTTTTAATTTCACAGATGTCTTTAAGCCTTTTTGTTTCCCAATTCGGGTCGGAATCATCGATAAACCTTTTTTTAAATATCGCTTGGGCGAGGGATTCCAGAGTTTTATTCATTTTTCGATTCAATTCAATCTTCTCATCCAGTGCTCCCAAAACCTCCGCAATTTTTTCTTGTTCAAGCAAGGGCGGTATAGCCATTTGATGCGACTTTAGCCTATCGACTTGAACTCTTTGCCGACCGGAAGTACCAACCATTGCTTGGATAGCCATTTTTCTAAAGTCTGAAGATATTGCTAAATAATAAACAAACTCAGAATTTGATCTTCCTCGCTTCCCAGACATCACAATAAATTCAGTGGATCCACCAGCATTTTCATTTTCATTTAAAATATCAACAAATGCTGTTTTCCCATTTTCAAGACACGGGGTGATTCTCGACAACAATGTATCGCCGTTTTTAAATTTTGAGCCACCATCAAATTCTCGTTCAGTGAAATTTGAGATTTTCTTATTAAAAGTATTGACATCTGTCATTGCTACAAATTTAATATTATCGCCTTTCTTGATTTTTCGTGGTGGGTCAAAATCAATAATTTCATCCAGCTGTGACAACTCCCAATCTTCCGGAATTAGCCCCAGCTCGGTCTCTTTGAATTTTGTTTGATTATTTTGCATTGATCTCTTTTTCCATTTTCTCATTGACTGCTTTATTCAGATTTGCCAAATATTCTAGAACCATATCTGATAATTTTATGCCGGAACAGGCTTCTTTATTCATATCTTCTATGCTTTTTGTTTGGCTAAATAAATTATGAGTAAAGTCATTTCTGAGGTCGTTTAATTTTTTCAAATCCTTTTTAAGGCCATCAGGTATCAGCCCCTCGAATTCGCAAAATAAATTTACAATTTTCCCCAAGGTCATATCGTTGAGATCTTTTGGGTATCTAATTTTTCTCAATATTTGGAATTGATTCTTTAACAATTCATGATTAATTACCCTGTCTAGGGTAGGGATTGTTTGTTTTAGCTCAAATTCAATTATTTGTACCTTCAGAAGGAAAACACCGATCGATAGAGCTGAAGCATTGATAATCGGGTTATCCTGCAAATCTTCTAGAGCTTTTATTTCTTTTTTAAAAGTATTTATCTTGCTAATCCATGCTAAAAATTTCTCGCGCATATCCTCAAGTTGATCTTTTGAGCTAGAAGCATCAGTCTCTTTATTCTGATTCACCCAATTTCTCCTTTCTTTTTTGGTAAGAAGTTGCCACTGGATACCACTTTCTTGCCAGTCTTTTTCTCAAGCTCCAATCTGGCACTTTTGGCGATTTTTCCACCTTTTTTACCTGCCGATTTATTCGGTTCAAACCCAACCGCTTCTTCGGTCTCTGCAATTTGTCTGGTAGATAATTCAGCAAGGGCGGTGAAAATCAGTTCGGCCTCGCTCATATGGTCTCGCAAGTTTTGGCTTTTCAATCCCTTGAGGTCTTTATGCTTCTTAACGGTTAAACCGCTCCATTCTTGATGAATAACATTTGTCAGTATGGCGTATTCGTCCTGTTTTGTTACTTCGTGCTCTTTCCAATAATCGGTGAGCTTATTGCGAGTCTCTTGTCCCATCATCCGTTGCTGAATCCATTTTTCACTTCTACCAAATCTCTGCCAGTTTTCTCTAGCTCGGTTTAGCGATTTTTCGGGATCTTGTATTTCTTCAATTCTTTCAAAGCCAACTTTTGCCAGCCAGAGTTTAAATGGTTCGGCGTTTTTGGATGGGATTGATTGGATAATTCTAAACATTGTTTCTGTGTCTGCAACATCGGTAAGGCGCATTTTTCCATCTGCGGCTTTCAGTCTCAAACCGTTACATTTTGTAACGGTTTCATTTGCTCCTTCGTCAAGCATTCTTTTTTTAAGTACGCGCCAATAAACCGCGGGATTGTCGCTTTCCGAAAGAGTCGCAACCACATCAACAACCGAAAACAACCACCTGCCGTTCTTTTTGTCCCAATGTTTTCGTATGGTTTGACCTTCAAATAATGCAATCTCTGTTTCAACCATTTTTACCCCCTATGTCTAATTTAGATAAACTACGTCTGATTTTTTCTTCCAAATCTTTTGATTCTTCGAAGTGCTGGTTCAGTTCCGTGATTAATCTTTTCATCTTTTCTTCAAATACCTCGTCATCTTCTTCCACAAATTCGGTGCCGACGTAGCGGCCGGGGGTTAAGACAAAGCCATTCTTTTCGACTTCATCAATTTTGGCTGCTTTGCAAAAACCTTTTATATCCTCATATTTGCCATCGGTATTTCGCCAATTGTGGTATGCTTCTGAAATTTGTTTAATATCTTCTTCTGAAAGCTCGCGGTGACGGCGGTCAACCATCTTGCCGATTTTACGGGCATCAACGAATAGAATTTCGTCATGGCGGTTCCTGAACTTGTTATCGTAGCGGTCGCGAGAGATAAACCAAAGCGAGCAAGGGATTGCTACACTATAAAACAGTTTGTCTGGCATTGCGACGATACAATCAACAAGGCCCGCTTGAATTAGTTTTTTGCGGATTTCACCTTCGCCAGAAGTGTTTGAGCTCATGGCGCCGTTTGCCATAACAAAGCCAGCAATTCCGGTTGGTGATAAATGGTGAATAAAATGCTGCATCCAAGCGTAGTTGGCGTTTCCAGTTGGCGGGGTTCCATATTTCCAGCGCACATCGTTTCGCAGATGTTCGCCTCCCCAATCAGAGACATTAAAGGGTGGATTCGCCAGAACAAAGTCAGCTTTTAGGTCGGGGTGAAGATCTGTGTGTAGCGTATCTGCTGGCTTTTCGCCTAGTTTGCCATCGATGCCGCGGATGGCTAGATTAATTTTGGCCAGCCGCCAAGTAGCAGGATTGAGCTCTTGCCCATAAACAACCAAGTCATCGCTAGGGCCGTCGTGTTCTCTATTAAAGAGTTCTGCTTGCACGAACATACCACCAGAACCACAACAAGGGTCGTAAAGTCGGCCACTATATGGCTCGATCATTTCAACTAGGAGCTTGACGATACAGCGGGGAGTATAGAATTCGCCGCCTCCTTTGCCCTCTTGGTTTGCAAATTTATCTAGAAAATATTCATAGACTCGACCGATAATATCTTTTTGGTGATTGTCATGGTCAATTAGGTCGATACTACTGATAATATCCACAAGTTCGCCGAGTCGGCGCTTGTCTAGGTGAGGCCTGGCATAATTCTTTTCTAGTACCCCGCGGAGTTTGGAGTTTTCTTTTTCTATAGCGATCATGGCATCGTCAATGATTTTGCCGATCTCTTCTTTCTTTGCATTGTCTTTTATATAATTCCAGCGTGCTTCTTTCGGCACCCAAAAAACATTTTCAGCGGTGTAATAATCTTTGTCCTCTGATTCCTCGGCGCTTTCTTCTTTCTCAATTTTGTCGTGAAGTGTCTCGAACGAGTCGGAAATATATTTTAGAAATATTAAACCGAGCACAACGTGCTTGTATTCAGAAGAGTCCATGTTGCTGCGCATCTTATCCGCTGCTGCCCAGAGTTTCTCTTCAAATCCTATGTTTGCCGATGTGTTTTTTGCCATTTTTCTCCTAAATCAATACACCTCGTTTTTATACGAAGCTCTGGTTTTATAGTACGCCTCACTTCTAGTTTGTCAAAGATATGAATTTTTAATATGTGGAGTTTTGCAAATTATTTTAACGGCTCATCACCCATGAGCCGTTAAAAGTCAAATTTTTACGTAGTAGTTTATTTATAAGCAATCCTTCTGGCTGATATTCTTTTTCCATTTAGATTTTGAATTTCTTGGACCTCGCTTGTGACGAACTCAATCATTCTGTTTTGGATATTGGATTTTACTTTGATTCTTTAGTTGGCACGAGGATTTTAAGGAGCTCTTTATTTGCAAATAGATGATATTTGCTAACTTTTTTTTCTTGTAAAATACCAGAGCCAGCCAGTTCGTTTAGATACCGACTTGCTGTTGTATAGTGAATCTTTAATTCTTTACCCAATTTTACTGGCGTGATAATCGGGTATGAGAATAATGCCTCAACCAAATCGGCAGAATAAATTTTACGATGATCTCTTTTAAATTGCTCTTTAGTTTTCTCGAAGAGGAACATAATATCAAATAAAATTTTTTGTGTTTCCACCGCTTGAGATTTAAATGCTTTTAACATAAAAATTATAAAGGAGTCCCAATCTCCTTTGCTTGTAATGGCACGAAGCAGTTTATAATATTCATCTCGATGGTCGTTTATATAGCCGCTGATATACAGAATTGGCCAGCGCAAAATATCATCTTGTATTAGTTGAAGAACTATCAAAATTCTTCCTGTTCTCCCGTTACCATCACCAAACGGGTGGATCGCTTCAAATTGATAATGAGCCATTGCGGTTTTTATCAACGGGTCAAAATTTTTATTTTCGTTGACGAATTTTTCCCAGTTCGCTATTAAATTTGATATTTCTGATGCAATCGGCGGCATATAAATTACTTTTTTCTTCGCCGGATTATAGATGGCATTTTGTTGCTTGCGAAAACTCCCCGATTCATTAAAAATTAAATTTTTATGGACTCCGAGAATGGTCCTACTTGAGATCGGATTCTTTCGAAGACTGTCAAACCCCCACAATACCGCTTCTCTATATCTTAGAACTTCCTTATCGGAGATTTTTTGCTCTGTCTCTGGTAAAAGCTGATTTCGCAAAACTTCTAGCATGGTAGTATGGATGTTTTCAATTTCTGAACTAACCAAAGATTCTCGTAAAATTGCAGGAGATAACAAAATGAGGGGATTCGGCATCCCAAAACTGTATCCCTTTAGTTCTGCAAGAGCCACCCTCGCGTCCATAAGTAATTTATTACATTCGGGGTTTATAAAATTGATTTCAGGTGGAAGGTGTTTTAATTTTGTTGGAATGATTTTATTTGTCACATATATTATATATCACAATTATACTATTTTTGCGATATATCGTAAATTTATGTTAGGTTTTTCCATTTTTTGTAAAATATATCAAAACAGTGATTTGACATTCAATTATTTGTAATATCCATTGATCTTCTGTCGACTCTAGCATTTTCGAGTTTTTCAATTACGCTATTATCCGGTTTTGAATATAAAACAAGTTTCATTTTTGATTTGCGTCTTGCTTTGCGTTATAAACCATCATTTAATTTATCGCATCCGGACAGTTGAATTTGTAGGGACACCATTTACACTTGCGTTTATCGGGTTTGGCGGTATAGTTCTCGTTTCTAATACCTTTGGCGGCTTCCAAAATCATTTCGCGAGTTTTTTCAAGATCAGTT
>Ga0172381_10008141_pt1 | contig 10284 bp, 11 predicted proteins | sample Leawel6488metaG_FD_119754 | JGI IMG/M metagenome (GOLD analysis project Ga0172381, IMG submission 119754) | Leachate microbial communities from a municipal landfill in Southern Ontario, Canada - Leachate well 64-88 metaG | ecosystem: Engineered > Solid waste > Landfill > Unclassified | place... | reverse complement strand
GTTTATTCTAGAAATACAAAATTTTTTGAAGACTTCCTTGCGGCTAGGAATGGTGGTGAATTTGATGGCCCTGAGACGTCGCCTTGGAAGTCTTTGTGAGGCTAATTTCCCTCTCTAAAGATTTAGTTCGCGACCCCTCGCCCGCGCATCTTAAGCCACTTTTTAATTGAGGCGGTTTTATTTGTATAAATTTAAAAATGATGTAGTATACTATATATATTTTTGATATAATAATTCTATGATAAAACATTTAATTTTTGATTTTGGAGGAGTGTTTTTGGATCTTGGTGGAAAGCATTCAGGCATACCAAGTCAGCTTGCTGTGATTTTTAATATTCCACTGGATCAGGCAGATAAAATTTGGAGCGAAAATAAAATAGATTTGCTTACAGGGAAAGAGGCTCCAAAGGATTTTATTAAAAGAATAAGCAAGCTTCTGAAAATTTCTTTAGATATTGAAAAAGCCAATCAAGAGTGGGAAAGGCTTAATAAAATGGAAAAATCTCAAATCAATTGGGATTTAGTGGATTATGTTAAGAGTTTAAAAAGTAAGTACCAAATCCATATACTCACAGATACGATTAACGTTGATGCCGGGAATTCAGCTTGGTTCTTCGATATTTCAAAACATTTTCAAAATATTTTTAAATCTTTTGAGACAGGATCTAAAAAACCAGATAAAAATTCTTTTTTATATGTTCTAAAAAAAATCGGGGCGAATCCCGACGAGTGTGTTTTTGTGGATGACTTTCAAAAAAATGTTGAGTCAGCAAATGAGATTGGACTTAAGGGAATCCTCTATTCAAATTTAAGCCAATTGAAAAAGGATTTTTCGGTTTTAGAAATAAATTAATTTAATTTAACTTACGAAAGTTTATTATTTTTATCTTGTTTTATAAACTTCTTTTGGTTCAATATATTATATACTTTTTAAAAATAAAATAGCAACTCTTTATCTTTTAAAATAGGGAAGTGCTTGACTTTGGTAAACATAGGTGCTACACTTAGTGTACCATGGATAAAAATCAAATACAATTTTCGGAAAATGAGCGAAAAGCTTTGAAAACAATCAGGAATTGGTTTGTTCATAAAGGGAGAAATCCTTCGATAAGGGAGCTTACTGTAGATATGAAGCTTGGTTCCACAAGAACAGCATTATTATTGATAAATAAACTGATTGCCAAAAAAATGCTTTTAAGAAAAGAGGATGGCAGTTTACGTATAATAAACGATTTTGAGGAAAACAAATTCAATGCAAAGACTATAAATTTGCCTTTAGTTGGAACCATTTCTTGTGGAGCGCCTATTTTTGCCGAAGAAAATATAGAAGCCTATTATCCAGTGTCTACATCATTAGCCCACGCTGGCTCAAGACATTTTTTATTGCGTGCTCAGGGTACTTCAATGAACCTTGCAGGAATTAATGATGGAGATATTGTTTTAATTAGACAACAGCCAAATGCCGAAAGTGGCCAAAAAGTGGTTGCTCTTATAGATGACGAAGCAACAATAAAGATTATTAAATTTACTCCAGAAGCAATAATTTTGGAACCAAAATCAAAAAATAAAAAACATAAACCAATTATTCTTTCGAGGGATTTTCAAATACAGGGAATTGTAATCACTGCATTTCCTATTGAAACATTGAGCTCTAAAAAAAGCCACTTTTAAGGTGGTTTTTTTAGGCGCTTAATCTGTTAAGCTAAAACATATTTATACAAGTAAGTATGTTTGGTCTTCTAGCTTGTTAAACTATATTATTATCATAGCAAGTTAAGCGTCGAAGCGCAACAATTTGATTGTTGGCGAACACGAAAATGGAAAAGAAAACCATACATAGGAGCTCAGAAACAGGTAGATTTGTTAAAAAGAGGTATGCAGATACCCACAAATCAATAACAGAAACTGAGAGAGTAAGGATTGGAAAACCAAGAAAGAGGTAACTCTTTGGGTTTCAGTGCACTCGGATGGACGGCAATTGTAAGATTGCTGTCCATCCAGTCCGAAGGTTCGGAAACGCTATCAATTGAATTAGTTCCTTAATAGCAATGACGTTTGTTATATACAAGGACAGTTATGGAGAATATAGGTGGAGATGTAAGGCCGCAAATGGCGAAATAATAGCCGTAAGCGAAGGATATAGTCAAAAAAGCAGTGCTAAATATTGTATAGATTTGATTATGAAGTATTCTCGCGATGCAACCTTGGTGGATATCTCTTAATATCCTAAGTAAAACCCTAGCAATTGTTAGGGTTTTTTATTATAATATTAAAAGCGTATTGCAAAAACAATGAATTAGTATAAAATTAAGTCATTCTGTAGCTGTTCAATATTAGGGAACTCATTAATAAACCAAGTTCTTATGTTTGACCATCGGCCGCGCATCTTAAGCCACTTTTTAATTAGAGCGGTTTTTGTTTGACAAAATTTGGTAAAGTAGTAGTGTAAAGTTGGTGTTGTTCTTTGTGCGTTCTTTGATTTTTGAATAAGGAGAGAGAAAATGTTTGCAGAAATTTTTGGAATTCCGAATTGGATTTTATGGGTTGTAGGAATTATAGGATTCGTGGTTGTTGGTTCGTTTATTATGTGGCTTAATGACAGCAATAGTAGTACTTATTCGGATGGTTCGCCATGTGGCTACCCTAAAAGTTGGCAACGCGATCCATCTGATACGACCGAAGATGATTTTGATCAAGGTTATAACCAAGATCGATCTCAAAACGGTAGATTCTAACGAAAAGGTCTTTTGATCTTGCATACCTCAATGGGCTTGGACTCAAAGAGGTTTTTATTTTAAAATAATTGGCTCCACTGGGAAATTCTCCCAGAACCAAGTTCGGTAGCTGTTTTGAAGTTAGCTTTTTAATTTGACAAAATTTGGTAAAGTATTAGTGTTAAATTGTGTTAAATAACCCGTTTCTTTGACAAGGAGACTATGCATGAAAATCTATTATGCTACAAGCAACAAAGGTAAAGTACATTTGCTTAAAACGCTTTTAGATCCGCATGGGATAGAAATCGTTCAGTTGGAATTAGAACTTCCAGAGCCGAGGTCTTATGATTTAAAAGAGATAGCCACCCATAAGGTTCTCACAGCTTTTAATCACATTAAAGCTCCAGTTATTGCCCAGGACGCGGGGTTTTATATCCTTTCTCTGAACGGTTTTCCAAGGACATTTACCAATTTCGTTTTGGCGACAATCGGAATCAAAGGAATTCTAAAACTCGTGGAGGACGAGGATAGACGATGTGAGTTCAAAAATTGTCTTGCCTACTATGATGGTGAGCTGGAAAAGCCGGTATTATTTGAATCGGTGGCAAGCGGTTCGCTGGCAACGGCGCAAAGAGGAGAAATGAAAGATTATTTTTGGTCGGCTTTAAGTTTGTTTTTTATTCCTGATGGTAAAAGCCAAACATTGGCAGAAATGCCTCCAGACGAATATTGGGAATGGAGAAAGAAGAGATATAATAGCTCCTTCACAAAACCATTTATTGATTGGCTGCTCCAAGACAAATCATAGTTCGGGATGTTATATCCCGGCTTTTTTATTTTATAACAATACTGAGTTGCAGGGTGGGTAAGATTTGAAATGTTAATTTGTTTGTAATTAGCCATAATGACGGTTTTAACATTGTATACAAGCCCGCGCCACGATTTCCCGACATTTTTGTTCGGGATTTTTGTTTGATTTTTTATGACAAGGAAGGTGATTTGTTGATAAAAATAAATCATTAAAGTACTATATCATTTAGTTGTATTTAAGCGTAAGATTAAAATATAGACTATATTATTTAAAAAATAAAAAATATGGAAATATTTTTATCGATAGGGATTGTGTTAATAATTATGTGGCTTGTTGGGTTTATTGCGTTTCCAGTGATCGGCTGGCTTATACACATACTTCTTGTATTGGCGATAATCATGATTTTATTGAGAGTTATAAGAGGGAAGTAAAATTTATTTTTTACATTGGCCACGTCGAAGCCACCTTTTAATTGAGGTGGCTTCTTAGTAGAATTAATAATCAACTAAAAAATACGATGCGTAATATTTCGCTTAACATAAAAAATCATAAAAAAGTAGTTATTTGGTCTTTTTGCGTGATTGTTTTTGTTTTGATTTTGGGAATAATTTATCTCATATTTATAAGTAGAGATAAAGCGTCTCTCAACGATATTTTATCTGAAAGGTGCAGGCAAGAAAATCCAGCATACTTAAATAAAAATTTATCTGTTCAAGAAAGAGTAGATGATTTAATGGGTAGAATGACAGAATGGGAAAAGATAGGGCAAATGGCATTGATTGAGAAAAATAGCATTAAAGATTTAAGTGAAATTACCAAGTATAATTTAGGTGCATTGCTTTCCGGAGGAGGGGCGGGGCCAAAACAAGAAACTCCATTGGGGTGGCTTAATATGGTAAACAATTTTCAGACCGCAGCTAAGGATACTTGTCTGAAGATACCCTTGTTATATGGAATTGATGCTATCCATGGTCATGCTAATGTTTTAGGGGCCACTGTTTTTCCTCATGCCATCGGTTTGGGCGCCAGTCATGATGCTGATTTAGTAAAACGTGTAGCATCTGCAACTGCGGAAGAAATGACTGCCACTGGAATTTATTGGAGTTTTTCTCCTAATCTTGATGTGACCAAAGACATTCGCTGGGGGAAAACCTATGAAACATTCGGGTCAGACACTGCAAATGTTGCAAAATTAGGGGTTGCATATTTGCAGGGGCTTCAAACCTCTAAAAATGGCTACTTTAATATATTAGCTACTGCTAAACATTTTATTGGCGGAGGATCTATGGAATACGGAACTGCCCGCAATAAAGATTTTAAAGTAGAAGAAGGAAATATTACTTTGACTGAAACATCATTACGTCAAATACATTTAGTTCCTTTTCAAAAAGCATTGGAGAACGGAGCACAGGTTGTTATGGTAGGCACAGCCACTTGGAACGGTAAAATGAATACATCAAATCATTATCTTTTAACTGATGTATTAAAAAAAGAACTTGGCTTCTCGGGATTTGTGGTTTCGGATTGGTATGGCGTATATGAAGTAGCCCCCACTAGATACGAATCCTTGGTAAATTCCATTAATGCTGGTGTGGATATGGTGATGACTCCGTTTGAATATAAGGATTTTATGGCTAATATGCAAAAAGCATTAGCTAATAAAGATATATCAAAAGAACGGTTGGATGATGCGGTAAGAAGAATTTTAACAGCAAAATTTAAATCAGGGTTATTTGATCGTCCCCAAGCTAATTCAGAGGGGCTGTCTGTTATAGGCAGTAATGAACATCGCGAGTTAGCTAGGGAGGCGGTTCGCAAATCTCAAGTATTGTTAAAAAATAAAAACTCTGTATTGCCATTATCTATGTCATCGGGCAAAATCATAGTTGCTGGATCCTCTGCAGATAATTTAGGTCGCCAGGCAGGAGGATGGACAACGGAGTGGCAGGGGATAGATGGAAATGGTGGTATTGTAGGAACAACTGTACTTCAAGCAATAAAAAATACAGTTTCTAAAGATACAGAGGTTGAATATAACAAGCAAGGAGATTTTTTTGCGGGAGATAATTTTGCAGATGTTGGAATTGTTGTCGTCGGTGAAAAACCTTATGCAGAAGGTTGGGGAGATAATGCTAATCCAAGCATAAGCGCCGAAGATCTGGAAACTATACAAAAAGTTAAAGCAAAAAGCAAAAAATTGATAGTAGTAATTATTTCTGGCAGACCCTTGGACATTAAAGAATATATAAATGAGTGGGATGGAGTAGTGGCAGCTTGGCTGCCAGGAAGTGAAGGGGAGGGAATTACGGACGTATTATTTGGAGAATATTCTTTTGTTGGTAGACTTCCTATCGCATGGCCGCTATAGTTATATTAAATTTACTGTTTCTATATTAGACTCATTAATAGACCATACTCTAATATTTGACCATTGGATGCACATTGCCATATAGCGATGCAATACAGTTTGAACTGTCATTTTGACGGCAGATTTTTTGTACAGCTGTCTTGACCTAATTTAAATTTCGTTTTACGATATATGTGGTTCTTTACTATCGCAGACTTACTTATAACGGGACGTTCCCGTTGCAAGTTCTGCTCAATAAAGGAGGTGTACTGTGTTTAGAATTACAAGCGTGTTGTTTTTGGTGCTTATGCTTGTTTGCTCGGCTGAGGGTAAAGAAAAAAACAAAGATGGTGGTAAAAATAAAAGTAAACCATCTCATAGCCGAAAAGAAAAGGCAGAGGCAAGAAAGGCGCTTGAAAAGCTTCTTGAGGAGGCTGCTATTAAAGCTGTAGAGAAGGGGACAGAAAACTCTACGCAAAAACGGTTTGAAAAACTTGAATCCAGTAAAGCCAAATTTAGGGCAGCCAAAACCGAGCTTAAGCATGCTAAAAATAACCAGGAGGCAAAATTAGCCCATAAAGATTCCGCGGTCAAAGATTTGGCTAAAGCTGAGCGGAGGTATAACTTAGCTAAGTCAAATTATGACTCGCTCAAGGCAGCGGAAGCAGGCGGATCTAAGGTTAGCAAATCCGAATTAAAAGCAGCTGCAGGAAAATTTACCGAGGCAAGTGGAAAAAAGGAGGCTGCCAAGGCTAGTGTTACTCGTGCGTCCGTTAAAGCCACTCGAGCTAGTATCAAAGTAGCTTCTGCAGAAGGTAAACTTATTAAAGCTAGCAAGGTGGTAGCTAAAGCCGAATCCAAATACATATCTAGCATGGTCAAAGCAGTTGGCGTAAAAGTTGGAGGAAAAATCGCTTGGTTCTACTCAATTTTTGGCGATGCCGATGACATCGGACCCGAGCCTACTCCCGAAGAGTATATTAAAAGCCAGCCTGAGCTTCTAAAACAGATTGAAGCTCAGCATAGGGCAGAACTTGAGAAGGAGCAGGATAGGGTTTTAAAAGAAACCCTTGAAAAACTTGATAAATCCAAACGTGACGATGGGCCTACTCGTGGTTCAGGAAGTGGGCATGAGTTACCCAAGGATGATGGAAGTGGCGACAAGGATGCTCGCGGATGGATAGGGGCATAGCCTCAAATAATCAAAGCTCAATGAGCATATGCTCTGGTGTACAAGTGTGCATCAGAGCTTTTTATATCCCTGGTTTTTTAAAGTAAAACAAAAACACGGTTTTAGCCGTGTTTTTTGTTGTTTGTAAAACTGATTAAGATAAATGTTTTGAAACTAATTTTGTCATTTCAAACATATCTACTACTGCTTTTCCGCCAAAAACTGTTTTTAGTTTTGCATCGGCGATAATATTTCTTTTTGCTTTTGGATCCTGCAAGTTATTTTTTTTGATATAAGCCCAAAGTTTTTTTACAACTTCAGATCTTGGCATAGGACCCTTTCCTACGACTGCTTCTAAATCAGCAGTGAGCTTTAAAGGCTTCATAAAAGCCGAGTTTGATTTTGCTGGCATATTTTTTGCTTTGACTTAGTCTTGGGATTAACCTTGAACTCTGTCAAAAAATTAATTTTTATACGCTCTTTCTATAATACTGCCACATAATTCAATTTTAAGCAACTCTTATTTACGCTTTTTAGATATGGGATTCAAATTTTTCATTTTTTGGCAATCCTCATGGGCGGTTTTTTTGCTTGCATTTTTTTAACAAAAGAAGTAGTAATAATTAATAATTAAATATATATAAAAATATGAGCATTATAATATCTAGCATTTTAGGATTTTTAGTTTTAGTCGCTGTTTCTGGGATTCGCGTTATTAAAGAATATGAAAGAGCGGTCATTTTCTTTTTAGGAAAACAAACTGTAATTCGCGGACCTGGGCTTATTTATTTAATTCCGGTTTTTGAACAAATGGTAAAAGTTAGTTTTAGAACAGTGACAATGGGAATTCCTTCGCAAAAAATTATTACAAAGGATAATGTATCCATTGATATTGCAGCTGTAGCATATTATCACGTTGTTGATCCTAAGAAAGCAGTTATTGCTATAGAAGATGTTTTTAGCGCAGTTAATCAAATAAGCCAAACAACCGTAAGAAACGTAGTTGGTCAGTTTATGCTTGACCAGCTTTTATCTCAAACATCTGATATTAATAACCAAATAAAAAATGTTATTGATAGTCATACCGAACCTTGGGGAGTCCAAGTGACCGCAGTGGAAATTAAAGATATTGTTTTGCCAGACAATATGCAAAGAGCTATGGCTAAAGAAGCCGAGGCAGAAAGAGAGAGAAGAGCAAAAATTGTTGCAGCACAGGGAGAGTTTCAAGCTGCTGAAAAATTGGGGCAGGCTGCTGACTTAATTGCAGCTCATCCAGTAGCCTTGCAATTAAGAACACTGCAGACAATGGCAGAAATAAGCATCGAAAAAAATTCTACGATTATTTTTCCAGCCCAAATGATGACAACGGTAAAAGAGGCATTTGACGCCATAAAATCTGATAGCTTAAAAAAATAAAATGCGGTAGCGAGGTAATCATAAAAACCACCTTTTAATTAGGGTGGTTTTTTGATAGAGTAAAATATAAAAGAAATGACTTCAGAAATTATAAAAACAAAAATTGAGGATTTGGGCTATAACGACTTTTTTGAATCCAACCGAAATAAATTGGGGCTGAGTGATTTTTCAGTTGCCAGGGTAATTGCTGAATATAAAGGAGCATATAAAATAAAAGACGAAGAGGGTGACTATTTGGCAAAGGTAACCGGCAAACAAATGTTTAATGCATTATCCAGAGAAGATTATCCGGCTGTGGGGGATTGGGTTGCGGTTAGTAAACTTGGTAATGAACAAGCCGTAATTCAGGCTATATTGCCAAGAAAAACAATAATGAAAAGAAAGTATAGTAATAAAAACGAGATACAGATTATAGCAACAAATATAGATGTAGCGTTTGTGGTTGAGTCTGTTAATAGAGATTATAATTTAAATCGTTTTGAAAGATATTTTGCCATCGCGCAAGATGGAGGAATAAAGCCGGCAATTATATTAAATAAAACAGATTTAATTTCAGAAGAAGAATTAAATTTAAAATTATCCGAAATTAAAAACAGACTTCCAGGAGCAGATGTTGTTTTTACTAGCACCGTAACCGAAGAAGGGTTAAACAGTTTGAAAAATTATATCGTTAAAGGAAAAACATATTGTTTTCTTGGCTCGTCTGGAGTGGGCAAGTCTTCTTTAATTAATAAATTACTTGGCAAAGATACTATTAAAACAGAAGATATCAGCATATATTCAGATAGGGGAAAACACGCTACCACAACCAGACAAATGTATTTTTTAGAAAATGGAGGTATCGTGATAGACAATCCTGGAATGCGCGAAGTTGGTATGACAGATACAGGAGCTGGCATAGATAGTTTGTTTGATCAGATAGCTCTTCTTGCAAAAAAATGTAAATATGTTGATTGCACTCACACCAACGAACCCGGTTGTGCGGTGCTATCTGCATTGAAAACAGGAACGATAGAAGAAGACAAATATTTAAATTATATTAATTTAAAAAAAGAATCCGAATATTATGAAATGACAGATGTTGAAAAAAGAGAAAAAGATCGTCAGTTTGGAAAGTTTGTTAAAAATGCAAAAAAGCAGTTAAAGAAATATAAGTATTAAAATATTAGATATGGAAAACAACACCATTAAAAAAATTGTTAAAGATGCATATAAAGAAATAGCCGTTAGTGGTTCTGGTTGTGGTTGCAGCTGCAATAAAGCAAAAAATATTTCAAAAAGTATAGGCTATACCGATGAAGAACTAAAAATTGTTGGCGAAGCTAATCTTGGATTGGGTTGTGGAAATCCATTGGCGTTTGGAAAAATAAAAGAAGGTGATACAGTTTTGGATTTAGGATCTGGTGCAGGCATAGACGCTATTTTGGCAGCCCAAAAGGTTGGAGAAAAAGGGAAAGTTATTGGCGTTGATATGACAATAGAAATGGTAGAAAAAGCCAGAGAAAATGCTAAAAAACAGGGTATTGAAAATGTAGAATTTTTACTAGGTGAAATAGAAAACCTGCCCATTAAAGATAATTCTGTGGATACAATAATTACAAATTGTGTTATTAATCTGACACCAGATAAGGCAAAAACATTCAGCGAAGCATACAGAGTTTTAAAGCCACAAGGTAAAATTTATCTTTCAGATATTGTTTTATTGGAAGAACTAACCGAAGAGCAAAGGAATAATAAAAAATTAATATCTGGCTGTGTTGCAGGAGCTTTGTTGAGAGATGATTATTTGAATAAAATAAAAAGCGCTGGATTTAGTGTTCGCGTT
>Ga0172381_10008140_pt1 | contig 10284 bp, 10 predicted proteins | sample Leawel6488metaG_FD_119754 | JGI IMG/M metagenome (GOLD analysis project Ga0172381, IMG submission 119754) | Leachate microbial communities from a municipal landfill in Southern Ontario, Canada - Leachate well 64-88 metaG | ecosystem: Engineered > Solid waste > Landfill > Unclassified | place... | reverse complement strand
TCTTTTATGGAAAAAAAATAATAACTACAATTACATTTTGTTTCTGGCCGCAGCTTTCTTTATTACGGGGTTAATTCTGCCCTCCATACTCAGACCCGTCTATAAGGTATGGATGGCCCTTGCAGTGGTCATGAATTTTATTATGACCAGAGTAATAATGGCTGTTATCTTCTACCTGATTGTAACTCCGATTGGGTTAATCGCTTCCTTGACCGGGAAAAAGTTTCTGGATGTGAAGATTGATAAAAGCGCAAAAAGCTACTGGATTGTCAGAGAAAAAACGAGTAAATTAAAATCCGATTATGAAAGGCAGTTTTAACGAAATCTGATTTAACGAGGGGTAAGCCAGTATGAGTAAATTATCAATAATATCAGAGCTATGGGATTTCCTAAAAGTCAGGAAGAAATGGTGGATTGTTCCCATTATCTTTTTCTTGCTGATCATCGGCATAATGCTGTTTTTGGCGGAAGGTTCGGCAGTTGCTCCTTTTATATATACATTATTTTAATTCTCGAGAAGAAAAAACGTGATTATGCTAAATCAGGAAAAATTGTCGACCCGAAAAAAGATAACAAATTATTTAATCAATATACTATTATTAATTATATCTCTTGGCGTTGCTGTTATTATTGTGGAAATAACTCTGCCGCTACTGAAAATCCGCAATATTGAAGAAGCTGTTTACCAGGTAAGAAGGCCTAATGTGCAAGGTATCTATGGCGCTTATCATCCCCAACTCTGGTATTCTCTGCAAAAGAATCTGCGTAATGTCCGTTTATTCTATCCGAAACAACTTGATTACACAGTGGACACAAACGCTCATGGGTTCCGCGGCCCGGATTGGGATTTGTCTGCAAACCGAAAAAATATTGTGATACTCGGAGATTCATTTGCTTTTGGCTGGGGAGTCCAATGGGAACAAACTGTAGGGGAAATTATAGAAAAACAACTACAAAAAAAAGACCCCGCTTATCAGGTCATCAATCTGGCCATGCCGGCATGGGATATAGATACAATTATCCGGTCTTTTGAATTATACAAAGACATATTAAAGCCTGTCGCGGTCATTTATGTTTTTTGCCCCAATGATTTATTGTGTGGTATTAAAAAAATATCTGCTACTGAATATGATATAGAATATCACCCACAGCCTGATGATGAAAAAAAATTCCAGGCAATGGTCGCACGTCAGCAATCAGGTTACTGGTCATGGGATAAATTTTTTCGCCGCTCCTACGTCAAGGCTTATCACGCACGCGTTCTCCGGCGTTTATTCGATAAAAGAATCAGCGCCTCTTTAAGCATGGATAAAGCACCTGCCGGCTTTGATTTTCCTCCGCCCATTGATGCACCCACTAAAAGTACACTGGACGAGGAACATAAACAGTTTGCATTATATTGCCTTAATCGTCTTCGTAATGATGCCGATGGGGCCCATCTTTACATAATAGATACTTCAGACAAATCAATTTTATATCTTAAAGATAAACCGGACAACCGGAGATGGGTTTTGCGTGAATTTAGTGAAAAAAATAGTAAAAATGTTTCATTCATTGATTTTGAAAGTTTTGTCCGCAAGACACCGGACGGACGGAAGTTTTATCTGGATTACGACGATCATTGGTCTGTCGCAGGACACGCAGCAGCAGCCGATTTACTTTTGAAAGAAATAACCATAAACAGGTTTTAAAAATATTTTGACACAGGAAAGGAGTTTAAAATGAAAGAGGTAGTAATTATAAGTGGTGCCCGAACGGCTGTAGGCGAATTCGGCGGCTCGCTAAAAGACGTAAAAACAGTTGATATCGGGGCATTGGTTATCAAGGAAGCGCTTAAACGCGCGGGATTGAGGCCGGCAATTGATGATTTTTCCAGAAGCTGCCGCGCTGACGGTCTGGGCAATTTTGAAATGACGGAAATAAATAAAAAATATTATGACTATGATAAATCCCTGAAACCTGTTTACGTGGAGGAAGTAATCATGGGCAACGTTTTACAGGGAGGACTGGGGCAAAATTCCGCCCGTCAGGCCTGTATTTACGCCGGAATGCCGGAGGAAACCAACGCCTATACCGTAAACAAAGTCTGCGCCTCCGGAATGAAAGCCATCGCGCTGGCCACGCAGGCCATTCAGTCCGGCAATGCCGATATTATCGTTGCCGGCGGAATGGAAGTGATGAGCAACGCTCCTTTTGCTGTCCCCCAGGCCCGCTGGGGATACCGCATGAGCATGCCTTACTCCCAAATTACAGACTTGATGGTTTATGACGGCCTTTATGAAATTTTCAACGGTTATCACATGGGCATGACCGCGGAAAACATTGCGGCCCTCTACAAAATTTCCCGCCAGCAGCAGGACGAATTTGCTTTTCAAAGTCATCAGAGAGCCAGGGCAGCCAACGCTTCCGGCGCAGTGGCCGATGAAATCGTGCCGGTTGTTATTCCTCAGAGAAAAGGCGATCCCAAAATATTTAAAGTTGATGAACGTCCCATGGATACATCCATGGAAAAAATGAGCAAACTGGTTACCGTTTTCAAGAAAGACGGCACGGTAACAGCAGGAAACGCTTCCGGCATCAACGATGCCGCGGCAGCGGTGGTGGTCATGAGCGCGGACAAAGCCAAAGAACTGAAACTGCAACCGCTGGCCAAAATATGTGGATTTGCCAGCGGCGGAGTTGATCCGGCTTATATGGGACTGGGACCGATTCCCGCAACGCGCAAACTCTTCAAGAAGCTGAACCTGACCGTAAAGGACATTGATCTTTTTGAACTCAACGAAGCATTTGCCGTGCAGGCGCTGGCCTGTATGAAAGAACTGGAAGTTGATGGAGAAAAATGCAATCTCAACGGTGGCGCAGTTTCTATCGGCCATCCCATCGGCTGTTCCGGCGCCCGCATCACCTACACGCTGGCCATGCAGATGAAAAAGAAAAATTTGAAACGAGGTCTGGCTTCTCTTTGCATTGGCGGTGGACAAGGCATGTCCATGATCCTGGAAAACGTCTAAATTTATTTGAGACAGTTAAAAAAAGGGGGTGGATTTTTCCACCCCCTTTTTTGTTTGTTAACTTATTCTCAAATCTTCAACAGACCTTAGCCAATTAGTGAAGATAGGGCAACTCTCGCGAATTTTGGTCAGTCCAATTGCTTTCGCAATCATGATGCCGGTCGATGTCTTTTTGAATCGATCCGAGAGGTCTTCCAACCTCCTGGAAGGTGCTGTTTGAGGTGAATCATCAATATTCTCAGGTTCGCCACAATCTGAGAGAATTTTGTCAATTTTTGATTTTGACACATTTAATTGTTCGGCGAGTTTTTGTGGTTCACTAAACAGCAACGCTTCAAATTCGTGCATAGAGACATAGGGGATAAATCGTCTTTCAGAATCCCAGTCTCGAAAAAGTTCGTCCACCTTGGTCTTAGTAGCGCGGTTAATTTTTTCTGATTTGCGCTTCGGTGTGGATTGTTTCTTTGCCTCTTCTAATCCAGGCCAATCTTTTTTGATTCCATAATAATCCACGAAAAGGGTTAAATAAGTATCCGACCGCTGTTTCAGATGAAGTCCAATATCATTCTTCACTCTAGCGAATTTAACATCCCCACCCTTCTGTCCTGGCTTGGAGATAATAATAGGCCTCATAAAAACGCCTTTCTCGGCCAGATAGGGAACTAATATGTCCGATATGAATATTTTTTCAGTTGGTCCCTCCACAAGTGTCACGATTTCGGCGTAATCACTCATAGACAGGCCCTCCGGAAATCACATTCTTGCTCCAAAGTTCGCCGACTGAATAAGTTTCTAACCAGATATTGAAATCTTTTTCCTCCAGCCTCTCAAAGGTTGACGCCCCATCTTTACGATTAACTACGATTATATCCTCAACCATAAAATTATCTATTAGGGCTGGGGATTGCGTGGCCACAATTACCTGTGTTCGTTTGGAAGCGTTTTGAATCAGTTCGGCAAGAATGGAAATGGCCGCCGGATGCAAACCAAGTTCTGGCTCGTCTATAATGATCGTTGAAGGAGGATTTGGCTGAAGCAGCGCTGTTGAGAGGCAAATAAAGCGTAACGAACCATCCGAGAGGTGATAAGGCTGCATAGGATAATCCGAGCCTTTTTGCTTCCAGGAAAGATTGATTTTCTGTTTTTCACCAAATTCAGCCACATCCAACAGGAAATCATCAAAAAAAGGCATTACTAGCCTCACAGAATTCAGAATTTCCGAGTATACATCAGGGTGCTTGGTCCTGAGTCGAAGTAAATAGGGCGCAATGTTAGAGGCATTGAATCGCAACACCTTATTGTCTTGGATTATTTCATAATGCCTCATGGGTGCGTTTTTGCCGGTGTCATGGAAGTGATAAATCTGCCATGATAAAATTGCGTTGTACACGGGTATGCTGTATTCACTGTCGCGTGAGTTACTTTTTGCTTCCTTGACTAGCATAGAACTGCCATCCGGGCTGTCATTAAGTTCCCACCAGCGGCCTCCATAGTATCCGGGGTAATAACGGGCTTCACGTATAAGTGAACAAGTTTCAGATGGGCCAGGTTTAATTATAAAGCGATAACCACATGGACCAAAATGCATCGTGAATTTCATTTCCGACGTCATTTTTCGACCATTGAAAAGGAAATCGCTGATACCACCACCATCACGAATGTATTCGTTCAGCTTGCCGTCGATGATTTCACGCAGTAGACGAAAGAAATCAATCAGATTGCTCTTGCCCGCACCGTTACCGCCAATGAAAACGTTTAGGTCTGAGAGAGCAAAGTCCTCCAATGCCTTGATGGATTTAAATCCTTGTATTGTCAGTTTTCTTAGAGGATCAGCCATTTACCACTCTCCACATCCTAAATAAGCGTTCACGAGTTAAGCGCTCACCGTATTTATTACATACCTTTTCCATGTCTATTACGGAATGTAATCTACATCAATCACATTGATATGTCTATTGTTTCTTTCAGGAAGAAAGAAAATGGATTACCTTTTAAATATTTGCATTTTTATTGCCATTTTTCATTTAGTGCCTTTGCTTCTTTCAAGTCATAGAAAATCTCTCCATTCACCCCACATTTTATGGTTGAGCGATTACTTTATCGTGACATCTCTTTTCTTGACTGGATATCTCCTTTTATCTATAAAGAAATCTATGAAATATTTCATCCGGAATTAATCACCAAGGAGCATATCCATGTCATTACATCTCAAGAAATTAGAATCCTTTCACGGGAGAAAAGGCCCCCTGTTGTTGATTATCATGGACGGCATAGGTATAGGCAAAGCAGATGAAACGAATGCCGTCTACAGGGCCGATACACCCAACCTTGATAAATTATTCAAATCTGATCTGTACACACAACTGAAGGCCCACGGTACGGCAGTCGGACTGCCCTCAGATGATGATATGGGCAACAGCGAGGTCGGGCACAATGCCATGGGGGCCGGCAGGGTCTTTGATCAAGGCGCCCGTCTTGTCAATGCGGCACTCAAGACAGGAAGGATCTTTCAGTCCGGGGTCTGGGACAATATCGTACAGCGTTCCCAAAATGGCGGAACGATCCATTTTATAGGGCTGCTTTCGGACGGGAATGTCCATTCACATATTGAACAGTTGTTCATCATGATCGACAAATGCGCTGAGCTGAATTTAAAGAGGGTCAGGCTCCATGCCCTTCTTGACGGAAGGGATGTGGGAGAGAGGACGGCGCTTGATTATATTATTCCTACAGAGGAAAAACTAAAAAAGATCTCGGAGGAAAAAGATCTCGATTATGCCATCGCTTCAGGCGGCGGGCGCATGAAGGTAACCATGGACAGGTACAATTCCGACTGGAATATTGTCAAAAGAGGATGGGATGCCCATGTTTTGGGGGAAGGCAGAACATTTTCATCCGCATCCGAGGCGGTGAAAACTTTTTACGCAGAAGATCCTAAAGCAACGGACCAGTATCTACCGGCGTTCGCCATCACTGATAATTCAGGAAAACCAATTGGGACAATCAATGACGGAGATGCCGTGATCTTTTTCAACTTCCGGGGTGACCGCGCCATCGAGATATCGCGGGCATTCACCGAAAAGGATTTCAATGAATTCGACAGGGGACGTCTTCGGGATATATTTTATGCTGGAATGATGGAGTATGACGGGGATGCTCATATCCCGCCCCATTTTCTGGTGCAGCCTCCGGCTATCGATCGTACTATCAGCGAATACCTCTGCGCGGCAAAGGTAAAAACCTTTGCCGTATCCGAGACCCAGAAGTTCGGCCATGTTACTTACTTCTGGAACGGTAACCGTTCCGGTTATATTGATGCATCGCTGGAGAAATATGTGGAGATACCTTCCGACAGGATTGAGTTTGACAAGGCTCCCAAAATGAAGGCCAAAGAAATAACGGATACGGTTATAGAACTGCTGAAGAGTGGCGATTACAGATTCGGCAGGACAAATTTCCCCAACGGCGACATGGTCGGCCACACTGGCAAAATGGAGGCAGCCATTATTGCGGTGGAGACCGTGGATAAATGCGTGGGAGAGCTGCTGGCTGTCATCAAAGAGACAGGAGGCATTGCCGTTATTACGGCGGACCACGGCAACGCGGATGAGATGTTCACGATAGACAAAAGGGGCACAAAATCAGTAAAGACCGCGCACACCCTGAATCCTGTTCCCTTTATAATTTACGATCCTCTGTATCAGGAGGAATATCGCATGACGGATCTCAAAGACAAAGGTCTGTCCAATGTGGCGGCGACTCTTTTGAATCTTCTGGGGTATGAGAAACCCAAAGAGTATGATCCTTCATTGATAGAAATTGTGTCCACCTGAAAGCCATAAATTTAGCTCTACGTTCCAGGCTCAAAAATATAAACCCTAGTACCTACTTGCAGAAAAACGATGTCATCTCGAAGGAACGGAGTGACTGAGAAATCTGCGAGATCGCTAAATAGATTTCTCCCTGCGGTCGAAATGACATTTCTGGATTGACACGACACTAGGACCTACTTGCAGAAAAACGATGTCATCTCGAAGGAACGGAGTGACTGAGAAATCTGCGAGATCACTAAATAGATTTCTCCCTGCGGTCGAAATGACAAATCACGAACTTCTGCAAGTAGGTACTAGAGAGGATTTTAGTTCCAGGAAAAGGCGGAAGGCCGAGGAAGAATAAAAACCATTCGCTGTCGATATCTTTTACAACTTTAAGACGAACTAATATTTCTAAAACGTCATATAATTCAACTATATAAAAAAATCAGATCTAAATATGCCGTTTTTAGTGTCGGATAACTTTACATTTTGTGCTGGCATTAAAAAAAGGACATTCCTCCTTATGAATATTATCTTAAAAATAATTCATAATATTATATAGATATCGCGTGAAAGAAATTTATAAATGCAATTAGGCATGTAAATTGCTACTATTTTCAGCAAGTACATTCAAGCATAGATATCGAGAAAATGAGATATGAAAAAGATTTTTTTGGCAGTTTGCGTATGTGCGATGCTCTTTGTGGTATCGACTGTTTGGGCGACACCTATCATTGGACCATGGTATTATGCCTCACCTATTGATTCTATATTGGGTTATGATAAAATCACTCCAGCAAATGAGACTCAGGAACTGGTTTTTGCCAACAGCGTACTGGCTTCGCTAGGAATGGGAACGACTGAGCTTTTAAATGGAACAGGAATGAAAGTGGAAATCCCTTCTGATACTAAAGATATTGTTTATAATCCTGGATTCGCTTGGGTATACGCTGTAGTTAAGGTAGATGGGCAAAATGATTATGCCTATCTTTTCTGGGACAATCAAGAGGGTGGTGGGGACGACGTCCTGACTACCCCCCTAGCCGGTACATCACCATTCAACATGGGGGCACCGCCACTAGGGATAAGCCATATCACTTGGTTTGGGCCGACGCAGGTTCCCGAACCTATGACACTGCTTCTCCTTGGCCTTGGTCTGGTCGGAATTGCAGGCATCAGAAGGAAAATGAAGTAATAAAACCAAATTCGGTTTTACCTGAAAGGCAGAGTCAAAATTGATGAAGTCGTAAAAAGTCGAAAAACCGTCATACCGGTGAAGGCCGGTATCCAGAACCTATTGAAATAACTGGATTCTCGCCTTCGCGGGAATGACAAAAAAGGGAAAAAAGCGACTTTTTACGAGATCATCAAAATTGGCTCTGCCTTTTTTATTACTTTATTTTTGTAACTACTCAGGTCGCCCCACCATGGAGCCACCGTAGACTGGCGAGTCGTATACACCTTCCCAGATTTTAAGCCCAAAAAATAAAATCATTTTCTGCTGGACTCAGGCGAAGGAATGTTGTAGTCTATGAGCCATGGCAGAAATCATGGTTGTTCAAGGACGGGAATTACACGCCGAAGACACAGAGCTGATTCGATCTCTCCTGGCGGAACACGGGGACTGGTGCCGAACGCGGATCAGCGAGGAGCTTTGCCGGCGTTGGGACTGGCGCAATGGAAATGGCCGATTCAAGGATATGGCGGCGCGCACACGGCTGCGGAAGCTTGAACGTGCCGAGGAGGCTGTCCGGGAATAGCTTTTTAGGCCTTTTTTGCACTCGTAACTACTTGATATTACAGAAGCCGAATTTAGTAAAATTGAGTTTTCGGACAGCCTCCGAGCTCATCCAACTTCCCAAGCGGCGGGGTTCTTCATCCAACGGGTTTCGTAACCGCACCCCACCCTTTGTGGCTCATGCAACCGATTCGATCCGTTGCGCGTTGCGCGATCTAAGGCCTCTGGCCGTGAGCATCGTCGAGCCCGAATCAGCAGACCTGCGGTTGTTCAACTGTGAAGGGGGCCTCGCCACCCTGCCCACCGGGGATCTCGACCGATTCCACAAACGCTATCGGCGGATCGTCGGGGAATTTTACAATTTATGAGCGGTCATTTTTAATATTTATTAATACTTATTCACTGTTTTAAGTAAGGTATTAATATTATTCATTAATAATATTGTATTGATTTGTGGCATATCAATTGCATGATATAAAATCGACTTTAAATAAAATAGAGGTTCTGTATATGAAGAAAAAAATAATGCTTTTTGTGTTAATATTGTTTTTAAGTGTTCCGGCGTTTGCCACTGCGGAGACATTTGATTTCGGGGGTAACATAGCTTATCATAATGATGTTGTTTTTATCAACTTCAGCTTGGCTAATGATGCAACAAATGTACGCGTCTGGACTGATTCTTTTGCTGGTGGGGGGGCTTCAAGTGGAAATTTTGATCCCATCACAGCCCTCTGGACAAGCGCGGGCGTTCGTCTTGCCGAAAACGATGATGATGACAACATTAATCCTGCAACCCAGTCATATTATGACTCTGGATTTAGCCTCCCAACCCTATCTGCTGGCAATTATATGTTTTCAATTGCCTGTTATGACAATTATTCCAACGGAACATTGCTGTCGCAAGGTTTCATGTATGATGGTGATACCCCAATTGCCCTTGGTGCTTGGGGGGGTTCAGATATAAGCACCGACGGGTTAGATCCTAACATCGGTACCTATTGGCATGTCATCCTTGATGGCGTGGATTCCGCTAGCCATCAGGTGCCCGAACCGGCAACACTGCTGCTCCTTGGCTTTGGTCTGGCAGGGTTGGCAACATTGAGGAAAAAGATCTGAGGATCACGCAGTAACGTTAACAAATTAAGAACCATTTTACAATTTTACGCCGTCCGCCGGATTGTATTAGGCAATATTTTTTTGGATTTAAATCTGACAAGACGATGTCCGCTTCGGATTTGATGCTGATATAAATCTTTACATATTTCATCAATATTGTTTCCAAACAGCCTGGAATGTTCTCCTCTAAACTTACGGACTTCCGCTACAATGTGATCTTTCATTTTTATTCTCCTAAAAGTTCATCAGGAGAGCATATCTCCGGACAAACATATCCTTGATTTTCTATTGTTTGCCTCACCATTATTCTTGTAAATGGGTTGTTCATATGGCTGAAATTCCAAGTAACTATTATATCAATTCCGTTTTCTCCACGATTTTCTTCCACATCTGTTTTGTTGAATTCTGATGCCCGGAAATAACTGAGTTGCCTGATTTTTTTGCAACAAAATAACTGACAACAGTGGTTTCAAAATATACTCTTGATGAAGTCGTAAAAAGTCGAAAAACCGTCATACCGGTGAAGGCCGGTATCCAGAACCTATTGAAATAACTGGATTCCCGCCTTCGCGAGACCTTATGATAAAAAAATACAACGGCAAGT
>Ga0172381_10008138_pt1 | contig 10285 bp, 9 predicted proteins | sample Leawel6488metaG_FD_119754 | JGI IMG/M metagenome (GOLD analysis project Ga0172381, IMG submission 119754) | Leachate microbial communities from a municipal landfill in Southern Ontario, Canada - Leachate well 64-88 metaG | ecosystem: Engineered > Solid waste > Landfill > Unclassified | place... | reverse complement strand
TAGGCAATCCAACAGGCAGTTCCCGAAACTAATAAACTTTGAAATGGATTTTCGATGGTTTGAGAAAATTTTAATAAGTAATTTATTAAGGATAGATAAATCAGAAGGACAGCAAAGAGACCAATAAATCCAACTTCTTCTCCTATTACAGCTAAAATCGAGTCAGTCGAAATTTTTGGTAGAAATTTATATTTTTGGTCTGAATTAGCAAAACCTTTGCCAAAAAGACCTCCAGAAGATAAGGTTAAAAGAATTTGATTACTGTGATAGGAGGATCCTTCTTGATTTTGCTGTGGTTCTAGAAAGGTTTTAAATCTGGCTGATCGGTATGGTGATAGAAAAATAAGGGGGATACTTAAAAGTAAAATTACACTGACGATTCCGAAAAGTGGAAGAACATCTCCGCCAGATAAATAATAAATAGATCCAACAATAGCGGAAACTAAAATGGCAGTGCTTAAATTTGGTTCGACAATAATAAGAATAAAAGGGATTCCGAGATAAAAAATTAGGTTTTTAATATGACGTTTTTCTTCTTTAGAAAAAAGATAGGAAAAATAGATAACTGAAGTTAATTTCAAAATTTCCGACGGTTGAATACTAGTAAAACCTAAATTAAGCCAACGTCTGGCTCCAAGGGCTTCATTGCCAAGGCCGGGAATTAAAACTAAAACTAAGGCTAAAATAGAGACAAGATAGAGAACAAAAGAATATTTTTTAATAGTATCAATTTTGATTTTAGAGGTTACATAAAAAGAAATAGTTCCTAATACTAGCCAAAATAATTGTTTTTTAATAAAGAAAAATTTATCACCAATAGTAGAATTAGCTTCACCAAGCGAGGAGATGGAAATAAAAATAAGGCCGACAAAGATTAGGCTAAAAACTAAAAATAGGAGGGGTGATTTAGTTTTTTTCATTTAGTAGGTCTTTAGGAATTGAAAGAGAATGAGGATTTTTTAACAAAGGATAATTAAAATGGATTTTTTTAGAAGTATTATTTGTTTTGTTTTTGGGAGTTAATTCTGAACCAATGATTTTGGGATTATTGAATCGTGATTGTTCAAGTTTTATATCTATTTGATAATTAATTTTTAAAAATTCAAGTAAATGAAAATAAAACAAAGGATTAATTTGAAGATTTTTTTCTAGTTGAGTGTAAAAGTCGAAAGAAGCGGTCAAGCGAGGATTACACTCTAAGAGATAAATTTTATTTTGATGAACAATAAAATCGAGTCCAAAAAAACCTTTATAACCTATTTCTTTTAAAATAGAACTAAAATTATTAGTAATTTGCTGAATATTTTTTATTATTTTTAGAGGAGCCATTGATGGCCATTGACGACCAACAGTAGTGAAGGGATTTTGAGTATAAGGTTTGATGCCGGTGTATTGAAGTGCGGGAGGGCTTTGAATTAAACCAAATTTAGTGAGACAACAATTGTTTAATAAAGAATAAGAAGATTTAAGAAAGGGACTAAATTTAGTAATGACCTTTGGAGAAATTTTGTTTTTGATTTCATCCCATGATTGACCAAAAAAAGTGCTGTTTCCGGCCCAACCAAAATGAGTTTGAAGAACTAATTTTGATCCATAGATTTGTTGATATTTTATAAAGTTTTTTTGAGAAAAAGAATCAATAGAAAAAGGAATAACCGGGAGATTAAATTTTTGACAAAGTTTGGAAAATTTAATTTTGTCTTCCAAAAATCGGTTGATTGGTGATGGATTACTAATATTTAACCATTTATATTTTTTACAGATAAAATCGACTTTGGCAGATGGTTTAAATGGAATTATGGCTGGAATAAGATTTTTAGACTGAGTTTTTTTTAGAATATAGTTAATAACACTGGGGTTAGATAATAATTTGCCACTATTTTTTTGTTTGATTGAAGGATAATCTGATAAATAAATTTTTTCGAAATTTTTTAGATGAGGAAGATTTATATCTAGAAATTTATCGACAACAAGAAAAAAGAAAAAATAAGGCGAATCATTAATGATATTTTCTAAATTTATCTTTGACATCCGGTAAGAATTATAACTGGGTAATCACCGACATCGAAATTATTTTTGATAGCTTTTTTGTAAGCGGCATAAGCCATAGCTCCTTCCAGAGAAGTTTTTATATTATTTGATTCTAATATTTTTTGAGTTTTTAAAATTTCTTTATTTTGAATGATTAATTCTGAGCCTTTGGAATTTTTGACAGCAGAAATAACTTTATTTTTTAAAGGTTGATATTTAACAGTTAAAGCATCGGTTAATATTGTATTTTCTGGTTTAACAGCAAAAATCTTGACAGATGGGTTTAAGGTTTGGGAAATACCAAGAAGGGTGGAACCACTACCAACAGGAACGAAAATACTGGTAATTTTTGGTAATTCTTTTGTTAGTTCTTTGCCAATTTCTTGATAACCAATTAGAGCTGATGGATCGGTTGATTGTCGAAGAAGATAAACATTATTTTTTTTAGCAAATTTTATGGAATCACTAATTGGTTTTTGGGAAATAATTATTTGGCAATTATTTTTTTTAATTAAATCTAGTTTATTCTGATTGACCTTTGGGGAAAGAAAGACAGTTAGTTTGATTTGATTAAGATGACAAAAATAGGCAGCAGAAATGGCGGCGTTGCCAGTGCTGGAAATTACAGCACTAGAAAAGTTTTGTTTTTTAAGATTGTCTATTTGAGAAATAATAGCTCTGTCTTTAGCTGAACCGGTGATGTTTAAATCCTCTCTTTTAAAAAAAACATTTTCTAATTTAATTAAGGGAGTGTTTGCCATATAATAGCTTAATTATACTAGTTATTAATTTTAATAAAACATGAACGAAAAAGTTATTTGTCCTGATTGTAAAAATGAAATTGTTTTGGCTGAAGAAGTTATGGTTGGTGATATTGTAGAATGTGGAGAATGTGGAACTGAAATTGAAATTTTATCGTTAAATCCGGTAAAATTTTGTGAATTAGTCGAGGAAAAGTAATCGATAAAATCCTTGATGTGAGAAATCTTTATCAGTTAAGTCGAATTGACCATATCTAACTCCTCTGCCTTCAATAGAACTATCAACGTAATAAATTGTGTTTGCTTTTTTTTCAATTATAAATAAAACGTGGTGGCCATTTTTTTGGCGGATTAAATCGCCGGTTTGAAGATTGTTTAGATTAGTTATTTCTTTGGAAATTGGGGCAGAAGTTAACATGGCGGCTGAAGTTTTACGGGGGTCTAGATTGGCCTGAAAATGAAAATTTAGCAATTGGCAGACAAGACCAGAACAATCAATTCCAAGATGGTGTTTTTTTTGAAAATTGTAGAATTCTTGATTATTAAGTTTAGTTAAATCTATTTTTTTGTTTTGAGCGAGTCTAATGGTTTCGGTGGCAATTTGGCGACAATTACCTTTGGCGCCAAGAAACCTTTCTTTAATAACTTTGCCATCCTTAAGGATGTTTTTACTATAGGGTAAACCGATATAACACTGAATCTCTTGTTTTAGTAAGTCTAATTTATTCCTAACCATAGTCCAAAAATTGCTAATATAATTCCAGCTAACCAGGCTCTAAAAACAATTTTAGGTTCTTCCCAACCGATACTTTGGAGAGTTAAGTGAAGAGGCGCAGCTGGAAATACTTTTTTGTTAAAGTATTTTTTACTAATTATTTGAATGGCACTAGACATACCTTCAATAATAAAAGGAGCTCCAACTATTATCAGGGGAACAATTTTTCCTAATAAAAGGGCAATTACAGCAAAAGTAGCTCCAAAGGAGAGAGACCCGACGTCACCAAGCCAGATTCTGGCAGGATAAACATTAAAATATAAGAAAGCAATTAAAGCTCCAATCCAGAGAGCAAGAAAGGAAGAAATGACGGTATCTAAAGAGGTGTTGGCTAAAATCCAGAAAGAAAAAAGAGCGATCATTAACAAACCACCAGAAAGACCATCTAAACCATCGGTGATATTAAAAAAATTAGCAAAGCCAGTGATAATTACAGTGGAAATGGGAATAAAAAAGAAACCGAGATGGATGGCGCCTAGAAAAGGTAGATAGATGAAATTTATTTTAAGTTGGAAATACATCATCAGGGAAATAGCTAAAGAAATGATAATTTGTAAAATAAATTTATGGATCATTTTTAAACCAAAAAAACCAGTTTTTTTGAAGCCAAAGAATTTGTAAATGTCATCATATAAACCTAGTAATCCAAAGCTAATGAAGGTAAAAAACAAAATGGATAATTCATGAGTCATTTTGTAATTTGATGAAATAAAGATTCGAGAAAATTTTAGGATGGGAAAAAGGATAATAAACATTATGCAAACGGAAACTATGATTAATAATCCACCACCGACAGGTGTACCTGATTTTTTGTTGTGAAATTTATCGAAGATAGTTGTTATTTTGTTTTGGAAATCAGTGGTTTTTTGAACTTGTCGTTGAAACTTAAGTTTGTATAGAAGATTTATAAAAGGAACTACTAAAATACTGGTAATTAAAAAAGAGAAAAGAAGTAGGCCTAAATACAAATGCATCATAGATTTATGTTTTTATATATTCTATGTTAGCACCTAAAGACCAAAGACGTTCAGCTAATTTTTCATATCCTCTTTCGATGTATTCAACACCGTTTATAGTTGATTTTCCATCAGCAGTAAGGGCAGCGATGGTAATTGAGGCTCCGGCACGAAGATCATTTATAATGAAATCGGCTGGTTTTAATTTGGCTGGGCCATAAATTTTAACTCCATGAAAATATTCAGGACGATCGCTTTCTGGATTAAATTGATAATAATTTTCTGGATCAGTTATATTTGGATTGAAGAGATTAAATTTGACCCCCATATTTTTTAAGTTTTCGATATGTTGAAAACGATTAGGATAAACTCTTTCGATGATGGAACTGCAACCAACAGTTTGGGTTAAAAGAACAGTGAAGATAGCTTGCCAATCGGTCATGAACATTGGTTCTGGTCCGGTTTCTATATTTACACTAGTTAAGGGTTTAGTCCATTCGACATAAATTTCATCATTACCGACTTTAACATTAGCTCCCATATTTTTGATGGTGTCTAAAAAAGTTTTAACAACGTCTGGTTTGACGCGAAGAATATTAATAGCACCTTTTGTAGCTAAAGCGGCACAAGCAAAAGTAACAATTTCATTTCGGTCACAAATTACACTGTGTTCAGTTCCTTTTAAAGAAGATACTCCTTGAATGTTAATTTTTTTTTGGTCTGAAGGATCTCTTTGAATTTTGGCTCCCATACCGTTTAACATTAGAATTAAATCGTCAATTTCTGGTTCTAGCGCAGCATTATCGAGAATAGTTTCACCATTGGCAAGAGCGGCAGTCATAAGAATTACTTCAGTGACAGTGTGGGAAGGTTTGGGAAAAGTATAATGGGTTCCGACTATTTTATCGGTATTAAAAGTAATTTTATTATCAGTTTCTAATACTTTTATATTCATATGAGAAAAACAATCAAAAAGACGGTCTAGGGGTCTATCACCAAGTTTGTCTCCACCTGGAGTGGGAACTGTAGCTGTACCAGTGCGAGTAAGAAGTGGGGCAGCAAACATAAAGGAAGTTCTAGATTTTTCTCCAGTACCACTAGGGACGATGGAGTTTGTAATTTCATTAGTATTTAATTCAAGACAATGTTCACCAGCTTGATTTAAATGACAACCGAGGCTTTTGGCAATGCTGGTAGTTATTCTTACATCGGATATTTGAGGAACGTTGTTAAGAAAGACAGTTTCATTTGTTAACATGGAAGCGATTATTTGTTTAAAACTGGCGTTTTTAGCACCTCTTATTGAAACTTCCCCTTTTAATTGTTTGCCGCCGGTAATAATATATCTAGACATATCTTATTTTAAAGAATTAATAATAGAATTGACAATCTTATTTCCATTAAAACCACCGGAGCTCATATTGATTAAGATATCGCCACTTTTAAGATTTTGTTGGTAATGATTTACAACCTCTTCATCTATAGGAATATAAATCAACTTTGATCCAATATTATCTATAAAATCTTTAGCTATAATACGATTTTCCTTATCGATATTTTTATTAAAATTTAACTTAGTTAGAACGACTTCAGAGGCTAAGCTAAAGGCGTTTTTGAGGTCTTTAAGACTTTCTTTATATTGAATAAAAGAAGCATGAGGTTGATATAAAATTTTGATGTTTTTTTTGGGAAAATGAAGATGAATGGCATTTATGGTTGATTTAACCCTGGTTGAAGATTGGGCAAAATCGTCAAAAATTAAAATATCTTTTTTATTAAATAGTTTTTCAATACGACGCTTGACTCCTTTAAAATTTAAAATTGATTTTTTAATTATATTTGTGGGTATACCGAGACTATCAGCAAGGCAGACAGCAGCTAAAATATTTTCAAAATTAAATTGGCCAATTAGTTTGGTTTTTATTTGGAGAATGTTTCTAGGAGTGCGGATATCTAAAATAGAGTAATTTTTTTTAATTTTTATTTTTTTGAAATAATAGTCAGAGTTTGAAGAGTTGTAGCTAATTATTTTTGATTTGGTATATAGACTTAGTTCTTTGGTTTGAAAACCTTTAGTGTTGATAAATAAAATCCCATTTTCAGGAATCTTAGTTATCAATTTTTTAAAGGCATTAAAATTTTCTATTTCACTAGAGTAAGAATCTTTATGTTCCCAGTCGGCACTAGTTAATAGAAGATACTTGGCTGGATAATAGAGAAATTTAGCTTGATAATCTAAGCCGTGAATCGATTCGTCGGCTTCGACAATAGACCAGTTTGAAGGAGAAAGATTAGTGGAGGGAAAACGATTAATTGCTTCTCCTCCAAACATATAGTTTGGATTAAAATTTGCTTTGGAAAAAATCCAAGAAATTAGAGAGGTGATAGTGGTTTTAGCATAAGTTCCAGCGACTAAAACAGAATTTTCTTTTATAACGTTTTGACTAATATATTCACTAGCAGAAATATAATTAATTTTTAGAGCTTTAATTTGATCAAATTCGGTTTTAGTTTTTTGAAAATTAGAGAAGGACGATCCAATAATAGCTAAATCTATAGTGGAGTCAATTTTAGAAGAATTAATTTTTATCTTAGCCTTTTGAAGAAGAGTGCTAATTGGTGGATATATTTTTTCTTGATCGGAGCCAGTAATCAAATGACCTTCTTTTTTTAGAGCGACAGCGAGTGAAGCAGTCATGGTGCCAGCAATGCCAAGAATGTGGATATGCATAGTTTAAAGTTAAAAGTTTATAAAGTTCATAAATTAACCCAATTATTATCTTTAAAATATTCAAAACCAGGCATATTTCTTTTGTAATAGCCTGAATTTTCAGAGAAACGGCCTAAATAACAATATTTTAATCCTAATTCGTGACTATCAATAATCGTTTGGAGAACTAATCTTATAGGTAAATTTCCATGGGCTAGATCAGGGTGATAAAAGACGTAAGCAATATGACTGATCTTTTCAGAAAAATAACAAATAGAATAAGCAATAATTTTATTTTGGCTATCTTTCCAAATATATAGATAATTAAAAATATGATTGTTAAAAATATTTTTTAATGAGCTAACAGGAAAATCCCAGGCGAGAGTTTTAATCCAACTTTTAATTTCTTTTTGAATTTGAGAATTGTAATTAAAATTGGTTAGAATTATTCTTTCGAAGGTAAAATCTTCTGTTTTTCTTAAAATACGTCGATTTTCGGAACTTAGGTTAAAATTTTCTAAATTAGAACGGCAGCTACTTTGAAAATAAAATAGATTTTTATTATTTCTTTGGGGCAAAAAACCGTTTTGGTAATTTTCTTCAATAGAATTAGTGTTTTTTAAATTAAATTGAGTCATTTATTTTGCTTTTCTAAATCTAAAGGCGGTTCTGAAGGCTTCAGCTTCTGACCAAGGATATTCGGTATGACCATGAAGAATGGTTGTCTCATGACCTTTACCGCAGGCTATGATGACATCATTTGGTTGGCCTAATTTAACGGCTAAATTAAAAGCATCTTGACGATTGGGAATATTAAAATAAATAAATTTTTCTTTGGCTAATTCAAATACTTTTTGAATCTGTTTTTTGGATTTTATTTCTTGATAGTCAATTAATTCTGATTTTTTTGGGTCTATACCGCTGATTATTTGTTTATTAATACTTTCTATTTTTTCGTTTCTAGTGTCATCTGAAGTTATTAAGGCAATGTTGGCTAATTTAGAAACTATTTCGCCCATTTTTGGTCTTTTACTTTGATCTCTGCCACCGGTGGCACCAAAAATAACGATTAAATTGCCTTTATTTATTTTCTTTAACGATGATAGCGATGATTCTAGGGCAAAAGGAGTATGGGCAAAATCAATGATGGTTTTAAATTTAAAATTGTTTTGGATTTCTTCTCGGCGACCTTTGGTTTCGGGAAATTTTTTGATGGTTTGGTGAACAATATTGGGGTCAATTTTTAATTTTTGACTAATAGCTAGGGCTAATAAAATATTGTAAACCTGATATTCATAATTACTATCTGTAATAAATTTTTGATTTAAGACTTCAAATTCCAAAGAATCTTGGTTCAATTTGATTTTTTTAGCTTGATAATCGGAATTTTCTTTAACACTATAGGTTTTGAAAGGGATTCTTATTCGTTTTTTAATTATTTCAAAGGATTGGTCATCTTTGTTTAAGACAGCATTTTGGGAAATAGAAAATAATTTAGCTTTGGTTTTAATATAAAAATCTAGATTTTTGTGATAATCGAGATGTTCATGAGAGGTGTTGGTTATACCGGCAACTTCAAAATTGCATCCCCAAAAACGATATTGGTCTAAAGCATGAGCAGTTACTTCACAAACAACATGAGTAATACCAGCCTTAATCATTTTAGTAAAGATTTTTTGAAGTAGAGAGGCGTCTGGGCTGGTCATGTGAAGTCCGGTATCAATTTCTTGGTTATCACCAAATCTGGCGCCGATAGTGGTAATTACTCCGGCTTTTATGCCAGCATTTTTAAGAATTTCGTAGAGTAGAGTACAAGTAGTTGTTTTACCGTCAGTACCGGTGACTCCAATTAGAGTTAGTTTTTTGGAAGGAAAACGATAGTAAAAGTTGTAAAAAATACTTTTTGGTAAATGAATGCCAAAATTTTTAATTTTTTGAATCATCTTAAGTGTTTAATTATAACAAATCATTAAGTTTTGACGCTAATTCGTACCAAATTGGAGCGGCAGTACTTGATCCCCAAGGTGAGCTTTTGGGATTATTAATGGTGACAATCATGGTAAATTTAGGGTTATCACAGGGAGAAAATCCGATATATGAGGCAATAGTTGAAGAGTCAGTGTAACTGCCGCCAACAGCTATTTGAGCAGTACCACTTTTAGCACAAACCTCAAGATTTTTTGGTTTAAATTGATTAACAACTCCATTTTCAACTGAGTATTTCAAAATTGATTTAACATCTTTAATGGTTTGATCATTAAAAACTTTGGTTTCAGTTGGGTTTTTATTTTTGATAATTTTATCTCCTTCGGTAAAATAATTGACGACTTTTGGTTTAACTAAATGACCATTATTAGCAATAGTATTAAAAGCTTGTAACATATTGATTTGAGTAACAACAATACCTTGACCGAAAGAGGCTGTAGCTAAATCAATTTCTGGCCATTCTGTTTTTAGAGATGGTTTAGCTTCTCCTTGGAGATCGATGCCTGTTTTTTGGCTAAGTCCTAACTTTTGATAATATTTTAAAAAATTATTTAATCCGAGTTGACTAATAATATGACTCATGCCGATATTATCTGAGTTTTTGATTATGTCTTGAAGACTGGAATTGGCGTGAAATTCGTCATTCCAATTACTAATACTGTATTTACCGATAACATTTGGTCGATTACATTGAGTACAAATGTAATCGGTAGTTATAGATTTACTATCAAGAGCCATGGAAACAATGATGGGTTTAAAGATTGATCCTGGTTCAAAAAGATCGGAAATGGCTGGATTTCTGATTGAACTGATAGAAGCCGAACTGGTACTAGTAAGAGAGGCCATGGCTAAAATAGCACCGGTTTTTGGTTCCATTATAGTAATTGATCCTGAGTCGGCGGAAAATTTGTCTATCCCCTCTTGAAGAAGTTTTTCGACATAAAATTGAGCACTACGGTTGATGTTAGTAAATATATTTCGACCATTTACAGGTTCAGAACTCCAAGTTTTTTTATTTAAAATAGTTTTGCCGGTAGCGTCTTGGGGAGCATAAATAAATCCAGTT
>Ga0172381_10008137_pt1 | contig 10287 bp, 19 predicted proteins | sample Leawel6488metaG_FD_119754 | JGI IMG/M metagenome (GOLD analysis project Ga0172381, IMG submission 119754) | Leachate microbial communities from a municipal landfill in Southern Ontario, Canada - Leachate well 64-88 metaG | ecosystem: Engineered > Solid waste > Landfill > Unclassified | place... | reverse complement strand
CATGATAATCTTGAAATATCTTCAACGGTTTTATTTGCTTTCTTAAGGTCGGCTTCAATTTTTTCATCTTCCGATTTTCTAACATCATCGTAGCTATCAGCACCTATTCGCATAACATCTGGTCTAGAAGGAGTATATCCCATTTTTCTAAGCATACCCTTTGCCATATCAGGAACTGATTTCTTAAGTTCGGCAGTTACTGATTTAACAATTTCAGCGCGGTCACGAGCTAGATAAGCTTCAAGATTCTTTAATATACTTTTCATAGTTTCATCAGAATCTTTTTCTTCTTTTTCCTCTTCCTCAGACTCTTCTTCTTTTTCATCTTCTTCAGATTCGTCTTCGGCTTTTATGACATCTTCACCGGGTTTGCCACTAGGGTCTCCCCCACCTTTGATAGGGTCTTTCTTGGCTTGAGATTCACCAGTTTTAGGTCTATCAAAATCCCCACTATCTAAGCTTTCCTTCTCCATGTCTGAATCAGCTTCCTTATCTAAAAAAGCACTGATGTCTTTTAAAACACCAAGCATTTCGTTCCAAAGCTTGTCATCCATAAAAAATCCACCTCCAAATAATGATAAATGTCTACATTAATGTAGACATACCTATATTATCTATTATATACAGGTTATATTAAGATGTTAAAATATTTTCTAAATTCTATAAATTAATTTTTCATTTTCGGCTTCCTTATAAGCCGAAGGAATCGGGACAATTCCATAGGGTATTATATTAACACCGACACTACTATATGCAATATAAACTGCTTCTGTACAAATTAACGATTTATCCCAAACGTACGACTTAGAAATATCATTGGCAAACAATTTGTGAGGAAATGTCTTATTTTTTATCTGATTTATGAATGCATTTAAAATAGAGACAATAAGTTTAGCGAAAAGAAAATAATCATATCGAGACCTGCCAAATTTTACTAAACTTTGCGGTGCTTCTTTTCTCAATTCTTCAGGGCAGTTAACTCTAAAAAATCCTAGCTCTTTGCCACTATACCACGATAATAGCCCAATCCGCAACCCGTATGTGCCCAGAGATTCTAATATTTCAAAATCTCCATCTTCTCTTTTTGATTTAATCAGCCCATAATGGAAGAACTCTGTATCGGGTGCAAAAATCACCTTACACAGAGTTCGCATAGGTTCACCAGCAGGGACTCCAAAGAAATCACCTTCATTTAAATCTTTAGGAATTATCACTTATCTAAAGGTTTTGTTTTTAACATCATATCTATCTTTCTCTCATAGGTTTTCTGGACTTCAGTACTTGTAAACCACCAGGTAATTGCTGTGCCAGCAATACCAATAAACCAACCGGGAATGCTATCAATAGCCTCAAATGCTTCTGCAATAGCCAAGACAAATAAACCTAATGCGAATATGATACTAATAACAGCTCTTGCTAAATCCTTATCCATAGTTATACTCATTTAATAACTTTTCTAGCTTTCAACCAGTCTTTATCAGTAATTCGTGGATTATTTATAGAGGGTAGTTTATCCATTTTATATACTTTTTTAAATATATATTCTACAATATTCATTTTACAACTTCTTTCTAGACAGCTCTAGTTAGCTTGCAAATAGGGCAGGTTCCTCTATGCTGTTCTTTTTCATCATAAGAAAATAAACTAGCATATTCTAATGCATTATTAACTCTATCATAATCTTCAGTAGCATGCGTAGCACCCCATGTGATTAAGTTAAATGCATCCCACATTGTGTTAACTTCACTATCTAAAGCTTTAGCATTTATAGACTTATTAGCAGCCCTACCCAATCTAGAATTATTTAAAATGTGCTGAAGTAACGAAGATTTATCGTGAGCTGATACAATTTCCGTAGTCATTTTCTTATATATTTCTATTATATCATTAAATTCATTATAAGCCTCAACTACTGAAGTACACAACCAATCTCTAAAATCTTGTTGATGTGAGTTCTGAAATTCAAATTTATAGATATTTTTATTACTTATAGCGCCATTAGCACAGACTAATCTATTCGTATATGCGCTAATTGAAGGTGCAACAGTTCCTATGGGTGAAAATGAAAATTTTACACCCGCTGAAACAATATCTCCTACTAGCACTTCTTTAGTATTGTTAGAATTAGTCATTTCAATGCTAACATTATAATCGGGGCCAGTTAGGACACGATTGATTATACCATCATTTACAATATATTTATTAAAAGTAGAAATTACCTCATCGAATGAAACGAATTGATACTTAGGTTTAGGGATTATATCTTGAGGAATACCATCTTTAGAAACAAAGCTAAAATCTCTAGCATCTAAAGTCTTAACCATGTCAGATAATACAAAGCCCAATGTATCAGAAGTTACTCCTTCTAGAATTCTATTGGGTATTTTTGTCTTATTTATCAAAGAAGTAATAAAATTATTTGATACGCTTATCCCGCCAAATGTAGAACCTTCTTGAGAATTTATTTTTACACTAGGTTCAATATCTGTTAGATTACTAATATCAATTTGCTTAAATCGATTTTCGATAACTTCAATATTATTCATTTATTTTATGCCTCCCTTTTTATAGGTACTAGAACTTGATACTGTCATAGATTTATACATATTATATGGTGAAATTCTAATACGAACATGATTCGCAATAAGATAGTATATAGACCATACTTTATCAGAACAGAAAACATCATTTCTTGCTATTTTAGCGCTATTTTCTGCAGTAAACAAAGCCTTTTTAGCTCTCTTAAATGATATTTCCTTACCTATTGTTTCATTGAATATATCTTCATCAGAACATATCGATACGCCAATTGAAACAATTTTATTACTCTCAGTCAAATAACAAATAGCAAATCTGTCTATTTCGGACACGATATATTTTGGTTTTAGACAATCACTAAAAGAATTATCGACCTCCATAGTATTACCTTTCTTTTTACGAAATTCGTTGAGTACATCAGCTATATAGGAAAAATCAGACACTGCCTTATGCATTGTATTTGGTTTAATCATCTTTATCCTCTTTCTGGTTTAAGTATAATTTATTATAAAAGATTGTTAAAATGGTTACCCACTTAGGGATCGAACCTAAATTCTAAGCTTCAAAGGCTTATGTCCTACCATTAGACGACTGGGTATTAAATTGTATTAAGTTTAAAACTAAATAATCTATTATGCCATTGTTAAAATTATTAAATAATTCTTCATTTTTTATTGCTTTTTTCTCATACCATCTATTCTTCCATCTCTTTTTCATAGTCTCAGCATCATATTTTATACCGAGTTTGAAATCCTTCACATGCGACAATTCGTGCAAAATGCATTTGATTATTTCATAAGTATAATATCTAGCAATATACTCAGTAATGTCAGTAATAGAATATTCTGGGATGTTTATGACAACTAAAATTGTACATTTTCTTTTTAAAATAGCTTCTTTACTTAATCTACGATAAGTTCTTTGAACTATATTTTCAGTATAAGCGGATAAAAAATATTTTTTTGAGTATACAAATTTAAAAAGTACTGAATCTAAGTCACAATTGATAAGCTTACTAGATTCTATTATTGATGTAGTAATGAATTCTGTGCTTAAATTAGTTTTATTTAATAGTTCCATTTAGCTTTCTTTGTCTTGTTTTTCTACTAAATGGTAATTTTATATGAGATACAGGAACTTTCCACGTATATGCATATGGTTTATCATCAATATATGTTTCTAAAATCTCATACCCTCGACTATTCATATACGAGATTACTCGTTTCATTCTCGAATAAATAATAGCATGCTCTTCTTCTTCATTAAATGTAATTACAGTTTCTTTTTCGAATGACGATAACTTCATATGTCACCTCTTAATTATATTGGCAGGCTGCCAGGGATTTGAACCCTGAACTTTCTGTTTAGAAGACAGAATTTCTATCCATTGAATTAGCAGCCCATGAGTCTACAATAGTTTTTCTGATAGTTCCTTATTAAGTTCGTTAAACATCATATAAAGTCGAATTAATTCTTGCTTTATATCGTCTAGATTTACTAATTTATACCTAACATTATTAGATGAACCTATCAAGATATAGTTTTTTAAATCTATTTCGGTGCCATCTTCATATATAAGGCGAACTGAAACTAATTTATTTTCACTCATATTTTAATATTTGGTCTGTGTGAGAAGATTCGAACTCCCAACTTCTTGGCCCCAAACCAAGCACTCTACCAGATTGAGCTACACACAGATTTAATCCTCCACTCCTAACCAAAATCTTGCAAAGTGAACATCAGCTTTTGGGAATTTTTCTATAAGGTCATTATAATGATGCTTACATAAATATACAGTCTCATGATTCTTTTTAAATTTGATTATATCTCGAGCCCGTTTACACCCTCTAGCTTGACATTTTTCACTCATTATCTTACAGACATCCCCGTTAATATCAACTTACCATCTAAATGGTCAATCTCATGCTGAATAACACAAGCTAATTCATCTCTAACTTTGAGAGTATGTCTATTTGTACTCTCATCATAAAATTCTACCTTGATTAATTTAGCCCTCTTAACTATATACCTTTTACCGGGCAAACTTAAACAAGTCTCGACGGAATTTATTTCGCCTAGTTTTCGATATATTATTTTAGGATTAATCATAAATAATTTCATATTGGGATGCCATATTAAAATTACTCTTTTCAATATCCCTATTTGAGGTGCAGCTAAACCTAGCATAGGAGTTTTATGCGCAATCTCTAACATATCTTTCATAAAAGATAAATCATCAGAAGGATTCATAGATTCAGAAATCTTCATCAAATCTATATTAGGGTGTTCTAATACTCTTATTTCTACTTTATCAACCATTCTCTTTCCTTTTATTTATTATTGGTGCCTAGGGTAGGATTCGAACCTACAACCCCTCAATGTCTAAGATTGATGACTCTACCAATTGGTCTACCTAGGCAATTTTTGGTCGGTAGGGAGAGATTTGAACTCTCATAGATATTATCCGGTGGATTTTAAGTCCACTGTGTCTGCCGTTCCACCACCTACCGATATTTTGATATTATAAAAGATTAATTATCAATTACTTCTGGCATATTCTGACCAAATAGAAACAAATTTGTTAAAAAATAAACTTACTTCTATAGGTCTATCTCCAAATGTATCGGTCCAAAACATTATGGTATCAGCTAAAAAATCACTTTTTAATTTTCTAGTCAATTCATGGCTTATCAATAATTCTACAGCTTCCTCATCTGTAAGCAATTTAAGTCCTCTTGTATATTCTATCGTATAATACTATAGAACCCGCTACAGATACATTAAGGCAATTCTTAGATGGTATCTGTATAACATTATCGCACGAATCTAATATTTCATTACTTAGCGAACCATTTTCAGGCCCTAATATGTATATAGCTCTTTCGGGGTGTTTAAAATTTATTAAAGAAGTAGCCTTATTACACAATTCTACTGCGACCTTCTCACACCCAATAGGAATGTGAGAAATAAACTCTTTCCAATCTTTAAACACATAAGTAGGTATATGCTTGTATGACTTACATGTATCTGCGGATAAATTGATGCTATGCTTACCAATTATTCCTATAAAATCAGCATCAAAACATGCAGCAGACCTAAGCAAAGAACCATAATTTACATCTTTTTGTAGATTATATACACATATTCCAAAGAACCCTCTATTACCACTTTTCTTATCTACAGTTGCGATTGTGGTATTTATATGGTCATCAAAATCACAATCCAAAACCTTTTCTAAAGTTTCAGTAACAATATAATTATTAAATGTAAGTTGTCTTAAATCCATCATAGAGGGATTATAGCAATCAGCTGAACAAATAGTTGATATGACTTTTTCTCTAAAAGGTTCATTTAAAAGATTTAATGTACCTTTTATACCCTCATATATACCATCCCTAATAGTTCTTTTATCCCAACTCATTTTCTTTACTCTTTTCTAATTCTTCCTTATACCAAATAGCAAAATCCTTAATCGCAACCTTCATTATTGTATCTGAAAAATGCTTATATAAGTCATCCTTTATTTCCTCAATACATTCTTTTTCAATATCTAGCCTAATTTCGTCAATCAGTTTTCCAATATCTTTAGGTGAGTGAGTAAGTAAATCTTTTTCTTCTAAGTGGATTATTGATTTACGCCATCTTGCAATACTACGATATTTTTCGCCTACTTTGATAATAAAATCTTTTTTGTAAGGCTGATTCTTCTTCCATTCTGCACGATTATCTTCTTTAAACTCATCTCTAACAATCTTACCCATCATTACTTTTTTATCTCTTGTAAATAGCTGATAATTCTTAATTACCACACCTTCTATTATAGAGCCTCCTAAAACACTAGGAGTGTTTAATAGTTCAGTTAATTTATCTACACTAACTATTTTATTCTCAAAAAAGCAAGGGACAATCTCTAAACCTAGCCTTTCTGCTTCTTTTCTTAATTCACTCTGACTAAGATACTTTTCCGTGCCGTCCGATTCCTGAATATCGAATCGTATAAGCCCACATTTAGGTATTCTATCATATGTTAATGTATTATGCTTAGGTTTTACAATAGATTCGCATCTATAAACATAATTAGGAGTAAGTTTATCCTTTAAACCAATTACGGTATTAACTGAAAGTTTAAATAACTCAGGTACTCTTTCTTCATCAATTTCAACACCCTTACTTCTTAAATAAAGATGACCTCCAACTAAACTAAATGAAAACTGACTACCATCTACCTTTTCCTGAACTGTAACCTCACTACTAAGTATTTCATCAATCTTTGCGTGCCCAATTCTATATACATCGGGGTAACTACCTAATTTCATTAATATTACCTTCCATCACTTTAATATGGACATATTATCATAAAATTATTATTTGTAAAAATATAATCTTATTCTTCCGATGCTTTAAAATTATATACAGGTTTAATAATTTCTAATATTTCTAAAGTAGGTTCTATTGCCAACTTTATAATATTAACATTTTTATAAGCCATGGGTGCTTCATCTATTGTAGATGTAGAAATACAAGAAGTATAGATACCATTCATTGAGCTCTTATAGTCTTCCATTTTTAAACTAGACTTAGCATCACTTCTAGACATGATTCTTCCAGCCCCATGAGGTGCAGAATAATTCCATTCTTTATTCCCCTTGCCTCGACCAATAATTGTACCTTCACTCATATTTAATGGGATTAAAACAGTTTCATCTAAAGCTGCACTAATCGCGCCTTTGCGAATAAAACCACCAATTTTAGAACCTTGTTTAGAATCAATTTCTATGTAATTATGCACAGATTCTATTTGAGCACATTTATCAATCTTGAGCTTAAAAAATTCCTCAACAATAACTTTTGCAATTAAATATCGATTCATTTTAGCAAATTTCTGTGCAATTTTCATATCTTTTAAATACGATTTGCCCACTTCATCGTCTATTTTTAGATATGATAGTGCGCCTAGATTTGCACTATCTTTTGCAATTTTCTGATAGAAATTAGCGACTTTAAGACCAAAATTTCTACTACCTGAATGAATAATTAAATAGTAATCACCCTCAACAGATTTATCTATTTCAATAAAATGATTACCTCCACCTAAAGTACCTAATTGTGAGACTACCATATCAAGCGACTGATTAGTAGAAGCAGAAGCATTAGATAAATCGTCTAAGAAAGTATAATTTGATTTCTCTATATACGAAGTATTCTTAGAAGTTTGTTTACTAGCTTGTCTAGAAAAACCAGATGGGATATGCATTCTAATAAATTTATCTAAATGCTCAAATTGAATCGATTTGAAATTACCTAACTTTATCCCGAGTACGCCACAACCTATATCTACTCCAATAACGTTAGGAATAACATAATCGTTCATTTCCATTGTAAACCCGATTACTGCACCACTTCCAGCATGACAATCAGGCATTATTGCGATATTTGAATTAGAAAAAGCTTCTGAATTAAGAATAGCGTATATTTGACTAATTACAGTAGGTTCTAATTCATCAATCATTATCTTTGCTTTATTATATTTACCTTGAATTTCTAACATATTTCTTACTCTCTATTCTTGATATCAATATTATAAAAGATTACTTACATACTAAAACCCTCTAATTGTTTAGAGGGTTTTAGTATGTAATAATGTTAGTTTTCCCAGACCACACGCTACCCACCAAGATACCGAAGAGGCCGAATAACCTAAATCATTCGGGTAGTCGTTGTCTCATCCGGTAGCACTTGCTATCAGTTTGCAACCCGAAAGCCTTGTCTGGCTGGAATTAAATTTTTAAAGTTCTATAGGGTATTTTTGTTCAAGAGATTTTACTAATTCTGAACTCTTTTCTAATATTTCAGATAAGGTAAAGCCTTCTCCATCAACAGTACAATCCCATGTCTTTACACCCTTAACGGAAGTAGCTACATTAATTCTATATCTAAGAGACCTAGAATCAGTATTATTAGAATTTGCGATATCTTCCCCCATAATTCCTTCTTTCTATATTTACTACCATTATGAGATACTTTTTGGAAAGGGTGTCAATCCCTTCAAGGTTAACTCACAAGTCGTATTATTCTGCCATATCTCTCTAATAGCTAGCTATACTATTGTCAATGAGATAGAAAGATTTTACTTTCACAAACTCGTCTTCTGATACTAAAAGCTACCAAGTTTGAGCGCTTCTGAATAGGGTAAGCTGTCGGCCCATTCATACTCTTCTACGATATACTCCCTGTTTGCTCAACTCCCTCCAGCTATGGAATGCCGTAACACTGAAGAATGTGTCTTCTTGGGCCACAAAAAGTACCTCATAATAGTAGTAAATATTTAATTTTTAATGTACTTATATATTATAAAAGATTGATAATGGCGGATAGCATAGGATTCGAACCTATGCGACTCATCGTCGAGTTGTTTTCAGGACAACCACCTTAATCCACTTGGTCAGCTATCCACTTTTAGAAGATTTTCTAGATACTTTCTCGACTTTTAAAATATTAGTTTCTACGATTTTCTCTTCTTCAGATAATTTTTGCCCACATTTAGGGCAGAATTTAATTTTCTGTTCGTAAAAATCAACAATATGGGCAAAAATGATTTTATGACAATAGTGACACTTTTCATGTATTTTAGAAGGTGTCACTTTAATCGCGTGTAGTGCTTTAAATTCATTATAGGGATTTTGTCGCATTTTTATTTACCTACATAAATATTAGAATCATCTAAAGCTATCTTAAATTTGTCTTCTAAAGATATTATTAGACAACCTAATTTAATATCGTCTCTAGACAATCGCATAACATTATCATGATTTAAAGAGAGAATTTCACCAATTATACTATTCTCTTTATCTGATAAACTAGGAACCCTCTTACATTCGGGACAAGGTTCCAATTTTACATCTTTACTTTCTTTAGTATATTCTACACCATATGGGAAAGAATGTAAAATCTCTATTTTAGTAATCATTATTCGAACCTCTCTCTATTAATCTTTTTTCAATTGCGTTCTTATAGATATTCCCTAGATTCTTATTATGTTGCTTAATTCTTTTTATTTCTTTATTTCGCTTTTGTTCTCTTCGCTCTGCTTTTAACATTTCCCTCTTTTGATTTCTCCGTTAAACTATCGAATATAAACTTATATACAAACTCAGCTTGCTTAGGGTTAAATTTAGCTAATTTTCCAATCTTATCTATTTTATCAGAATCTACTCCATATAGTTCCCAATCATTTAAATTATCCATAAGCTGACTTGCTTCAGTTAATAACATGATATTATCAATTTCCTTTATCTGCTTTCTTTCAAACTCATTGGGAGCTCTACCTACAAATTTCTCCATTATTTTTACAATTATATCCTTTTCAGCATCAACTAAAAAAGGTACGTGATTTTTTATAGGTCTAATTAAATCAGGTAAATATGCCTCAGCAGCATCATGTAGCAAAGCAAATAATTTTAAATCGGGATTATCAATAAACCAAGAACAATAAATACAGTGCTCCGCTATTGAATAGAATTCTTTTGTGTGACCTCCAAACCGACATTTCATAGATAATGAATGTGAAATATCCCCTATGTCGATATCTTCTATTCTGATATCGAACGGATAAATCTTCTTACCCGTGTGTGTTTCCATCCATGCTTCTTTATAATTATTACTGTATTCAGTCATATTAACTCCTAATAAAATAATCCTTTATATTTAGTTAACAATTCTAATTTATATTCTGCCAATGCCAAATCCATT
>Ga0172381_10008136_pt1 | contig 10288 bp, 19 predicted proteins | sample Leawel6488metaG_FD_119754 | JGI IMG/M metagenome (GOLD analysis project Ga0172381, IMG submission 119754) | Leachate microbial communities from a municipal landfill in Southern Ontario, Canada - Leachate well 64-88 metaG | ecosystem: Engineered > Solid waste > Landfill > Unclassified | place... | reverse complement strand
GTGATTTTATTCACTAAACAACCTCTCGAACAATATCTTCGGCGAATTCTATTTGATATCTCTGTAAAATTCGGGATGTTTGCGCTTGAACATTTCAAAAGCCGCAACTTCCGCACACTCTTGTTCTTCCGAACTAAGTCCCCAAGTCCCGCCATAACCGCAATCATAAGGTTTGCAGCCATTTGGAATGTCGTCTTTAGGAATGTTGCCGAAGATGCAGTTTTCATCATAGTCAACTCCCTCAACGGCTTCCGGGATTAGGTGTTTCCCGTCAGTCCTGACATAATCCATAAGGTGCCAAATCTCCAATCCGCGTAAAAAACCATGAAACGATTCATAGGCGTTAAGAACCCATTCCCGTCCTTCTCCTTCTCCGATATACCATGATGCAATGTTTTGTGCTTGCCCGTTAGCATGGTTTTCAATAACAATCTCGTTCAAAAACTCTTTAAGCGTCTTGGGAAAATTCATTACTTCTCCTTTAAATGCTGACACTATGGTGGAAAAGAATGCGATTGTCAATAGGAGGAAAGATGCGGCGTTAAAAGCTTCAAAAAAGATGTGAATAAAACTGTGATTTTGTTCATCCTAAAATCCTTGAAACCAACAACTGCGTTTTAGCATCCACAAGTTCCCCATGATCTCTCATAAGGAAAATTTCCTCCGCAGTAAGTTCCACAACCTCAACTTCCTCGTCATGATCTAAATTCTGCGGGCCGCGCTCCGGATCAAGAACGGAATAATACAAGGTAATCTTTTCAGAACTATATCCCGGAGAAGGATAAATCTCCCCGAAAGATACAATTGAAAGCGGTTCGTATCCCGTCTCCTCCTTAATCTCCCGTTCTGCACATTCTTTCGGATCTTCGCCTTCCTCAACACATCCGGCAACCACTTCAAAAACATATTTACCAACAGGAGCCCGGTACTGTTTAACTAGGAGGTACTTATCCGTTCCATAAACCTTACAAAGAACTGCAACCGCGTCCCTAGATTTAACAATCTCACGGATTGCCGTTCCACCCTTTTTAAGGGGAATCTCAACCTTATCAACTTTCACATATCCATCATAAACACGCATTCTTTTATCCCTTTCGTTTTGGATTGTCAAGCGGATTATTAGTTAGAAACATAAAAAGCTGCACGCTTATCTTTACCATATCCTGTTAAGAGTGTTGACTGTTGATGAAAGTGAGCATTAAGAGCCCTTGATATTTCTACCGCGATATTTGGGTCAATTTGTTTAAAGTGGATATCATAAGAGATTTCTGTTCCAACTTCTTGTGTTTTTTGATCTCTGTATCCGCCGTAAACAGGGGAAATTGACATTTGTTGATTATTATATTCCAATCCGGCATCTTCAAACGCTTTCTTTACTTTCCCGAAAAACATCAATTCGTTTTGTTTTGTCAACACATTGTTTCTGATTCTGGTGAAAAAATTCTTAACCTCTTTTCTTACGTCATCAATAAAATCTTTAGGTTCATGGTTGTCAATATCAATCGTTACGTTCGTTGAAAAGGTAAACCTTGTTTTGCCCCCTTGAACCGGAGGTAATCCATGATATACGGATGCTTGCCCTTTTTCGTTAATAATGACGCATTTTCTATCCTTATATGGTGTGTCCGTAGCTATTTCAACACGACCAAACTCTTTGGCAATTTCCTCTCCAATCATTGCCGTGTGAACCGGGTCAACGCCCAGCATTTCAACATCAAACTTCCCGCTTGTCTTGCCTTTTCTTACAGACCACCCATAAATAACAAGTTCATTCCCCGTTCCTTTTGTCTTTTCAACAACTATATCAAGAAGTTCTGAATATTTATTCTGAAACTTTTTATATTCGTTTTTCTTTTCGGAAAATCTTTTCAGCGCGTTTTTGAAGCGGGTCGGGAATGATCTTGCATCTTTCGTTGTCCCGTGAAAATTGACGTTTAGATTACTTCCAAAGCTGAAAACAGCATTGTGTGGAAAAACATACTTTCCCTCATGTTCCGGTTTTTGTATGTCTTTTTCGTAATCGCCTTTTGACCAACCCTTTTCAGTTTGTTCCCAACCGCCCCCTTGAGGTTTGTTTTTATGGTCTGGGTCGTATTTATAATCATAATCAGACATCATTTTTCCACTCCGCCGCAAGATAACACTTTTTCCCTTGCTTGTTCCTCCTCTTTACCACTTCCCAAATAACCGGATCGGTTGTGGATTTTGCAAGATGGTGTTTAAGAATCTTATGAAGCCATTTAATAATTCGCATTTTATACTCCATTATCTATTATTTATCAAAAAGTTTTCTTCAAGAGTGGGAGCCCTTTATAAAACCGTATTTTTCGATTTCATCGATCATCCAGTCATATCCGCAGAATCCCTGTGACAATTTCTTAATCTCTTTCACGGCCTTCTTCTCAATTTCCCTGATTGAAACACTTGCCCCCCATCCGTCCCCGAAATTGTAATAGTGATAATTGTTGGAACTTACGTTCTTAAGCCGTTCAGAACCCTTTTTAGGGCACGGATAAGACCTTGCGACACAATAGTTCCCCCCAGAACCAGACCATTTGCCGTTCCAAGAGCCGACATTCGGCATTCCAAGGGTAAACACATAGTATTTCATGTTTAAAACCTTTCCATCATAACTTTTTTGATAACATCCTTAGAATAAGGCTTAGATATCTTCCCGTCCAACATCATAAACAGGAAGCCCGCACGACCCTTGTTGAATGCCAAAATAGCCTGAGCCTGATCCTTGCGGCTAAGTAGTGTTATGATATTGGTGTCCACAAACTCCATTGCATCATCAAGCCATTTGATTGCATCCTGATAAGCATCGGCAACTTTCGGAGCAACAAGTTCAACAACTTTTGCAACCTCGTAATCGCTATCCTTTGTAACGCTTGCCATCAAAGACCCGGCAGAATTACAATCATTAGCCAGAAAGTAATCAACAACATTTTCGTCCGAACCCAAACTGTCTTTCATCCGGTGCATTGCCAAGTAACTGACACTCTTGATTTTCTTAAGTGTTTGCCCGTCCGCACTATAAGCAACAACCCCCTCTTTCCCCCTGAAAGCCTCAACCGCCGTAACCATTTCCGGGAAAGAATCGAAAGCGAAGGTTTCAGGGCGGTTTACACCTAGTTCCCATGCGACAGTATCAAGCGTGTTTTGTGCCACATAGGAATAATCAGCATGGTTGATGATCCCGGTAAGCCAAAGCTCCGGCTCCTTTGATTCGGCGAGGACGATAATGTTTGACGGGGTCGTCCATTCATAGATACAGGAAAACCCGTTGTCTAGCCAAGTGTTGTCGAAAGCCTTTGGATACTTCTGCATCAGGTAATCAATCTCCGCCCCGTTTTCCATGCGGCGGGCGTCAACCGTGCCGCGTGTGCGAACAATCAGTTCTCCTCTCCAACTCGATACACATAAAAGGGAACCGTCAATTTTCCGGGGGAATTTGATTCCCTTTTCGTTGATATCGAACGGCTCAAAAGCCGGGGCCTCGCCGTAGTTAACGAACTTGCGGTAAGCCAAGCTAACAGGCTCGCCATCAAGTGTCCAGATAGAGGAACGAAACATCTTATTCTGTTCATTGAACTTGGTTTTGATATCACAGGGATTAATCAGAACACAATCGACCCCGGCAATAACACAGGGCAACAGTCGGAAGCCATCTTCAGGTTTGGGGAATGTAACTTTCATAATTTTTAGATTTCCTTTTGAACGACATCAATGTATCAAAGACTTTCGGGATTGTCAATTGTTTCTTCACGGAAAGTTTCAGAATCCTCATAGTCAGGAATTTCAACCTCGTAATCGGGGATTTCAGCGGTATGGCGTTCCCAGCGGGAAAAGGCTTTCTTTAGATTATTCCTTGAAACCGGGATACAGCAACCGCATGAGATTCCGCCCGGTCCGATGGCCATTTTCCCGCTTGACCTATGGTGCATACAGGAACGGTGTTGCCCGAACTTCTGAATTTTACCGTCATGGAATTTCTCGGTCCACTTCTTGTCCTTAAGTTTCCTCAAAGTCCTACTCATAAAGCATCCCTTTCAATGTGGACAATGTAACATGAGATGTCCTGTTTTGTCAATAGGGATATGTAAATAATTTTGATAATCACACTTCTGTTATGAACAAGGTAGCCAAAAAGATCAGGGATATAATATCACGTTTAGCGAATGTGGATAAGGTCATAAAGCGAATTGAGAAAAAGGTTCATTCCCCGGAAAAGCAGGAAGAAATGATAGAGAAGGTTGAAACATACAACAAAACCAAGAATCCACGGGATGATATAGACCTTAGAGAAACCCATATGATCTATCCGACAGACGAAATGGGAGATGAGTTTGATATTCCTAATTCAAGAAGAGAAGTTGATATTAATTGGACATCTCACGCAAATTATCGTTCAGAGTTACGGGATATAGACCCTGATAAGGTTAATGTTGCGATAAGAAACATGGTTGATATCCGCCCTAAATTCGACCGTTTTGAAAAGGTTAAACTAAACCGCCCCTTCGGAACAGCCGTTCTAAGCATAGACGGGAGAAGGCCATCCGATATCGAAGCTGATGTCGTTACTGTTTATTAAGACGAAAAAAGGGAAGGGTTTTTACACCCTCCCCCGTTCGAGAGTTTAACTCTCTTGATTACGCCTTAGCGCGGCGTGTATACCAAGCCTTCTTCGCGGCGTCACTGCGCTTAGCGAAAAGTTTATTGGCGCGAACCGTCTCCGCCGCCTTGAATGCAGCCATACTGCGCTTGTTCTGTGTTTGTGCTTTCTGAGCTTTCTTCATTTGCTTCTCCTTGTTTTGTTGTTTTGTTTCGCGAGATTACTCTTTGATAAAAATGTATGTACCCATAACAGTGGAACTTAATCCCGTCCCATCATAGGCGTCCATTGCCACTAAACGGTATTGTTTAATCAAATCCGTTACGGAACTGTCAAGGAAGGATCTCTCTTCTAGGTTTTCATTGAAAAGCCGTTCCATTCCTTCTCTTACTGTTTCAAAATGATTGAGGTAAGTATTATACCCTGTAGAAAGCATAGAGTTAAAAGATATTCCGAACCCGTTGAAGTTCTGCATATACTTCAAAACCCTAATAAAGATAGGGAATGCTAGGGGTATTCCATTCTGTAAATCAAGATTAATAAACCCTATTTTCTCTCCGTGCTTATAACATGTTGCGGCGATATCCCCTTGTTCAAAAGGAACATAATACTTTGTGTGTTCCCCATACCGTCTTTTATTTTCGGTAATAAGGTCAATTTGCCCCTTACTGTTACACATACCGTTGTCAACGCCTAGAAACTGTTTGTGGAATCGGATTATCCCAGCCCTAAGATACTGATAGATTTCAAGTCTTGTTTTGTCGCGGGAATACAGCCCTGCCGTGGAAAGGATAATCCTATCATCCGGCAACTTCCCGAAGTGTTTTTTGATAGGCTCAATAACGCTTTTAAACCTAGACTTATCCTTTGAATCATCGCTAAAATCTTTACAAGCGTGGAGAGTTCTCATTAGCCGATAATCCTCTCGATTTTGCGAAAACGCACCATAAACTTTTCTGAAACTACCAAGCGAGTCCCCTTTGCAAACCGTTCTCTTAGGGATTTCATCTCATCAATAATCAACGGGGTGATTTCCCCTCTCCTAACTTGTTTCTCGACCATGCTGATTCTCTTGCCGACATCTTTGTCGCAAAACTTTACTGAAGGACGATATTCAAAAGGGACCCTGAAAGTCATTCATTAACCTCTAAAAATATTGAGAACGTCATTCAGGGCAGACTCGCGAAGTCCCGGAGTTCCGCCGCTAATGCTGATGTTGTAAAACAAAGGAGAACTTGCATAAGAAACGTTACCCAACTTAATATCCCCAACTCTCTGACAATCAAATAAGCCCTTGAGCCCGGACTTAGGCTCCTTCGGATCAAGGTTCTTAGCGGATTTCCCAATGATCTTGTCCTTGTTTTTGATCAAATACTCGTGGTCTTCGCACTGGGCAATGGCGGCAAGTAAAAGATTACGGATACGGATATTTTTACAAAGCTCAACGCGATACGGTGTCTCGGAATTCTTCCGTTTCCAGAAAGTAACGTTTTCAGTCCCGGAACAAAACATTGCCCGGAACGTTTCAATAGTCTTGTTGAAATCCGCAATCTCCGTCTTAACATGTTCGGGCTTAATAACATCGAAACAGTGCATGTCTCCGGGAATTCCCAAATTGTACTGATAGTCTTGCATAAGGGCGAAAGCATCAACAAGGGTTTTATAATTCTTGTCCCTAGTCGGAATAGTGCTAACAGGACGACCCTTGTTGCCTATCACGTTTGGATTCATAATAAACTTTCCGTTTTGGGTCTTTTGAAAGTCAATAAGTGCTCTTCCAAGTTCCGTACCGCATGTGCGCACATAAAGGTGGTGATCTTGAGAAACAGGGGTTGCCCCTCTATTCAAAATGCTAAACAAGTGAAGCTCTTGTGAATAGTTTTCCACATCATAAAGCATTACCTTTACGGAATAGGAATAAAAGCGGTCCTGAATGTCTTTCGGCAACTGGGAAAACCGCATTCCCTGATAGTTGTTAATCTCTGCTTGCTCGACTTTCAAGTCCCCGTCAGCGTCTTTTTTCAAGATGCCGCCAACCGCAAACTTATCAGTGATGAAATTCAAGATGGTAGTAAGACGCTGAATGCCGTCAGTTAGATAATATTTTCCATCACGCCGACAGATGGAAAGTTCGTTGATACCGCCCTCCTCAAGGATTGTGTTCAACAGCCAATCGCGCCATTCTGATTGCTTGTTGCCGCCGTGGAGGTACTGACGTTGATAGTCAGGAGCAAAGTCGATAGTCCCTAGAATGGTCGTATTCTTGATAAGGTTTTTGATACGGAAATTTTCATATTCAGGCTTGCCGAGCATATTGGAGCTAATCTTTGCCCCTGATTTATGGAAATCTGACCATACACGCTTTACAGTATCTTCTTTCTTCATTCTTAATTCCTTTCCTTTGTTGAAAACGGCAACACATTAACAAACCTAGTTGGGAAACGCAACCTCATATCTGAGAATTATTTCCTTTTTCAAGACATTATTGATTCAGTCCCACCATTTTCAAACAGATATAGGCATATATCTTGTAATTAATGCCTTCCAAAGATACATAGATAGTATTCTTACGCATTCTTTCCTGTACCTTAGCATAATAGGCATCCGCTTCCGCTTGCTTTTTATCATCAACGTCGAGAAATAGCACTTTCATGATTTTTACCTATACGGATTATCTGATCTTCCATTCCGAAGAACTGTTTTAACCGCCCGGTCAAGCGGTTGTTTCATTAGCCATTTCAAGAATTTCTGATATCTTCCATCAGAAACAACGGATTCAACTGAATTATAGATATCCCGGAGTTCTTTATTCGTCCATGTCCTGTGAATGAACTCGTGACAACTTTGACAAACAGGGACGGTTTCTTTCCCCTTTTTAGATTTAGGAGTAAGATGGTGGTATTGAATCAGTTCTTTTGGAACGTCTCTATTACAATAATTACAGGTCATATCAGGAAAGAAACCAGATCAGGAGTAGAAAATAAGGGATAACCATCATGATTCCGTGGTAAACCCCCGACAACCAGAAGCGTATCTCGTGGCTTCTGTCTGACATATATGGCGATTTATCAGCAAGTAGAACGCAATACAACTCCACCCAGAATCCAACTATAGGAATCCAAGACAGAATCTTTCTGACTTTAGACATATTTATCTCCTTTAAAAGGCCAAGTCTATCCGGCCTGAATTCGCCGTAAACTTCAGCAAAATCATCCATAACGGCATCAAGGCCGTGCCACTTACCTTGTTCAAGTTTATAAATTCTCTCAAACCTTTCAAAGCGCAAGGTTCCTTTTTCAAAAGGATTTAGCGGTTCTGAATATTCAGCAGCGTTGTTCTTACGAAGCATTTTGAAAACAAGTTCAACGTCCGCTTTCCGTCTTTCCGCTGTCGGTCTTTTGTGTTCTTTCATGTTTTAGCCTTTCAAAACCGGCTCGGCATCATTAAAAACAACATCCACAACGTTTGCGATCCTAGTAATCACAGGGAGATTAACCGCAACAAACATCTGACGCCTAACCTTTAATCCGGGGTTTGTTCTTGCCGCATGTTTAGACGGAAGATTTTCAATTTCTTCTGCCGTAAAAACTGTTTCCGTTTGCTTACGGATTATATAAGTCCCGCGTTTAAACGAATCAGGGTAATCATTGAAGTTGACTCCCTTTTGGAAAAGCATTTCCTGTTTATCTGAACTGTTCTTGCCCAAGCATTCCCTGTCACTATAAAAAGCTCTAGACGCTTGGCTCACGGCGTTTTTCGTGGCGTCAAGTTCTCGCCAGACAAGAACATTGCAAGCTTCTTGAACGGTAGGAACACTGAATACTCGGCAATCAAAGGTGGTGTTCCTTGAAGCATATTCGGGCATATTCTTCAACACTTCTTGATAGAAATACAAAGTTGCCATTGAAGCAAGATTACTAACAAGCTTTGAATGACGGCCGTTGAAAAACGTTTGGGACTTTGTGTTATCGGAATACCAGATAAGGGTAATCTCATCGCTTTGCGTATATGCTATGCGGGCATCTGTGGACTCTGCAAGTCTTTTTGCGGTACTAACCATGGCGTTCGTCATCTGTTCGTCATAAGGCCGTTTCATGCCCTTTGTGAACGTGTGGAATGTGCGTCCGTCGATACGTGCCACGATGGGGAGCAATGGCATAAGCTGGATTTCAGTCATTGCCTCGTAAAATTTCAAGCGGTTTCCCAACGTATCGTTCATTTCCAATTTCCTAACACTTTACCTTGACATACTTTCCCCAACGAGCTTGGACCTTCCGGATATCCGACCACGGGTCTATATACATCATTTCTTCTTCTCCTGTTAAGAAACTTATCTGTTCCTTAACTTTCCCCGTAACCTTTTCCCACTCTTCTTTTGTGGTTCCCTTTTCGTCTCCGCATAGACCGGCCTTATAAGCAAGTAAGAAAACGCTGACTTTAAATCCGGTTGTCTTTCTGTCCAAGGAGATAGAGCAACACTGAAACTTTCCGCTGGATTCATAGAGCTTTTTAAATTTGAAGGATGCTCGCCTCATTTTTTGGATCTTGGGAAGAGATGCCTCGCGGGCATACGGATATTTAAATCCGCGATCCTTTTCTTGCGGGGGGCACAAAACACCAATAGTGGGATATCCGTTCTTTCCGGGGATAACAACTTTCCATGCCTTATTAATTTCTTCCTGATTCATTCTGTTGTCCTTTCATTGACAACATAATATTAAAACTAGATAAGATTGTCAATAGGGTGGAAATTTAAACCATGAATTCAAGACAACCTTGCACATATATTTCTCGTCCCCGCCACAGCCTGTTTTCTTGATATTCAGATTCTGACCGACTTTAGTCACGTTCCAAAAGAATCTAATCCCGTTCTTAACGGATGCTTCTGTATCTCCACAAACCCAAACGCCGCTTTTAATCGCTTTGATTTTGAACTTCATGAAACCTACTCCTTTTTAGACTTTTTCGTAAGTCTCATCAAAAATGTCCGGCTTACATGCGTAAAACTCTCCACTCACTCCTTTGATAATCCAATCTCCCTCTTGGGCGATAAAAATCTGTGATTCTAGTGTCTTAAGTTTAAGACCCATCTTTGACGTCGGTTTATCGGAGATATTGTTGTCCCCGTCCACATAACAAAATCCCTGATACCAAGGATTCGGGACAAACGATCTGATTTCTGCTGTGCTATCTTTTGTAAACTGTACCGCGTCAACGATTACCGGCTTCTTTCTAAACTTCATGTTTTTACTCCTTTAGTTTGTGAACTCTGTTTTTTCGTTTATCTCAATTTCATTTTGTGAAAAGAAAGGCGAACTTCCAACCCAAAATTTAGGCCCGAAAACGGCCATGATTACCCAAAGTTGTTCCTTAAGCGTTTTGGTATGAGGATTGTAATAACCAATAGAGAAATAACTGCTGCTCACCCAAAGTTTTTCTCCAGCTTCTGTGAGGGTTACGGTTACATCTTCATTAATGTTGATTTTCAATACAGATTCTCCGAAAAAAGCCTTTTAGTATCACCCCCGCAATTCCTGCGTTTCTGCCCGTTCTTTTGAACAATCACTAAGGCTTCTTCTCTGGTAAGAAAATCGCCCCACTGGTTTACAAAACCCTGTTCACAATCCATCCAAGAAGTAGACCCACCCGTAGCATCCATAACTGCCTGCATAG
>Ga0172381_10008135_pt1 | contig 10290 bp, 17 predicted proteins | sample Leawel6488metaG_FD_119754 | JGI IMG/M metagenome (GOLD analysis project Ga0172381, IMG submission 119754) | Leachate microbial communities from a municipal landfill in Southern Ontario, Canada - Leachate well 64-88 metaG | ecosystem: Engineered > Solid waste > Landfill > Unclassified | place... | reverse complement strand
GCAATAAGATGAGGTGATTCCCATTCTCCATAGTAGAATGAACTACCAGAAGAAGAAGCAATACCCCAATATTTTCTCTTTGTAGTATCAGGAGCACCATAAGCAGTGGTGGCTACTCTTGGAAGAACTACCAGTCTATACTTTCCAGCATAAACATTGATAACTCCAGCATGAAGAGCATCAGGAGATGAAGTAGATTTAAGATATTCAGTAGCAGTGTTGATCGTATTAGGATCATCAGTGACAAAGAGAATGTCAAAAGTTACTCCAGCTTTCTTTTCACCTAACTGATTATAGGTTTCTTCTGCGATCAACCTCTCCATTCCTTCTATAGCACCTTTAGATAATTGAGGGTTATTAGCCAATCGATTTCTAAAAGTAGTAGAAGAACCTTTCAAAGTATGAGCAGAATAGAACAATTCGAAAGTATCACCTACAGTCGTATCGATGGTTCGACCATCACGATCTGTATAAGAAGTGGCAGTTCCGAAAGTAATGCGATGGGATAAATCCAGATCAATAGTATTTGGACCTTTTCTACCACCATTTTCCAAAGCACTAACAACTTCAGGATACTTATTTTCTGTCCTCATTTCATAAGTAATCCCAATGTTTTCAGCAACTCTGTATTTGGTCATAGTCTTGGTATAACCTTGCTGAACTTTACCTCTGGCAGCATCATCGCCTTGTGCCTTATAACTAAGATACTCATTAGTATCAATTTCTGAAAACTCACGAGTATTACCAGTATTTTGACTAACACTTAATCTCTGGACGAGCCCAGAATCTAGCATTGAGGATTTAACAGATTCCAAACCCTTGATCCAAATGACATTAGCTAATTTAGTGAAATCACTAAATGATATAGTATTTAATTCCATATTAGAATGAGTTTAGATTCTCTAAATCTTGAGCAATTCTGAATTCTGCCTCTCCAACAGATCCGTCAGCAGCAGCGACTCTGCCTTTGACGATGATAAGATGATGATGGGTATCGGTATCGGTATCAGCACCTTCGTGATCTTCAAGATCACAGGTTCTGCCTGAATCAGTATCACCCACAGCAATAGCTCCATCAGAAGTTCTACCTATTAAAGTACAACTCTTATGAGATGGTTCCCAAACACGAATTGTCTGGGTACTAGCACTGTTGGCTAATTCTTCCGCAGCAATACCAATTAAGGCAGTTGCAGCATTAGTTCCTAATTCTACAGTGACACCTCCACTTGTTACCATAATCATATTACCTATTTCTACTGCACCAGCAGCAGCTTTGAGGGTGTGCTCTTTTAGAACCCACCTTCCTTTCCATGGACGAAAAGCATTTTGCATAAGTAAGAGAATTATTATTTTAATAACATACAAACCCGAACCAAAACACTAACAGTTCTAAGAGATTTACTCGACCAGCAAATCTATGCCGATATCTGAGATTACGCTTCTCTGCGAAAGATATTTTTGCTTATTATCAGTCAAGCTCTGGCACTAAAAACGAAAAAAGATGGAGGCAATAATGCATTGCTGCACTATCACTTTTCCATCTTTACGAGGTGTGTTTGTTAACCCAGTAACACGAGACTGGGAATGGACTTATTCAATTTTAATTATCTCTCTTTTTTATCTAGAAGTCAAGTGTTAATGAAGTTGCTCTGCAATACTTATCAAAGTCCTTATTTCAAATTCTTTCATTTGATATCCTTTACCATCTCCTTCTGGAAATTTAGCAAGAAAGTCTTTTAAAAACTTTGCTTCATCTAAAGATAATTCTACTTCTGTCTTGTCATGCATCCATGCATCGTTAATAGCATCTTTTGTCTTCACATATATTTTATATTCATCCATTGTAGTATGCTGCCTGCTGTCAAACAATCTTAAAACATTAAACAATCCTGCATAATCTTCTTGCTGATACTGGATATTGCCTTCAGCATCTTTTATTATTTCTCCTTTTTGATCCGTAGCAGGAATCTTTTCCATTTTAAGTTTAAACCCAGTTCCTTTTAATTGTGTATCTTCCATAATAAAAATTATTTTAAAATATTTTCTACATCTTGAGTTGTTCTTTCATCCAACTCTTTCTTCCACAATTTTATTCCTGCCTTATCTAGATTCTGATTCATAGAGTATGCAGTTAATTGTAGAATATAATCTATATCCACAAGTCTTACTTCACTATTAAGAAGAATGGCCAGCAACTTTTGTGCTATCAATTTCCCAATAGCCTCTCTCATTGCTGTAGCATCTTTCTTTTCTCCTACGAGAGCAGTGTACATTTCTTCTGGAACTTCTGTAATAGTATCATCTTCAAAAATAATATTAACTACAGGTTCTGCTAAGTATGTTTTTCTATCAGAGTTTTTTACTTCTTTAACTTCTTTCTCTCCATAGAATACTTTTTTAGTTTCTTCCATGATTATTTTTTATAAGGAATATTATGACCAGCCTTCCTGGCCTTGCTAATGCTGATAGCAGTCTCTTGCTTTAAAGCATCTGCTCGACTTGGATGTGTTCCCAAGACTCGACCTGTAGTCTTAGAAATCAATACATACTTTTTACCTCTCTTAACAATAGTCATGTTTATTCAAATAAAGTTTTTGAAACATGTCTTGTGGTACCATCTTCCATCTCGCACAAGAAAGAATCTCCACAATCTTCTCCAATTGTTTTTACTTTTATTCCTTCCACAAAAACAGCAGATGGTTCATTCTCTTCAATAATAGCAATCTTAATATCTACTGGAGAATCTGCTACTTTTATTTCTTCCTCCTTTTCTACTTTAACTTTTTTTGTTTTATTTACCATAAGAAATAAGAAATTAATTTAATTAACAAAACGAACATCAATTGTATATTCCTCTCCACTGTCTACCCTAACTTTAAAAGCTGTATTGCCAGATGCAGAATCTATTACAGAAGAAACTACAGTAGCTTGAACAGGAACATATTTACGAACAAAATCTAAGTAGTGAAGTTCTTCTCTTTCTCCTGTGGAATAAAGTAATTCAATCTTTTGATTCTCTGTCCATCTCATTGTAACAGGGTCTTGATATACTTCATCCTGAGTACTTCTCCAACCAAGAATAATCTTTCCATTGATAGATCGTAACTTAACAATCTTTGGTAAATTAGCTTGGTGTCTCTGATAGTATCCAGCTAGATGAGTCTTGTCAGCTACTTCCAAAAGCATATCTCTGTCTTTCTTTAATTCATCTAACTCTTTTCTCATCTGCTCGATCACATCAACCTCTGTTACATTCTCAGCAACAGGAATAAAATGTTTTGGCTCTTCTTCTACTTTCTCTTTTTTATCTTTTTCCATTTTAAATAAGATTATATTTTTTAAGATCTGCATCACTTAATCCCAACTCATGAGCAGTTCCAACTGCTTCGGAATTTAGTTTCTCTCCCTTGGGATTAATTTGTGGAGCAGATCCCATATTTGAGATAATCGAACCAGTCATCGACACTTCTGGTTTACCACCCACAGCCAAAGTATAGGCATCCTGTATTCTCTTTTTAATCTCAGCATCCTTCTCATCTTGCTTCTCTGGCAAAGGAGCTTGAAATCTATCGAAGTGATATTTTACCAGTTTGGCTTTCTCTTCATCCCCATCAACTAGATGAGAAATCATATCTCCAATAACTTTCCTCTCACTTGAACTAGTAATCTCAGAAATCTGTTTCTGATTCTCTGCTTTGAATGCATCAAATTCTTCTTTCATCTTAGCAATTTCATCAGCCTTGTTTTCAATAATCTTTCTTTGTCCAGCAAGATTCTTATCCTTGCTCTTTTCTACTTCTAATTCCTTATTTAGGGCATCTAATTTGGCATTATAGTCATCAACTTGAGAATTTAAGGCTGTAATTTCTTCTTCTCTATCTGCCGTTGCCTCTTCTATGGCCTTAGATCTCTCGTCCTCAAGTAACTTACCCACATCTTCGGGAGAATATGCTTCTATCTTATTCCCCTGTTCATCGAAATAATCTGTCATCGTTTATTTGTTTAAAATTAATAATCGACTTAACTGCATATTTTTTAACCCTGAATGCGAACAGGGATCGATCTATTACTAAATATGTCCTAATTTAGGAGGTTCTTCTTTGTCTCCTCTTTTGGACATGGACACACTCACCTGCCTCTTACACCAATCATCTAATATAGAAAGACCATTTATAGTTCCTCTATTAAAGAATAGATAACTTTCATTTGGAGTTTTCATTCCAATCTCTTCTAACTGCTCCTGGACGAATAACTTTATGACATTCCGTAAGTGAGTCGAATAAAATATCTCCGTTGCACTAGCTCTTTCAAACATTTCTGCCTCCGTTAACAACTGCTTGTCAATTTCTTCAATATCGCTTAAGTCAACTGACTGTAATTCTTTCCTATTTAATTCTGCTGCTCTCGCTAATAATTCTTCTTTTGATAATATTTTATCCATGATTATAATATTTGTGGAGTAGTTTTATCTTGACCAAGGTTTATAACTGGTTTCTTTATTTCTGGCTGGCCAATAGGAGCAACACCTGGAGAATTAGAATTACCTGTAGGAATGTTTGGGTTTGTCCCACCAGGATTCCCTTGGGTAAACAATTTAGAAGGATCCTTCTCCCACATACTCGCAAATTCTTCTTGAATATAACTCATATTTATTGGTAATCCAAGAGCAATGGCATTACTTATCATGGTTTGGAACATCAATTTACTCAAATCACTACTCTTCTTCTCCTTAGGAATAACTGTAATTGTCCAAATAAGTTTAGAAGAAGTAACTTCTTTAGCATCTAAGGCTATGACTCGAACTGGCATACCTAACTGGGTCTTTAAATTATCTTCTATTCCCATTACTTCTTTGGAACTAGGCATCTTATCTGTAGGAGCCACTATTTCCATTCCCAACCCTTCTCCTGTAATTGTTTTGCTAGTTGAAACTATCCTATAAACATTCTTAATTTCATTCCTAGCATCATCTAATTTCTTATCAATAGGATCAAACCAATATTTTAGAATAGTCTTCATCCTTAATAAGCCGAGTTTTTTCTCAAGTAAAGTCATGCTAGCTATTATAACTCCAAGCATAATCTTGGCCTGTCTCTGTACTTCAATGGCCTCAACTTCTAGTGTTCCACCCTTTTGATTGGCCATTGTAGATCCAGCCTGTGAAGCAGTATTGGCATCTATATCTCTAGTCATTTCCTGGATCATAGCAAATTCAGACTGAGTTACTCCTTGAGATTCCTTGTCAGACAATGGAACCAATGTTCCAGGAGTTATTCCAGATGTTATAGTGGCAGGCATAAATACCTTACTCGAGATAACTCTACCAGAGTTATTAATATAAGGTGGTAAGTATGACTTATAAGTCTTTAATAAGGAAAGTTTCTTCAACTCATCTAATAGCTGAACAGAATTCTTATTCTCATAAACAAATGACTTACCATAAGCAAAATCAGCTCTAATTGGCTTTAAATTCTGTTGAGTAATATTGTATTCATCAAACCCCCAAGGAAATGGACATCCAATAGGAAGCATTGGCACTCCATTGATTATCAACTGATATTCTTTGTTTGGTAGGTCTTGATATTTAATAATCTCCACTTGCCCTTCTGGTTCTTCATCATTAAGCCTCCAAGAATTGTTAATAATACCATCTGAAATATCTCCAGTCCATGGAGTATATGTCTTCTTTACATACTTAAACATATCAAAACTACCATACAGTTTTTCTGCTTCATCATATCTCATCGTGGTTACAGTAAATATGTATGGCTGTTCAGAAATAAGATATTTGGTCCAGTCTCCCAAATAGACAGAAAGACCTGAAATGATATTCCTAACTGGTCTACCATCTGCAGTTTCCTTCTTGGTCTTAATCTTAATCCCCCTAAACTCACCTTTATAGTCTTTTAAATCATCTTTAATAAGAGTTTTTCTGTCATCCCAAACTTCTTCCACAAAAACAGTTCCCTGTTTAAGCAACTCATAGAATCTAAGAATCTGTTTCTCTTCATCCTGATCCAACTCACTACATTTATCTTGAATGTCTTCTATGGCATTACCGAGATCCTTAATAATTACATTATTCCGATCAAAAGCAACAATATCGGGACTAAGATTTAATCCTATTAAGGAAGATAGGAACGCAAATAGTTTGGTTCTCAGTGTTTCAGACTGATATTGAATATCTGACTTGTCTTTCTTTGGTTGTAACTCTACATTGGCTAATTCTTCATTAATCTTCCAATATTGTGGATAGGTCATGCCATCAAACTCTGGACGAGCCTGATTCCTTTCATCTTTAGCATGTTCAAGTCTCTTCTGGAGATTCTTGAGATATCTACTTTCTTCGTCTGTGTAGACAAATGACTCAATAACTGGCTTTTCTTCTTCTGCTAAAGGACTGTTTTTCGTGATTTGTTCCATTTTATTTGGTTTTATTATTTACATAACCCTTTATAGTTTTTTCTTCATAATGAATACCAAGGTATTTACCAATCTCTTTTACTTCATTATTTGTATTGTTAATAGCCTTAAATACATCATCGAAAGCCTCTTGAATATTTTTCCTCCCACCAAAAAATATACCTTGATTAGAAACAATAAGACCACCAGTAGATGGAGTATCCACCCTATAGTTATCCTGTCCCAATAAATCAATCTGATATTGAAGGGAATGAAGTTCGTCTAATAAACAAGCAATAAGAATGCCAATAACAAATACTACAACTATCGCAATCCCTATAAAATATTCCATAATATAAAATTAATTATTATTTACGCTATCAAAACAAAAACCTAGCATAGCCATCCCTATAAGAAAAACTATTCCTAAACCTATTCCTAAATATTTTAAAAGAGGCATATTATATTATTAAAATTGAATAAAAGGTCTAAAAGGATCAAACTTCTCCTGAGGAGTAACTATCTCATCATCTCCTGTTTCGTATCTATTACTAGCAGGAAGGATAATATCTTGAGTTACAAATGTCATTGCCAATGCATCAGCTACATCTGGGGATTGAATGCCATCCTTGAGCATGTCTTCCTTGGTCATTATCTGCATCTTGCCCTTCGTTCCTTCTAGTTTAACCTTATATTTGATCTTAGTCAGTTGGTACCAGTCTTCACTGCTCTCTAGTTTGCCCCCTTTTAAAATCCAATCTCTTAGTTTCCAATACATCTCGGCTCTCAAGTTTATAAATCTCTCTGTATCATATAGTGGAGCAACACCAGCATTAACTCCATACACACCTGGAATCTCTCTAGTTAGAATATCATAAACTCCTTTACCTACTCCTACATCATCGGTTGAGATGTTTGCTGGGAGAATATTCTCTGCTTTCTTTAAGTTGATAACTGCTTCAGCCAGTTTCATCGTATCAGAATCTTGTGTCTTATGAACTATATGAGCATAATTATCATGTCTCTGGACTATAACAGAATAGTTTCTACCACCAGCAGCTACATCAACTCCGAGTTTATTTACGCCAAATCCAACCATTCTATCAACTAAGGACCTATCTATTTCTTCTTTTGTTAGCAATGACATCCATCCAGAAGAATCCATTAAACCAGATTTTGGGAACTTACACTCATAAAGCACATCAAAAAATGGTTGTTTTCTCATTTCTTCAACATATTCTATGGTCAATCGTCCCTCTCTCACTGCCTGTTCGTAATCTATGAATAGTTTATGGTATTCTGGATCTGCAAAAGATTTCTCAAAATGTTCACATGGCCAAGGATTACCGACCTTAACTAGAAAGTTCTCTGGCTGATCTCCAAGCATTCTCATTACAAGAGCATGTTCATTATCTACTATCAAAGCACTTTCATCTTCTACTACATTTGGAGCACCAAGTCCCATGGCATTCTTGGCTGTAGTAATAAAGATTTCTCCGAAGACTCCTTGTCTTACTTGAAAGTTCAATCGATTCTTGTTCCTAAATCTTCTTATTTCAGATTCGCTTTCCTTTGCCCCTATAATAAACTTCCTACGAGTATATTCATTATCAAATATGTGACCAATAACATAATTCATTATAATCTGAGCTTTGTCTTGATCACCAGCCACAATTGCCCACTTCTCTGGAAAGGTTGTTGCTCTAGTCAGAATGGCCATGGAGATAATTTCCGATTTACCATATCTAGTAGGAGTTTGAATATGGTTTCTTGAATGTCTCTTATAAACAATCAAGTCAAACAATTCAGCTTGACCATCTGTCATCTCAAATGGCTCTCCCTTGCTATTCTTATATAAAGTTCTAACTATTTGTTTTACATCGTCCCACATTACATTTATCCTTTAGGATTAAACATTGTCTCAAATAACTTAGTCATTTTTGCAAGACTTTCATCTTGAACTCCCATATCTACATTCTGTTTAGGGTTACCATCAATCATTCTTAGTAACAAATCTCTCTGTTTTCTATCATTTAAGTAATATTGTGTTAACTCTGCCATTTTATCTGGATTTGCATATAAGTATTCCTTGATTTTGGCCATAATAGAAACTGACCCAGGAGTTCTTCCAGGGGATTTTGGAGCTTTTCCCTTTATAAATCTACCTTTTTCATCTCTTACTGTTTCCGTAAATTCTCGCTTTTTATAGGGAGTAGTGATTCCTCCAATGGCATTTCTCATTTCAATTGGAGATTCTCCAGTGGCATTCATATATTCGCTAGGAGAAACATATGTTGCCCCAGGAACAAGGTTACCAGTTTTTGAGGATTCATATGCTTTCTGTTCCTCTGATTTATTAATTATTTTCTCTCCTTCCATTTCTATTTTTTAATATTTTTTGTTTCTTTAAGACTTATATCTATTCCGTATTCAACTTCATTGTCTCTTTCTTCTTGATTGGCAATTTTTACTGCATCTTCAAGTTTCTTACAAGGAATAGAATTTACTCTATATCCACCACAGCCATCTACATCAACCATATCTACGACATATCCTTCTTTCTTCTTTCCTTTTACCCAATGAATTCTTAATAAGTTGTTTGCACTCATTTTTATATTATTAAATCGTAATTTTTTAATTGCACTGTTCTTAATTTAAAATCTTCTTCCTTGGCTTTTAGTTCTTCTAGAGAATATTCTTTATCCTGACTTTGCTCTCTAGACTTTTCTTGTATAAACTTACTTCCCCTTTCTCTTTCTAACTTTGGAATGAATATGTCATATTTACCATGGTTAATACAATTACATGCATAGCATTGGGGTTTTATTATATCAGTATCAAACAGAACACTTCCTCCTCTACCACCAAATGCATGTCCAGCCTGCATCTCCTTCCAGTATCCAAACTTTCCACAAGTGTAGCACTCTTCGTATCCTTGCATATTTGCATCCCTGATTCTGACATATTTTGAACAAGCTGCCCATGTTTTATCCTTTTGTATTTGCTTTGGCGATCGCTTTCTCCTCTTTTTTTTAAAACCATTCATATTCATATATTAGACAGGTTCAATTGTCTCTTCTGCACTCTCTTCGGATTGCAAATCTATCAACTCAACTTTAATTTGTTCAATCTGGCTGTCAATCCTCTCTGCCTCGTAGAGTTTTTTCTTTCTCAGGGAGTTTAATCGTCTTAATTCTTTGAGCAACATATCTTTTGCTTTACTCATATTTTCCTATTACTTTGATTTTTATGTAGTTCCCTAGCGATTATAGTTTCATCATTTACATTATAATCACCCTTACAATACTTTTTTAACAAATTTCGTATCTCTGATATAGAAATTCTTGTATGCACAAGCAATTCCTGTATAAGTATGAGGTTTGATTTTCCAGAAGTATCTGCTTTTAATATTCTCTCTATGTCTATAATATCCCTAACCATAAATTGCATTTAGTGCATTTCTTACAGCAATACCACAGATTCCGTCTACTGGCAATCCACATTTAGCCTGGAATCTCATCACAGCATTTCTAGTTATTCCTCCATAATATCCCGTAGGTTTCTGTTGCACAAGGGGGAAAAGGTAACCATTGGCATCTTTTTCGCAGGAAAGACACAATTGTAACCACCATACTTCATCTCCCCTGTTACCAACTTTCATATCCACATCAAATGTGTGTTTATCAAAAGAAGCATGACTAGAGTTAAAAGTTTCAAGATTTTTTCTATCTGCAGTCCAAATACTGGGAAGAATCCTACCACCCTTAAACCAATCTTCATTTATAAATCTTCTTCCTCCTATTCCTATGTCTGTTCCCCAACTATCTTGGCCGAGCAAACATTTCTTTCCTTGATATGTAAAATATCCTCTTGGCAGAAAACAATTTG
>Ga0172381_10008134_pt1 | contig 10291 bp, 7 predicted proteins | sample Leawel6488metaG_FD_119754 | JGI IMG/M metagenome (GOLD analysis project Ga0172381, IMG submission 119754) | Leachate microbial communities from a municipal landfill in Southern Ontario, Canada - Leachate well 64-88 metaG | ecosystem: Engineered > Solid waste > Landfill > Unclassified | place... | reverse complement strand
CCAGCACCAACTACTACATCAATTTCTCCGAGTTCGGCTTATGTTGGTGGCCCAGGTTTTACAATAACAGTCAATGGTACCGGTTTTGTTTCAAGCTCCACTATCAATTGGAACGGCACGCCCCATACAACAACTTATGTTTCTTCAACTCAGCTTACAGCTCCTATCACAGCTTCAGATATTTCTTATACGCAAACAACCCCTGTTACTGTTGTTAATACTTCTCCATATCAGGTATCCAATGCACAATATTTTACGGTTACTTATCCGCCAGCACCAACTACTACATCAATTTCTCCGAGTTCGGCTTATGTTGGTGGCCCAGGTTTTACAATAACAGTCAATGGTACCAACTTTAATTCTGGGTCAGTTGTTGCTTGGAACGGCACGCCTCATACAACAACTTATGTCTCTTCAACTCAATTAACAGCCCCTATCACAGCTTCAGATATTTCTTATGCACAAACAACTCCTGTAACGGTTATTAACAGCAATCCATACCAAGCCTCTAATGCACAATATTTTACGGTTAACGTCACTAACCCAGTCCCAACAACAACAAGTATTTTACCAACATCAAAAACAGTAGGCGACCCAGGCTTCACCCTAACAGTTAATGGCACGGGTTTTGTTTCAAGCTCCACAGTATATTTTAATGGGACGGCAAGAGTAACAACTTATGTTTCTTCAACCCAATTAACAGCAGCTATTTTAGCCTCTGACTTAACAACTGTTGGTGCATTTAACATAACAGTAACTAATCCAACTCCAGGCGGAGGAACATCTAACACTCAAACATTAACAGTCACTAACCCAGTCCCAACAACAACAAGCATCTTGCCAATATCAAAATCGGTGGGTGATTCAGGATTTGATTTAACCGTTAATGGTACTGGTTTTGTTTCAAGCTCTATTGTTAACTTTGCAGGATCGGCAAGAGTAACAACTTATGTTTCTTCAACCCAATTAACAGCAGCTATTTTAGCCTCTGATTTAACTATCCTCGGAACTTTTAATGTCGCAGTGGTAACAGGAACTCCAGGAGGAGGAACATCTAATGCACAGAGTTTTTCGGTAAATCTTCCTCCAGCAGCGAAATTTATAATTATAGATCCAGCAGACAATACGGTTGATAATCCGATTACGGTTACTGTTCAAGCCCAAAGGACTGATAATTCAATTGATACGGCTTATCAAAACAATGTAACCCTAAACACATCAGGCTCTGCTACTGGGGCTGGAATAGTGGATATTATAAACGGAGTAGGAACTATCAATATTTCCGATAGAGCAGTTGAAACGGTAGATTTATCTTTAACTGATTCGCAATCCACTGGATTGAACGTTTCTTCAACACAACAGGTGGGTTTTTCTCCTGGTATAGCAGCAATTTATTCTTTAAATAATGTTGTAAGTTTTGCTGCTGGGCGAATGGCGGCTTATACCGTAACCGGAACTGATCAATCTGGTAACTTGGTTGCTAGCGGCAGTTCACTAGTTTATCTTTATTCATCTTCTATAACCCCAAATAAAAAATTCTATGACGCAGCAAGTGGCGGAAATATTATTACCTCAATAACTATTCCTGACGGACAGTCGGCAATTAATTTCTGGTATTACGATGAAACTCCCAATGCCTATACAATAACTGCTTCGGATAATTCTTCTGCTCCGGATGGAAACGATAATATAAACGATGCGGTTGACTCGGTTATTGTTATTGCAGGGGCAACAAATCAATTTGTTTTAAATGACCCTGGAGATGTTTATATATCTACGAGATTGGGATATACAGCAACTCGCAAAGATGCATTTAATAATCTTGCAACTTCTGGAAATAATACAGTTTATTTATATAGTTCTTCTGTAACAGGAATTTTTTATGATGCAGCAGTTGCAGGAAACACAATAACTTCAATAGATATTATTGATGGCAATTCAGCAACAAATTTTTGGTATTCTGATGATACTCCAAATACTTATACAATAACCGCCTCAGACAGTACGCCGGCTGCAAATGGGAATACGGGGATTATTGATGCCGTAGATTCAGTAACAATAAGCTCTGTGCCAATTGTTGCTACGCGATTTTTAATTATTGATCCAACTGATGGCACGGTTGATGCCTCAATTGCCGTTACCGTTAAAGCAGTAGATGATTTGGGAAATGTTGATACAACATTCCAAAGCGATGTGACTTTAAACACATCGGGTTCTGCTACCGGAGCTGGAATAGTGAATATTATAAACGGAGTAGGAACCATAAATATTTCTGACACAGCAGCTGAAACAGTAAATTTATCTTTAGCAGATTCCCAAACCACTGGATTAAATGTAGATTCTACTCAAGATGTTGTTTTTGCGGTGGGAGAAGTTAAACAATTCTCTTTGGATAACCCAGGAGACATGTCGGCTGGTTCAAGAATTGGTTATACTGTTACCCGTAAAGATAGATATGGAAATATTGTTACATCGGGATTAACGCCCGTATATCTTTACGGATTGCCGACAGAAATTACTAAAAAATTCTATGACGCAGATACTGGCGGAAGTGAAATCACTTTTGTAAATATCACAAACGGAAATTCAACGGCAAACTTTTGGTATTACGATGAAAACACAGGAACTTCAAGTGTTGTAGTTTCTGATAACAACACTGCTCCAGATGGCGTCGCAGGTATTTCCGATGTATCTGATACGGTTTTGGTGTCGGCTGGCGCTGTTGCGAAATTTATTTTAAATGATCCGGGAGACATGACCGCTAAAACAAGATTAGGATATACGGTGAGCAGACAAGATTTGTTTGGAAATACGGTTACATCGGGAGTATCTTTGGTTTATCTTTATAGTTCGTCAACAGGAACGAATGCTGGTTTTTACGATAACGGCTCGGGAGGCCTTGTTATAAACTCAATTCCTATTGATGACACTAAGTCAACGGCAAACTTTTGGTATTACGATGAAACTGCGGGGAATTATACAATAACCGCTTCAGATAGTTCGCCAACTCCAAACGGAAGTACGGGAATTGCCGATGCAGCTGATTCTGTTGCGGTAAGTAATATACCAATTGTTGCTACAAAATTTATAATTGTAGATCCTGTAGATAGTATGATTAATACTGCCGTAACTGTGACCGTTAGGGCAGAAGATGCAGGCGGTAATGTTGATACAACCTATCAAAACGATGTGACGTTAAATATGACAGGTTCTGCTGCTGGCGAGGGATTAGTTAATATTATAAACGGAGTAGGAACAATCCAAATTAATGATTCAGTGGCAGAATCGGTTATATTATCTCTAACTGATACGGAAAGCACTGGTCTTGGCGTTTCTTCAACACAGCAAATAACTTTTTCTACAACACCGCCAGTTTTTGTCTCAACTGGAGTAATTGGCGCACCTATTGCCAAAGTTAGTAAAATTTCTTTTTCAGGAAGGGCATATCCAGATGCGAAATTAAGTATAATTGCTGTTAAAGAGGGAGAACCAACGATTGAAAAAGAGTCGGTTTCTTCTAGCAATGGAAGGTTTGAAATAGTATTTGACGGTTTGGCTTCTGGATCAGCAGCTTACGCTTTATTAGTTCAAGATAAAGATGGACGTACTGCTCAAACTAAAATATATAATTTAAATTTGCTTAATTCGAGTTCCGAGTTAGATGTAAATGATATTTTAGTCTCGCCAACAATTGGATTTTCGCGTTCAACTATTACAAAAGGAGACTTTTTAGCAATTATCGGATATGCAACCCCAAAAAGCAAAGTAGTGATTGAAATTGACGGGCAGGAAATTAATGCAAGCGTAGTGGCAGGAACCGATGGTTCATATAAATATCTTTACAATACAGCTTTATTGAGCCTTGGAAGCCACACAATACGCGCCAGTCAAATTACCTCCGATGGAGTACAAAGCGAGTTCTCTCCTCAAAAAGTTTTCTTTACTACAAATCTTGCTGTTCCTAAAACAGATTTTAATAATGATGGAAAGCTGAATATAACTGATTGGAGCATTTTTCTTTCGCACTGGTTTGCGGCAGATTCGGCAACAAGGCTATTAGATGACTTAAACGGCGACGGGAAATTAAATGCTACAGACTTTAGTATTTTTATCAGAACATTAAGACAGTAAAATTATTTTATGGAAAAACTTTTTTCTAAAATAGGAATTCTTCTATCAGTAATTATGGTTTTAGGTTATGCCAATGTTGCTTTTGGCGCTGCTTTGAGTGTTAGTTTAACTCAGGATACTTATAAGATTGGAGATGAATTTGATGCTGATATAAAAATCAATAGCGAAGATATAGGAATAAATGCAGCTCAGGCAACGATTAAATTCTCCCCAGCTATTTTAGAAGTTGTAAGTATCGAAAAAACCGGCTCAGTTTTTAATTTCTGGATTCAGGACCCAACTTTTGACAATAATACAGGAGAAATAAGTTTTATTGGAGGCGCTTCGAGTGGTTTGGTTGGAAAATCTCTTCAGGTGGTTAGAGTTGTTTTAAAAGCCAAGGGTCTTGGACAGTCGGATTTCATTTTTACTGATGGAGCTATAACCGCAAGCGATGGTAGTGGCACCAATGTTCTTTCTTCGATGGAAAAAACCACTGTGAATGTGGCAAGTACTACTGCTGCAGCAACAACAATCCAAACAATAGAAAGAGCCCCTGTTGTCTCTGATACCGCTCCTGCGAAGCCAGTAGTAAAAATTCCATTATATCCAGATGCAAGTCAGTGGTATAACACATCATCAAAGTTTACAGCAAACTGGACTCTTCCAAATGATATAAGCGCGGTTGCAACTGCTTTGAATAAAAATCCTTCCACAAACCCCACAGATTCTCAGGGAATTTATAATAATGAAACTTTTGCCGCACTTTCAGACGGAATTTGGTATTTGCATGTTAGATTTTATAACAACATGGGATGGAGCACTACTAATCATTACCGCATAGCAATAGACACTGTTCCGCCCACAACCTTTGAAATTAATTTTTCTGATGGATTATCATCAAATAATCCAACACCAACTATTACTTATAAGGTTATAGATCAACTTTCGGGAGTAGACCATTATTATATTCAAATTGATTCAAGTGAAGCAATCAATACAAATAAAGAGTCTTATGTGCTGCCAGCTCAGTCTCCGGGAAAACATACAATAAAAGTTGGTGCACAAGATAAGGCAGGAAATAAAGTTGAAAACATAACTCAATTTGAAATTTTACCTATAGAATCTCCAAAAATATTTTCTGTATCAACAAAAGTGTTTGTGGGAGAGGGTGAATTAGTTATAAACGGAACATCTTTGTCTAAGGCTTCCATAATTTTGAATGTTAAAGACCAAAAGGACAATTTAATGTATTCTTTTACAACCAACTCTGATGATAGTGGAAACTGGGCAATGAAAATTGATTCGCCGTTGAAAAAAGGAACTTATTATATTGAAGTTATAGCCCAGGATTCTAGGGGAGCCTCGTCTTTTCCGGTTAAATCAGACCTTATTAGCGTACAAGAACGACCGATAATGGTTCTTTGGGGATTTAATATAACATACTTAGAACTAATAATATTTTTATTGATTATTACAATAGGAGGTTACGTGTTTGGGTGGTATTCAAATAATTTAATAAGTAGTCAGCGACAACGCAGGATTTTAATTTCTCAGAGAGATGTTTCGTCTTCTTTTAATGTTATTAAAAAAGATATTGAAAAAATATTGGAATACTGGGACGATGGAAAGTTTGAAGATTTTGAAATAACATCAATAGAATATCTCTTAAAACATATAGCTGAAAACATAGAAAAATTACAAAAATATATTATTAGTGGGATTAAAGATATCGGCAGTAAAAAATAAAAATTAAAAAATATAAAAACTAAATTTATGAAGATTCTTATCATAGAAGACGAAGAAGTTTTATCGCTAGTTTTAGGCGAAAAGTTTAAAAATGAGGGATATGAAATTATGATTGCCAAAGACGGCGGAGAGGCCCAGCCTAAAGCTAAAAAATTCAAGCCGGATGTTGTTCTTTTGGATTTAATCTTGCCTAAAAAGGGGGGACTGGAGATTTTGGAAGATTTTAAAAAAGATTCTGAGCTTAAACCAATTCCGGTTATTGTTTTGTCAAATTTGGAAACAGACGAAACAATTAAAAAATCTCTTTCTTTAGGTGCTATAGATTATTTTGTTAAAACTCAGCATCCAATTGCCGAAATAGTTGAAAAAGTTAATGCGCTTTTTATAGAGCCTAAGATAGGCAAATCAACCTCTAGTCCAAAAAAATAGGGGATTTACAAAATGATACAAAAACTTTCAAAAAAAATTCTTATTGTAGAAGATGAATCACCGCTTTTATCTTCTCTTAAAGATAGATTCGAAAGCGAAGGATTTGATGTTTTGACTGCTTCTGACGGTATGACGGGTTTACAAATAACAAAGAAAGAAAAACCAGATTTAGTTTTAATAGATATTTTATTGCCAAAACTAAACGGAATTTCTATGGCTAAAGAAATAAATAAACTGAAACTTGGAACGCATATGATGTTTTTGACTAATCTAAGCGATTCAAAACACATCTCAGAAGCTTTAACAACAGATGTCACAGATTATCTTGTTAAATCCGATTGGAATATTAATGATCTTGTTGTCAGGGTTAAGCAAAAATTAGGGCTTGAATAACCAATATTTCAGAAATCACCTTTTAGTAACGGTGATTTTTTGGTAGAATAATATAATATATAAAAATTAATATTAAACATATGGCAATTAAAAAAAGAAATCCAGCGTTAGTTATTATTTTCAGCATTATCACGCTGGGAATATATTTTATTTATTGGTTTGTGCAAACCAAAGAAGAAATAAAGTCATTGGGAGCAAACATACCTTCGGCATGGTTTATTATAGTTCCTATCGGAAACGTTTATTTGCTTTATAAATATTGCGATGGTTTTTCTGAGTATGTTAAAAAAGATGGGTTGGGAATAGCGTGGTTTTTGTTAGTTTTCGCTTTTCCTGCCGTATTGCCTGTGATTGTGCAGGTAGAATTGAATAAACTTGCTACAGTCTAAATAAATTATGGTATCTTGGCTATTAGTTATAATTTTAGCTTATTTATTTTTTGCTTTTTCTTCATTGGGAGACAAGGTTGTTTTGTCTGGACCGCCTAATCCAAAGTCTTATACATTTTACGTTGGATTGTTAAACATATTAATTATTTTTGTCATTCCTTTTACGGGATTAGAAAATCCGGGATTGACAATGATGTGCTGGATTATCTTTGACGCAATTGTTTTTGTGTTGGGATTATATTCAGGATTTTTAGCTGTAGATAATTTTGAAGTTTCAAAAGTAACAACAACAATCGGAGCCACCCAGCCAATATTTATATTTTTTATTTCATGGTTTTTTTGGGGTTATCAAGAATTAACTTTTGTTAATTTTATTGCCTTTTTTCTGCTGTTTATTGGAAGTCTTGTAATTTCTTTCGGGAAAAAACCTGAACTCACGGGTAAATTTTTAAGAATTACCGCCTTTTCGTCCTTAATGTACTCTTTAGATTATGTTTTGGCAAAATTTATTTTTGCTAATTTTTCTTTTGTGCAGGGTCTTATTTGGAGAAGTATATTTATTTTCTTGATTGTGTTAGTTTTTATTTTGAAGAAAGAAAATAGAAAACAGATTTTTAAAAAGAAAATAAGAGAGAATAAAAAACTCGAAAAATTATTTTTTGCAACGCAAACCTGTGGGGGAGTTGCCAATATTTTACAAAGTTTTGCTATATATCTAACCCCTATTGCGTTTTTGCCAATTATAAATTCTCTTAGGGGAATGCAGTTTGTATTTCTTTTTGTGATAACTATAATTGTTTCTTTTTTATTCCCAAAAATTTTAAAAGAAGAAATTTCCAAAAAAATAATATTAAGAAAAAGTTTTGCAATAATTTTAATAATTTTGGGATTAGGTTTACTTGTTTTTTAGCATAACATCATATAAACAAAAAAATGGAAGACAAAAAATCGCACATAAGGCTTGGATTGGCTCTTGGCGGGGGATCAGCTTTGGGTTTTGCCCACATAGGAGTTTTAAAGGCGCTTGAAGAAAACGACATAATAATAGACTCCATTTCGGGTACAAGCTCTGGTGCAATTATTGCTGCGCTTTATGCATTTGGCGTTTCGTTTAAAGATATAGAACAAGAGGCAGACAAACTGAATTGGAAAAAATTAGCTAAAATTTATCCATCTAAACTGGGGGTTACAAATAATAAAGCTATAAGAGAAATTTTAGAAAGGCACCTTGGCAAAAAAGCAGACATTGCAGATGCGAATATTCCCTTAGCAATAGTTACAACGGATATTGAAAACGGAAGCAAAGTCGTTTTTAAAAGCGGTCCTGTTATTGATGCGGTTTTAGCAAGTTCGTGCTTGCCGGGATTGTTTTCTCCAATAAAAATTGAAGGATTAATGCTGGTTGATGGTGGTTTGGTAGAAAATGTTCCCATTTCTCCACTAAGGGAATCATCCGATGTAATAATCGCAGTAAATCTATTGCGTTACCGCAGATATACAAAGCCTAAAAGTATTATGGGCATACTTGTGAACTCGTTTGATATGATAAATCACAGAATTTCAGCTCAATCAAGGCAGGGTGATGTTAATATTTTAATAGAGCCGGATTTAAGCGATTATTTTATGGGAGATATTAGAAAATGGAAGGAATTATCAGATAAGGGGTATTTGGAAACTCAAAAATATATACCAGAGATTAAAACTTTATTAAGCCAGTCAGAAAAAGAAGATTTTTGGGAAACAATTAAAAATGTTTTTGGAACTAAAAATTAAAAATTAAAATTATGAATTTTACTCAAAAGATTCTAATTTTCGTAATTATTTTTTCGGCATTTTTTCTTTGGATGCACTTAAGCGGATTTTATGACGCAAGAGCCGTTATGGCAGATTTAGGGGGATTGCCTTGGCTATATTCTTCTCTTGTTACATTGTTTTCTATACTTGTCGGTTTTATCGTCCAAAAACAATGGGAAAATTGGAACAGCTTGGTTGACTCTGTGAAAGGAGAAGTTGATTCTTTAAGAGAATTATTTTTGTGGTCCAGATATTTGCCAGAAGAGCATAAAGATAAATTTAGCAACGGCATTAAATATTATCTTAAGGAGATGACGGAAGGGGGATTGCATAAAAGCGAAAAAGGGGAAAAGAGTGAAAAGATTGAAAAAGCATTTTTAAAACTTCAGGGCGGAATATTCGAGCTGTCGCAAAAAGACAAAGAGCTTATGACAACAACATTCCCTTTTTTCTCAAAAATTATAGAATCTCGTACAAATAGATTGCGATACAGTTCTCACCATGTTCCAGAAGCGCTGAAAAGCACGTTACTTTTTTGTACGTTTCTTGTTATTATACTTTCTTTATTTATAGGAATAAAAGACGTGTGGCTGGATTACAGCTTTACAGTAAGTTTGTCTTTAATGGCGTATATTATTTATATTGTTATTGACGACTTAGATAATCCATTAAAACCCGGCAACTGGCATTTAACCACAAAAGACTATGAATCCCTACTTAAACAGATCGAGGCTATAGACGCATAAATAGTATTGACAAGATTGTATTATTTGCTATTATAAGGGTGAACATTAAAAGACTCAGCTGTCCGCGAAATTGTTTATCTTTCTAAAGGTAAGCATCTTCGCGGACAGCTGGTAGAGTACGCGTTCAGCCGAACTAGAACCGAAGCGTTAGCTCGTCGCTAACGACTCTGCCTCCCTCGGCAACGCGAGAGTTGTTTGAAAAAAACAGAAAGCGTCAGTGTGGATTGCCAAAGAGCCAATCGGTGCAAGGTCATAGCCCATTCGTTATTGTTTTTTGGGCCTTGGTGACCCTTGTCGCCTGCGAAGCGTCTCGCTCTTCATGGCATATATTGTTTATCCACCTTTCTGTTTTCTCCTCTACCAGCTGTCCCGACCATAGTTCTTTTCTACATTTTTTATATCCGCTTTTGCGGAACCATTCATTCATGGGTCGTTGCTTTGCACCGACCCACTTTTTTTATTATTTCTTTTCTTTGTTGACCAATTGGTTTTTTTCTGTTAAAATTCAAAATGTTAGTTATAAAATTTGGGCTCGTAGTTCAGTGGCAGAACGCTGAACTGGTTTAAATCTTTGGTGGGCCTGGGCTCGTAGTTCAGTGGCAGAACGCTGTCCTGATAAGACAGAGGTCGAAGGTCCGATTCCTTCCGGGCCCACCAAAGATTTAAAAAAGAAAAACCCCT